>Ga0126371_10001990_pt1 | contig 17487 bp, 13 predicted proteins | sample PanSoiMetaPlot_4_FD_110145 | JGI IMG/M metagenome (GOLD analysis project Ga0126371, IMG submission 110145) | Tropical forest soil microbial communities from Panama - MetaG Plot_4 | ecosystem: Environmental > Terrestrial > Soil > Tropical forest > Bulk soil | place: Panama | collected 2016-02-17 | reverse complement strand
GGGTTTGCTGACGACTATATTAAGGTGGTCCACCGGCGGAACCTGGGGCTTCGCGCGAGGATGAAGTTGCTGTTGCAGTTTCTGGCAGCAGGCGTAGTGGGTGTCGTGCTGGTCTTGCTCACCGCAACCCGGCAGTACTCCACGGTCGTGATGGTCCCGTTCCTCAAGCAGTTCCGCCCCAACCTGGCGATCGACGCTCTGCGGCACAACCCGCACTTCTGGCTCTTTGCCTACACGCCGTTCATTTTGTTCGTGATGCTGGTGCTAGTAGGGTCAACCAATTCCGTCAATCTCACCGACGGCCTCGATGGCCTGGCCGTCGGCTGCAGCGTGATTGCCGCGGGCGCGCTGACGGTTCTGACCTACGTGAGCGGTCATGCCAAGTTTGCCGAATACCTGGCACTGCAGGAGATGCCGGCGGTCGCCGAGGTGACGATCTTTTGCGGGGCCATGGTCGGGTCCAGCCTGGGTTTTCTCTGGTACAACGCGCATCCCGCGGAGATTTTCATGGGCGACGTGGGCTCTCTGGCTCTGGGTGGGGCCATCGGGACCGTGGCAGTGATCATCAAGCAGGAGTTGCTGCTGCCCTTCATCGGCGGGATCTTTGTCATCGAAGCGCTCTCAGTCGTTCTCCAGGTGGGGTCCTACAAGCTGCGTAAGAAACGCATCTTCCGGATGGCGCCGATCCATCATCACTTCGAGCTCGTAGGCTGGTCGGAATCAAAGATCATTATCAGGTTCTGGATCCTGGCGTTGATCTTTGCGCTCTTCGCCCTGACCACGCTGAAGTTGCGTTAAAGCGGCGACCGATTCGTGGCACAATGGAGACTCCACATTGTGGCGATGGGAAGGCGGAGTTGACGAGCGATCATGGAGTTGAAAAACAAACGGGTGCTGGTGGTTGGACTGGGACGCTCGGGTGTGGCGTCGGCGTTTTTCTTGCAGGATCGAGGCGCCAGGGTTACGGTTTCCGACGAGAAGAGCGAAGCCCAGCTGCAGAACGAGATCGCGGCACTGCTGGATCGTGGTGTATCGATCGAGACCGGCCGGCACGGCGAGCGAACGTTCCGTGACCAGGACCTGATTGTCGTCAGCCCGGGCGTCCCCGCCGACCAGCCGCAGCTGCAGAATGCGCGCAGCATGGGCATTCCAGTGATCGGCGAGGTGGAACTGGCGTTCCGATTCCTCGAAGGCCGGGTGATTGCCATCACCGGCTCCAATGGGAAGACCACTACAACGGCCCTGACCGGTGAGATTCTCAAGAAGAGCGGCACGAAGACACTTGTGGGCGGCAACATCGGCACGCCGGTGATTTCGCTGGTGGGTCAGTCGACGCCGGACACCCTGACAGTCCTCGAGGTTTCCAGCTTCCAGCTTGAAACCATCCAGCAGTTCCGGCCCTGGATCGCGGCTATCCTCAACATCACGCCCGACCATCTCGATCGGCACCGCACGTTTCAGGCGTACGTGGATGCGAAAACTCGGATCTTTGAGAATCAACAGGCGGGCGATTTCGGGGTCCTCAACGCCGATGATCCCACCTCGGCGGCGCTCAAGGACCGGGTCAAGGGATCGCTCGGCTGGTTCAGCCGCAAGCACAGCGTCGAGAACGGCTCCTTCGTCGGCGATGATCAGATCATTTTCCGTGGGAACGGCCGGGAGCAGAGTGTGCTCGGCCGCGGTGATATTCAACTCAAGGGCGCGCACAACCTGGAAAACACCTTAGCCGCAGTGACTATGGCTATGATCGCCGGATGCGCCGCCGAGCAGGTCCGCGATGCGGTGGTCGGGTTTCGCGCCGTCGAACACCGTCTGGAGCTGGTGGCGACCGTCCAGGGAGTGGCTTTCTACAACGATTCCAAGGCTACCAATGTTGACGCTACGCTGAAGGCGCTCGAGTCGTTTCCGGGAAAGATTCACCTCATCCTGGGCGGGAAAGACAAGGGAAGCGATTATACCGTCCTGAACCCGCTGTTGCGGGAACGCGCCAAGGGCGCTTATCTGATCGGCGCTGCGGCTGAGAAAATCGGCTCGCAGATCCAGGGATCAACCCGGCTGGTCCGGTCTGGCACGTTACAGCACGCCGTGCGCCAGGCGTTCGAAGCGGCGAGCTCCGGCGATGTCGTTCTACTGGCGCCGGCCTGCGCCAGCTTCGACCAGTTTGAGAACTACGAGCATCGCGGCCGAGTATTCAAGGAACTGGTGCTCGCGCTGACGCCGGTTACGCTGGGAGAAAGAGCCTAGTGGCAAAACGAGTCGGCATAGACAAGTGGCTCTTCGGCTCCACTCTGCTGCTCGTCGTCATCGGCGTGGTCATGGTCTTCAGCGCTTCCGCAGTGATGGCCGGAGAACGCTTTGGATCACCCTATCACTTCATGTGGCGGCAACTGGGGTGGGCGACGGCGGGTCTGGCGGCCATGGCCATCCTCACGAAGATCGATTACCGTCGATGGAAGCACCCGGGAATCGTTTTCAGTTTGCTGGGTGTAACCACGCTGCTGCTGGTGGCTGTCTTGTTGGTGGACCGGGCGCATAACACGCACCGTTGGATCCGCTTCGGCAGCCTGATGTCATTCCAGCCTTCGGAATTGGCCAAGCCCGCTCTCATTCTTTTTCTGGCATTTTTCCTGGAGAAGCGAATCAAGAACATGAATGACTGGCGGCACACGCTGCTGCCGGCGGCCATTCCTCCCCTGCTGTTCGCGATTTTGATCGTTCGCCAGCCGGACCTGGGGACAGCCCTGGTTTGCCTCGGCATCACCGCGGCTATTCTCTACATCGCCGGCATGCGGCTCCGTTACTTTGCTTACAGCCTGGTTCCGATTGTTCCCGCGATCTGTTACCTCACATTCTTCGTGCCTTGGCGGATGGCGCGCATCATCACCTTCCCTTTCCCCGGGCGTGATCCGCAGGGCGTCGGCTTCCATATCAACCAATCGCTGATCGCTGTCGGGACCGGCGGACTCACCGGCCTGGGGCTGATGGAAGGGCGGCAAAAGCTGTTCTATCTGCCTGAGCCGCATACCGACTTTGCCTTTGCCGTCCTGTCGGAAGAATTGGGATTGGTGGGTGCGGTGCTGGTGGCGACGCTGTTTTTCGTCTTTGCCTGGCGCGGATTGCGAGCCGCAGTGCGTTCCGGTCACGGCTTCGCACGCTTGCTGGCCACCGGCATCACCACCATGGTCGTGCTCCAGGCTTTCTTCAACATCAGCGTGGTGCTGGCGCTGGTGCCGACGAAAGGGATTCCGCTGCCGTTCATCTCCTATGGGGGATCGTCGCTTTTTGTAATGCTGGCCAGCGTGGGCGTGCTGCTGAATATCACGCAGCAGGCGGAATAACGCTGTGCCACCGAGCGCCGGTGCGATGGCAAGGTGAGCCGCAAATCCAAGCTCATCACGCCCCAAACAAGTCTTGGATTCGCGGGGCGAGGTCGGATCAGGAGGAAGTCTTATGAAGAAGTGGAGTGGCTGTGTGGGTGTGATGTTGATCATGACGTCGCTTGCTTCGGCACAGCAACCTGCGGCCTCGCCCGCGCCGGGCGGCCAAGGCAAACCACCAGAACAAGCCTCCGCTCCGTCGCCGCTTGAAAGACTGCTCGAAGCCAACGTCAAGACCGAATGGGAAGCCTTCAAAAACAAAGACCGGAAATCCTATAGCGATTTGCTGGCTGACGATTTTATGGCCATCGAAGACGATACCCAGGGCATGCGCAACAAGGAGCGCGCAGTGAGCGAAATCGACCGCTCGGTCGTCAACAGCTACAACCTCTTCGCCTTCCAGGTACTCCCGCTGAATGCCAACGCCGCCCTGGTGACCTATGAGCTGACCATGCTGTTTCCGCCGAAAGCCCAAGTCCGCTTCAAGAGAGTGCTGGTCAGCGAGTTGTGGCTCAAGCGCGAAGGCCAATGGAAGATGCGCTACTACCAGGAAACTCGCGTGCGATAGAGTCAGCATCCGCGGCAAAAAAGCAAAAGCCCGGACCACGTGAGTGTTCCGGGCTTGGCTGAGCCGCTAACCGTCGGCGATCATTGTCGAGCGTACACGGCGATACACCCATTTGAGCTTTGCGTAGTACAGATGCTGCCGGATTGCGTGGGCACGAAGGCGTGGTTGTTGCTCGGATCCACGGCGATGCTGTGGCCATTGCTGTTGGTGGTCACGTTTTGCAGCCAGGTGTTGGTCTTGGAGTCAATTACGCCCATCACCGGACCGCCAGGCATGTCCCTTGCCGCCAGGTACCATCTTTGATCGCCGGGGTTGAACCAGACCTCGTCCACTCCGCCGACTGTCGTGATCGTGGCCAGAATCGTGCCCTTGGTCCCGTCAATCACGTATTCGCGGGGTGGGAACGCCACGCCATCGTGGTTGGCGCAGCCCACCAAGAAGTTGTTCCCGGGACCTTGGGCGACGCTGGTCGGCATGCAATTGGAGACCGGGAAAGTATTGACCACGACCGGCCCGTTGGGGTTGCCGATTCTGGGATCGATCTCGTCCACGGTTCCGATGGTCAGATCACCGGTGGCATTGGCATTGGTGACCAGGAAATGACCGGTGTTCGGATTGAAGGCCGAGCCGCCGATTCCCGCAGGCGAGATGGCTCCGTTGCAACCTGTTACCGGAGGGCCGTTTGTCGTCGGGTTAAAAGTGGCGTTGACCAACTGGTTACAGAATGTCCCTGCAGTTGTCAGGACCGGGCCGTGATGGCAGGGCACATTCTTGCCGCCGGTTGCGACGCTTGCTGCGCCGGAGACACCGGAAGGCGCGGTTGTAGAAGGATCAGGGCAGGCGAACCCGACTCCGCTCTGATCATCGACCGCAACGCCGATGTTGTTGACGGGAGCGCCGTCGTAATAAATCTGGCCGAGAATGCAGGTTGGGAAGTTGTTCGGGCCATAAGGAGCGGTCGGATGCGCCGGCAGACAGTTGCCGGTACGGGCGACCACGGCCGACATATCGATCAGCGTCACAAAGGGAAATCCAGGGTCGCCATTTGCCACCAAGAGGATCTTGTCTTTTTCGTCCCATGCCATTTCATCGGCGCGGAGGTCGCCGCAAGTCGGGTCGGAGAACGCTCGCCCATTGGCAGAGGCGACGCAGGGAGCGATGCCGGCCACGCCGCTATCGTATGTCGGCGACTGGCCCGTGGGAACGGTCGCAATTACGGTCGGTATGGGCTTAGTGGTCAGGTCGAAAACCACGACACTGCTGCTGCCGTTGGCGACAAATAAGGTGTTGCCATCGGCCGTTATCGCTTCTCCATCTGGGGCCGACAGGGGATTCACGCCGTTGGCGCGAGCGGCACAGCATTGCGCTCCGGGGAATCCGCCGAACAAGCCGCTGGGCCCAAACCCGGGAAGTTGGAAAGGCATGTTCCGGCAGCCGAATCTTGTGAAATTAGGCGTGCCAGGTGTGCTAAGAGCGTCAGTCAGCGGCGGTATGGTTGCAACGCACGGGCTGGCATTATTTCCCGCTTGGGTTACGGCGTTTTGTCCACCAATGCTGTTAACTGCCACGTTGTTGATCGTGTCTACCACAACCACGGCGAGGCCGATGCGGTCTGAGACGAAAAACAAATGATGCACGGGGTCCACCAGGCTTATATCGAACGAGTTGAACGGCCCGCCCGGCTCGCCGGTGGGATTGTGCTCCGGCACCGTGATGACATTGATCACGCCGTAGCTGCCGTTGACCGTGGTGCCGCAGGTGGGACAGTTCGCGGGAGTACTGCAGCCGCTCAGCAGGACAAAGACCAGCATGGTCACGACAAAAGAAAACAGGCTCCAAAATCGCATTGAAGATGGCATCGAATGTCCTCCTTACGTTTTTCCTTCGGCCGCGTTTCCGGCCCTGCAAACCATCACAGCCCTTTGTCCCAGGGCTGCAAACACCGGTCCTTAGAACCGGAACTGAAGCCGCTGCAACACAACGAAGTAGTTTTGCGGCAACGCACCGGTATTGATGCTGACCTGTTGCAGCCGGTCCACACTGAAGTCCGCCAAGTATTTCACCCAGTAATTGAGATACCAGTTGAAGCCGAAGGTGAACGCGTCGGTATGGTTGTTGAACGTAGTCACAAACCCGGGCGTGAAAGTATTGTTCAACTGGTTGACGCCCGGGGCTATAGCCTGGATCCTGTCATACCGGAAGGCGAGTTCAAACGCTCCCCACCCGGTTCCTTTGCCGCCAGGTGTTTCAGGCCCAAACAATGGGTGTTTTACCTTTGGCGCCCCGTTTTCGACCGCGGTTTCGCCGGTCAAAAGATAGCTCGCCTGCGCGTAGCCTGCTTTTGCCCCGACTCCCGGCAGCGTGGTGAATCCTAAAGCGTTCGCTTGCGCCGATCCAATCCCCTGGCGCTGCTGCTGGAGCTGCACGTAGTTCCCGCTCACGGTCATGGGGCCGCTGTACCAGAGCGCTTCAGCCTCATATCGCCATACCGGTCCGTTGATGATGAACGAGGGGAAGAAAGTGTAAGCGGCATCCGGCAGCTGGCCGCTGAAGCTGGTCTCCCCAGACAGCCCCCTGGTTCTTCCGTACGTCATGGCGCCGCCGAAGGCAAAGCCCTGCAACATACTCCCCTTCCTGTGTTTCCATGGATAAAAGCGAAGCCTCCCGACGCTTTCAGGCCAGTTTTGCGTGGTGTTGGTCGCGAGGCCCCTGCCGTTGAAAGCCCCTACCCAGTACTGCATGAAGCCGCCGGCAATGTTGCCCCAAACCATCGCGCCCGGGGAGCGGAAGGTGCCCACCGCATTGGGGTACAGGAGCGACGCCAGGGAGCGTTCGATGAAGAGAATGTTGGCGTCGCTGTCCACCTCCTCCTGGGCGAACGGCACCTTGTACTGGCCAACCTGAACCTGAAACGCCGGATACGGCTTGATGTTGACGTAGGCATCGCGCAAGTTGGTACCCTGGACCGCCACACCGTCCATGAGAAGGGTAAAGTCGTAGTACTTGCCGTAATTACCCTGAAACCCGAGCCGGGCGCGGCGGATCACGAAGGTATCCGCGGGAGCCCCGTCGCCATCGTAGGCGCGATAGTCGGTCTGAACATATCCATACGGTTGTATTTGGAACTTGCCGTCAGCGCTCTTGATGAAGAAGTGTTCTCCGTTCCAGCCAGCCACGACCGGAGGGCCCTCTTTTTTCTCCTCAGGCTTCTTCTGCGAGTCCTGCACCAGCTTGACTCCATTTGCAGGCTGGGTGAGCGTAGCGTTGACTACCTGAGCTCCGTCGGCGCCGGGCTGCTCGGTCTTGGCTTCGGCCGTCTTGGCCTCGGCCGTCTTGGCTTCCGCGGTCTTGGCTTCCGCGGTCTTGGCGTCCACCAATTGCTGGACCAGCGCCTTTAGCTCGTCGATCGTCTGGCGTTGCTCGGCCACCTCATGGCGCAGCTGATCGACTTCCTGCTTGGTGGCGTTGCCGGAAGCTGGTCCCCTCGATGGATCGGAAGGGGCTGTCGCTTGCGCGCCGGCGAACAAACCCGGCGTCATCATGAGCAGTGTGAGCACTAGGCATTTTGTGAACGAGCGCATGTTTTTCCTCTCCCAGGAAGATTTGCAGAGGCGTTGCCAGTCCCGTTCGGTCGGGAGTGCTAGAAGGCAGCGCATTGGCGGCAGCCATAACAAAGTGGCGGCTTTCCGGCGAGGGATGGTCTCCTCGTCTGGTATGAAGAGTGGACCTTCGTCCCCAGGACAGCCGGTATAACCACCCTGTGGAAAATGATGTCAAGCAGGGCTCCTGGGCACTGTCCCATCGGCCCGGTACATCCTCGGTAAGGGCACAAAGACCTTAACCCGTTAGATCCAGGTACTCTGGATGCCCTGGGCTGATGCGCGGGATGTCTATAAAACTTCGGTATTTTTTCTCCTCCGTCATGGGCTCGAGGCCGGGGCTGCCGGGTTTGCCCCCGCCCTTCGGTCGACCAGCATTGGAGCGGATTCTTGGGCCTGGCCAGCGTTGAATCTGCTTGACGCGAGGAATAGACTGGCTATAATTTTGGTCCGGTTAGCGGACCAATTTGGAGGTTCAGTTTTGCCGTCGGCGATCAAGCCGGAATTCGAGGCGATCCGGAAGAACCGTGTCCACGAAGAGGTTGCCCGACAGCTCGAACGGCTGATTTTGAACAAACTGCATCCTGGCGACAAGCTCCCGGCGGAGCGCGAACTGGCGGAAATGCTGGGCGTGAGCCGCAGTTCGATCCGTGACGCGATTCGGCGTTTGGAGATCGTGGGGCTGGTGGAACCGCGGCAGGGCGCAGGAACCATGGTTCGCGAAATTTCGACGGACACGCTGGTCAGCCCGCTGGCCAACGTGATTGCGCAGCGGCGTCAGCTGGTGAGCGAACTGCTGGATTTCCGCAAGATGCTCGAACCGCCGCTATCGGCGCGGGCGGCTACGCATGCCTCCACGGGCGAGATCGGGGGCATGGATGAGATCCTGCGCCGCCAGGACCGGAGGGTCCGGGCGGGAGAACTGGCCGTAGAGGAAGATACGGAATTTCATTACCGCATCGCCTTGGCCTCCGGCAATAGCGTGGTGCTGAAGGTGATCGACGTGGTGATGGATCTCCTGCGGGAGACGCGTTCACGTTCGCTACAGACCGAAGGACGTCCTCAGAAATCGCTCGCGGGTCATAGGCGGATTCTGGCTGCAATCAAGCGCCGCGACGCGGCAGGAGCCGAGGCGGCTATGCGGCAGCATATCCAGGACGTGGAAAGAATGGTATTCGATAAGCTTTGAAAACTTTCGGAGGTTTTTCCTATGGGCCGGCTGTTTGCAATTGAAATCATCTATCGGGGAATTTATCAAAAGACCCTGGCCAAAAATATAAGCCGCGCAATTGTCCTGGCCGCGCACCGGGAGGGCAAACCGGGCATCTCCTTCGGCCGTTACGGGGACAGTCCGGAGCGCAACGGCATTCCCGCCAAGAACTTTGCGATCGTGGCCACCGATGACGTGACCCTGGAAGAAGGCATGGCCAAGTATGAGCCCAAGGAAGTGGACATTACGATCGCCGTCGATGACACCCTATGCAAGGGAGTGGAATCCTGGGCCTGGTACGGCCTGCAGCCCGTCAATCGCCTGCTGAAGCCGGGCGGAACGCTGATTGTCACCTCGCGCGAGAATTCGGATGCCATCATCGCCATGTCCCATCGCAAAGAGTATCCCTATCAGCTTGCGATTCTCAAAGGCATCCCCAGCTTCTCGGGACTCTGGGTCTACAAAGACGATCACACTGACGTGCGTATTCTGGGGATGATATCCAAAATCCTGCCCGAGTTGTTCAGCCTGAAATCAGTTCAGGCGACCATCATGGACGAATGGCACGACCCGGTGAAATCGACATCGGCCGCCAAGTCCCACGAGCACACTTCGCCGATTACAGTTCAGCCGAGCCAGGGGAATCCTGAAGTTCCCTACAAATTTGATCTCCCAAAATGGCATGAGATGGGCGAAGGCATCGCCATTCCCTCGATTCCGGCGGGCCACGCTGTCGAAGATCCTGCGACCCACGCCGCCGGCGGTTATCGGCCTGACCGCAATCCCACCTTCAAGAAGTTCAGCACGCGCACTATGCGTCCGGTAGTCAACTTTGATACCTGCATCAAGTGCACGCTCTGCTGGTTGCAGTGTCCCGATTCCTGCTTCGACGTGACCCAGGAAGGCCTCTATGACGCCAACATGCAGGCTTGCTGCGGTTGCGGCGTGTGTGAAGCCGTATGCCCAGTCAAGGAATGCGTGACCATGGTGAACGAGACTGAGTTTAAGGACAACTCCAGCCAGTGGGAGGCCTGGAGAAAAGATAAGCAAACCTACGAGGCCTGGCTCAAAGACAAAATCAAGTCGCACGGCGAACGCTCGCACGGCTTCCGTTACAAAGGACAGTATGAAGAACAGGTGCCGGAAATGCTGGAGATCGCCGGCAAGGACTAACCAATCATACGGAGGAGTGAGTCATGGCGCAATTGGCCACAGTGGTTGAGGAACAGCACGACAAGAAAACAGAAGAAACAGCTTTAATTACCGGCAGCGAAGCGATCGCGGTCGCCTGCAAGCTGGCGGACGTGGACGTAGTCACAGCGTATCCCATCCGGCCCTATGACACGGTAATGCAATACGTGTGCAAGCTAGTGGCTAACGGGGAGCTGGATTGCGAATACATTGTGGCTGAGGGCGAGCACTCCCAGTTTGAGATCGTCAAGCACTCGTCGGCCTGCGGCGCCCGAGTCTTCTGCGGTTCTAGCGGCGTGGGTTGGATGTACGCCATGGAGGCGCTCACCGTCACCCCGGCGTTGCGCATTCCCATGGTGGCGATGGTGGGTAATCGCGCTCTCGACGATCCCGGCGCCTTCGGCGTTGAACATAATGACGCTCTCGCTGTCCGCGACCTCGGCTGGCAGCTGGTCTGGGTGGACAGTGCGCAGGAAGCTCTCGATACCGCGCTGATTGCCTACCGCGTAGCCGAAGATCGGCGCGTTTTCCTGCCTTGCGCCATCAGCTGCGACGGCGCCTTCCTCACCCACTCTCAGGCATTGGTCAAGATCCCCACCCAGGATCAGGTCAACAAGTTTCTGCCGCGTTATAACCGCGCCGAGCTATTGCTGCACCCCGACAATCCCATCACGGTGGCCCCGCAGGGCAACGAAGACTGGGTGATGGAGATCCGGCGCCAAAATTATGCTGCTATGGAACGCAGCTATAGCGTCTTGAAGGAAGCCTATGCCGACTTCGCGCGGATCTTTGGGCGCTCCTATGGCAATCCGTTCTTCGAGGAATACATGACGGAGGATGCCGATATCGTTCTCATGGGTATGGGCACGCTATCCACGCCAGTGAAAGTTGGCATTCGCCACATGCGTGAACAGGGGAAGAAAGTCGGTTTCGTGCGGCTGCGCTGGTTCCGGCCGTTTGCCGCCGACGAGCTGGCAAAAAGCCTCAGTCGATTTAAGGCTGTTGGCGTGATTGACCGCGACTACTCTTTTGGTTCGCCCTACATGAGCGGCGTGGTGGCCACTGAGGTTCGCAGTGCGCTTTATTCATCTTCCGGGAACAAACCTCCGGTCCTGGGCTTTATCGCCGGGCTCGGCGGCCGCGAAGTAACGGTGCCCGATGTCGAAAAGGTGAGCGCATCCGTGTACCAGGCCGCGGCCGGGAACTCGCAGCCGCTCACGCAGTGGATTGGCCTGCGCGAATAGCAGTTTTCACTGATGCTCTTAACTGCATCAGAAAGGATTAGAGACCTCATGTCTACCTTCGTACAAATCGACGCGACGCAAAAACTGGACCCCTTCAAGTCCGTCAAGAAGCTCCCGTTGGAGGAGTTTTTTACTTCAGGCCACCGCACGTGCCAGGGCTGTGAGTCGGCGTTGCTGATGAAGATGATGGCTAAAGCTGCCGGTCCCAGAACCATTGTTCTTGGCAGTACCGGGTGTATGTACGTGGCCAACACCACCTACTACAGCACGTCCTGGGTCGTGCCATGGATGCATACGCAGTTGGGAAGCAGCGGGTCTGCGGCCCTGGGGACTGCTGCCGCACTCAAAGCGCTGATGCGCAAAGGCAAGATGAAGAAGGAGCCCATCAACGTAATCGCCTTTTGCGGTGATGGAGGCGGAGCCGATATGGGAGTCGGCGCAATCTCAGCGACCTTGACCCATCCCGACTACAACTGCCTCATCCTGATGTACGACAATGAGTCCTACGCCAACACTGACATCCAGCTCTCCGGAAGCACTCCCTGGGGAGCCAATACCACGTTCAGCAGCCCGGGGAAGGTCAAAAGGATCATGCACCACCGCTGGAAGAAGAACATGGCGGGCATGATGGCGGCCGGGCATCCGGAGTGCAAGTACGTCGCTACCATCTGCATGTCTTATGGCCTGCACGGGATGAACTCCATGCGCAAGGCCTTGGCGATCGGTGGCCCCACCTTTATTCACTCGCTCGACCCATGTCCCAAGGGGTGGGACTACGATCCTTATCTCTCCCACGAGATGGGCGAGCTGGCGATCAATACCGGAGTTTGGCCGCTCTACGAAGTCGAGAACGGCACCCTCCGGCTGACCGGCAGAACCGAGCAGATTGCCGCTGGCAGAATCCGCCGCCTGCCCGTGCGCGACTACCTGCTCAAGCAAGGAAGGTTCGCCCACTTTACCAACGATGACATCGATTACTTCCAAAGCAAGATCGATGAGATGTGGACCAAGTGGTTGATACCAGGCGTGATCCCGTTCCGGAAGGATCTGGAGACGGATAAAGCTCCGGCTGAATAGCCGGTGAATGTAAGTAACCGACTGCCGGTTTTGGCCTAACAACTAGGCCAAAATTGGCGGTTGCAAGTTAAAACTTAAAGGTCTAAAGTGTTGCTCCGTTTTAGACCCCGAGGAGGTCCCCAATGGCTGCTATACCTGCATCGCCAGCCTCTGGAGCAGTCGATTCGCGAGTTCCCAACCGCTGGTTAATTCTAATTGCCAGTATCGTCAGCATGGTGGCGGTGGCGAACTTTCAGTATGGCTGGACTCTGTTCGTCTTACCCCTGCAAAGGCACCTCAACCAGACTGCGGCGCTCATTTCAGTCACCTTCACCGTCTTTGTTCTCTTGGAGACGTGGCTAGTTCCATTCGAGGGATGGCTGGTAGACAAGTTTGGTCCCAGGCTCCTGGTTATGTTGGGCGGCGTGCTGGCCGGTCTTGGCTGGGTTGGAAGCGGAAAGGCCGAGTCGTTGACCGCCCTGTATCTTTCCTACGCGGTGTCTGGAATAGGCGCGGGGATCGTTTACGGTACCGCTGTGGGCAGCGCTCTCAAATGGTTCCCCGACCACCGCGGTCTGGCGGCGGGACTCACCGCGGCCGGCTTCGGCGCTGGTTCCGCTCTGACAGTTGCGCCGCTGGCCAACATGATAAATCCCGCAGGACAACCGGCCGGCTCCGGATATCAGCATACGTTCATCGTTTGGGGGATTATTCAGGGACTGGTGGTCGTCGCCGCCGCCCTGTTTCTCAAAGCGCCGCCCGAGGGCTGGCTGCCCAAGACCTGGCGGTCTAAAGGCAGCGAGCAAGTCAGGACACGCCAGGCCGCGCTTTCTTTTACCTCCGCAGAAATGGCGTCAACACCCCATTTCTGGCTGATGTACGTGATGATGGCCATGGTCGCTACCGGCGGCCTGATGGCGACCGCGCAACTCGCCCCCATGGCGCGCGACTTCGGCGTGGACAGGGTCAACGTAAAAGTTCTCTTTTGGCTGGTTCCGGCGTTGACCTTCGCCCTCCAAGCAGACCGGGTTATTAACGGGCTCTGTCGGCCGTTTTGGGGATGGGTCTCCGACCACATCGGCCGCGAGAGGACTATGACCCTGGCTTTCGGTTTGGAAGCTGTGGCCATCTTCGCGCTGATTCGGTTTGCCCACAATCCGCTGCTCTTCGTGCTCTTCAGCGCCTTCACCTTCTTCGGCTGGGCAGAGATCTTCTCGCTGTTTCCGGCCCTATGTGGTGATTTCTTCGGACGCAAGCACGCAACGGCCAACTATGGTTACCTTTACACGGCCAAAGGCACCTCATCCATGTTCGTGCCCATTGGCGCTGCATTGGCTGCGAGCACAGCGGCGGGCAGGGCTTTTGACTTTCGTGCGGACATCCTGCTGTTACTGGGAGGAGCCGTCGTGCTGTTCGCAGTGTTTCTGGCTCCTACGGTGTTCCGCGTGAAGCTTTCCCCGATCATTAAAAGCATGCTGCTTGCAATTGCCGCCGTTCTCGTTATCTGGGGAATTATCCTGACCGTGCTTCCCGCGAGGATCTGGACCCCGTTCAGGGCCACCTATACCTTGCCGCAGATCGGCTGGAAAGGCGTCTTCAGCGTTGCAATCGTCTGTGACCTGATCGCTGCCTTTCTTGCCTACTTTGTCCTGCGGCGGATGAAGGCGCCGGTACCGGCTGCCGAAGCGGAGGGCGCACACGCCCCAACCCAGGTGCGGGTCCCGGGAGCAGCATAACTCTCCCGTATCCTCGTCCACAACGCCTTATCAGGCTCCCATGTTCTATCAAGTGGGAGCCTCTCTTTTTGGTCTCCCGGCGGATTACTTTGGGTACATCGCCACGGATCTCTTTTCAGCCACTTCGTGACCGAAAACCATTTCTCTACTTCTCCCTAGGCGAGCCGATAAGAGTAATATGATCTGGTTCCTGAGTAGCCATCGAATTCGAGGTTTCTATGTCGTGGTGCGACTAGCGCCAAGGCCAGTTTGGAGAAGCAATCATGAAGCTGATGAAACTCCTTGCAATCTGCCTGATGGGCGCAACCGTACTTGCCTCGGATTCTCCTCGCGGCACAGTTCCGCGTACCGCGGCCGATAAATATGACGTCCACAGAGAGCAAGATGGGTTTTCTATCGGCGCCAACCTGCTCTCCGCCAGCCAGGCGCGTAAGACCTTTGCCGCGGATTTGGATCGATGCTGCATGGTCATTGAAGTGGCCCTCTATCCGCAAAAGGACGGCCGGATCGAGGTCTCGCTCAAAGACTTTGGCCTCGGAGTAGCGGGAAAAGACATTGCTACCACGCCCGCCAGTGCCGAAGTAGTGGCAGGCAAGCTGCAAGAAAAGTTGGAGTCGACGACCGACCGTCCTGACGTAGAGATCACGCAGACTTCCGATATCGGTTACCGATCGGGGGGCATCGATCCAGTAACCGGTCAACGGCGCCCGTCCGGCGTATATACCGGAGCAGGAGCAGGGGTTGGTGTGGGGATTGGAGGTTCTCGGGAACCCCAGCCGTCCTCGGCCGATCCCGATCGCCGTACGCTCGAGCTAAAACTTCGCGAGCAGGGTTTGCCCGAAGGCAATAGCGCTGCTCCAGTTTCAGGTTACCTATACTTTGCGATGGCACCAAAGAAGAATACAAAGTATCAGCTCGACTACATCCTGAACGGCAACAAGATCACACTGGCGTTGCCGTAGATCGTTTGACGGGAGAAGGGAAAGAGACCCGCTCGGAGCCCACCTGGAAATCATGCATCGTTGATGTCATTTTGCCCGGGATCGCCCAAAGTTGCGGCGAATAACGCCAATCAGGACCAAACGGCTCAATCTCCGGCTTGCCGACGATACGCTTACTGAGCGGTCTGCATTGCTAGACACGACGGCGTTCGTCGTGAAATGCAGGAGCTCCTTCCCTTGCTGTCGTAGACTGAATTCCGATGGATACTCTTTTTCTGACGCGTTCAGATATTGAGAACCTCCTTTCGCCGGCAGACCTTCTGGGTGCCCTACGGACAGCGTTCGCCGCATACTCCACTCAACGCACAATCGATGCCATGCGCGTGCCGATTCAATTACCCGGTGACCTGGTACCTGCCGGAGCATCGGGAATGCTTTTGGCTCCTGGCCTTGTGCCTGGAATTCCTGCGTACTCGGTCAAAGTGCATGCGAAGTTTCCCGCGAGCGAGCCGGCGATACGTGGCGTCCTCATTCTTCACGATCTCAGGACGGGTGAACCTCTGGCCGTCATGGAAAGCAGTTATCTCACGGCGCTACGCACAGGTCTTGCGGGGGCGCTTGGATCGGACCTTCTGGCGGTCCCGAATGCGACCCGAGTCGCTATTGTCGGAGCTGGAGTGCAGGGCCGTGCCCAACTGAGCGCACTACGTCTGGTGCGGCCGATCAGGTCGGTTCAAGTATTGGACACCGTACCAGAAGCGATTGAACGCTTCAGGGGCGACCCAGCGTGTTCCGGACTCGAAGTACGGGCCGCACGGTCGCTGGACGACGTTCTTGAGACCGCGCAGATTGCGATAACGGCAACATGGGCGCGTCAGCCTTTCTTGTCCCGCCGTCATCTGCACCCCGGACTCCACATAACAACGCTGGGAGCTGATCAACCCGGGAAATGCGAACTCGCGGCGGATGCTTTGCAGGAAGCGTTGGTTGTTGTCGACGACAGAAGACTAGCCGTCCAAATGGGCGCCGTCGGAGGAGCCGGTCTGGGCGTCGAATCGATACATGCGGAGCTTGGCGAAGTAATCGCGGGCATAAGGCATGGGCGTGAAAACGAGCAACAGGTCACAATTTTCGGAAGTGTTGGCCTCGCTTTCCAGGATCTCGCGGCTGGATGGCTCGCTTACACTCTTGCTCTGGAGCGACAGGTCGGCAAAAGAATAAATTTCCTGGATTAAGTGAAACGCATTTCAGGATCGGCTGATACGGCAAGCCACATCGGGAAGGACTTGGACTAAACATTGGCCGACGGCTAGTGATCGACGTTTACTGGTGGCGAGCGGTTGACGTTTTACACTCACAATCTCGGTGTGAGTGTAATGACGATTTTCGTCAACAATGACTGCGATCCACCTCTTTCTTCCACTATGTAGCGGATGTCGCCATTGCCCAGCGGGTAACTGCCTGATGATAGTTGATTGGGCCAGGAACAGTGTTGTGCGTCTTGACGTATTTGAAACCGACGCTTTGCAGGGTTCTGTTCGGGGCGATGTTGAATGCATTGGGTTCACAAAACAGTCGCTGCAATTTGAGTGCTGCGAAGTAAATCTTGACTGTCTCTCTTACGCATGCCGTTCCATGACCAGCGTTCCTCTGCTCCGGACTGACTATATGCAGATGCATGTACGCTTCCTTCCCGTAGATGATCTTGTCCGCCACCGAGAACCCGATAGGACTAGCATCCAGTCGCCAAAGGACGAGTAGGGTCTTCCTGTGTTCAATGGGCCGGCTGTATTCGTGGGCATAGAAGTCTCGCCATCTTGCCTGATCCGGCAACCGCGACGGATCGACTCCCATTGTGTCGAGATCCTCAGCGGTGGACTGATGGAAGTAGTTGATAACGATGTGCGTTTCCTCTAACTTCATTTCTGTGACACACAGTTTCATTTCAACCTCGCAGTCACAGCATTCTAAGCCCTTTAGAAGATTGAAGTCGTGGGTAAGCGTAGGCAAGTGTATTCGTCTGCGAGGAAATCTCTTATTACCTCCTTTCCCAATACGCGCTAAGGAATCCCGGACCTTCGACGGCAACCGAGAGTTCCATTTAGCGAAACGGTTGATACCAATACGAATCTGATGCCGGCGGGCTGAATCGCTTCGCGCTTGGTTTAGACTGAACTCATTCCGCATGCGCATTCTCATTGCCGGTGGTGGCACCGGCGGACATGTGATTCCGGCGCTGGCTATCGCTCGCGAGCTCAAGTCGCGCTACGGCGCGGAGGTCTTGTTTGTGGGCACGGCGCGGGGCATGGAAACCAGGCTGGTACCACAGGCCGGCTTCGGCCTGATCGAGATCAAGGTGGGAGCGCTCAAAAACGTCGGGCTGCTCACGCGGCTGCGTACGTTGCTAGGCCTGCCGCTTGCAATCCTGGAAGCGCGCAAGGTTCTCAAAGCATTCTCCCCGGATGTGGTGGTCGGAGTGGGCGGTTACGCTTCCGGGCCAGCGATGGCGGCTGCCATCCTCGCCGGGATTCCCACACTAGCGTTTGAACCTAATCTGGTTCCGGG
>Ga0126371_10001989_pt1 | contig 17487 bp, 19 predicted proteins | sample PanSoiMetaPlot_4_FD_110145 | JGI IMG/M metagenome (GOLD analysis project Ga0126371, IMG submission 110145) | Tropical forest soil microbial communities from Panama - MetaG Plot_4 | ecosystem: Environmental > Terrestrial > Soil > Tropical forest > Bulk soil | place: Panama | collected 2016-02-17 | reverse complement strand
CGGGCGGCACGCAGATCATCGACTGCTGCCTGTGCCGGTCAGCGCCCGGGCTCGTCTTCCCCATCACGATGAAGAGCTTGCACCGCGGGTCCATCGCGCCCGACGACCACCACTTGCGGCCGTTGATCACGTACTGGTCGCCGTCCCGCTCGATCTTGGTTTCGATGTTCGTCGCGTCGGACGACGCGACTTCCGGCTCGGTCATGCAGAACGCCGACCTGATCTGACCGTCGAGCAATGGAAGCAGCCAACGCTCGACCTGCTCGGCGCTGCCGAACTCGGCCAGCACCTCCATGTTGCCGGTGTCGGGCGCCGCGCAGTTCAGCGCCTCTGGCGCGATCGCCCCGCTGCGCCCGGTGATCTCCGCTAGCGGCGCGTACTGGAGGTTGGTCAGCCCGGCCCCGTGCTCCTTGGCGATTTCGCCGATCTGACTCCCGTGGTCGTCGTCGCCGCGCCTGCGCACAGTCAGGAACAAGTTCCACAGGCCCTGGCTGCGCGCCTGCGCCTTCAGTTCGTCGATTACCGCTGGCCGCTGCCAGATGTCGCCGGCCGCCTCAGCCTGCGCGACCTGCTGCGCGAAGATCCGCTCTGCGGGATAGACGTGGGAGTCCATGAAGGCGAGCAGTTTGTCGCGCAGCTCCTCGGTTCGTGCGTCATATCCGAAGTCCACCCGGCGCCTCCCGATGAGTCCGGACAAGCGTACCTACCGACCAGTACGGTGACACGTTACGGTCCGCACATCATGGCGTCGAGACACCTCCCCTGGCCTCGGCACCAATCCAGTTGCTGCCTGCGCTACGAATCTGAACCGCACCACTTACCTGGACGTTCCACAAGTATCTGGGCGCGTCACGAAGGCGATGGAGAAGGTACATGACGATGTGCCGGCGATGTGTAACCCAGATCACGAGTCCGGACCATGGGCTGCGGCGTCTCATTAGTGACCGACCACGAGGGAGCGACCGCAGATGACCACCGTGACCACAGACCTCGCCCAGGCACCAGCCGTGCGAGGCGCCGCACAAACCGCCAGGCCAGCGGGCCAGGATGCCGCGGCGCCGCAGGCTGCCAGGAACGATGAGTTCGAGGCTCAGGTCCGTCCGTACCTCGGCCAGCTCTACCCAGCCGCGCTGCGGATGACGCGCAACCGTGCGGACGCGGAAGATCTCGTCCAGGACACGCTCACCAAGGCCTACACCGCCTTCCATCAGTTCACTCCTGGCACCAACCTGCGCGCCTGGCTGCACAGGATCCTCGCCACCACTTTCATCAACACCTGCCGCAAGCGCACGCGCGAGCCCGCCATCGCGCCGGCCGCCGATCCGAACAACGACTGGCAGCTCCATAGCCAGCATCACCCGGCCGCCCGTTCGGCTGAGGCCGAGGCTCTCGACAAGATCACCGACACGGCGATACTCAACGCCGTTCGCGACCTGCCCCCTGACTTCCGCACTGCGCTCTACCTGGCCGACATCGAGGGTTACCCGTATCGCGAGGTTGCTGACCTCATGGGCACGCCGCTTGGGACCGTCATGTCCCGCCTGCACCGCGCCCGCGGCAAGCTCCGGCACACCCTGGCCGCCTATCAGCCCCCGGCCACCGCCACCCGCTGACCCTGGCTGACGTCCGCTACTTCAGCAAGAGCGTCCCGATCCGCCGGCCGGCCAACGTGAGCCCCGCGGCGCCGAGCGCCGCCAGGTAGGCCACGCTCGACAGCAGCGAAGGGCTCACGCATCCGAGCGTAAGGCCGCGAAGCAGCGCCACCCCTTGGTAGAGCGGCGTGCACTCGACGATGATCTGCACCGGACGCGGGTACACGCTGAGCGGATAGAACGTGGTCGAGAACAGGAACATCGGCACCGTGGCCAGCATCACGAACTCGAAGTGCTGCCAGCTCTTCATGTAGGTCGTCGCGGCCATCCCTGCGCCAGCGAACCCGAACCCGATCAGCAGTGCCGCAGGCACGTCAAGCACGGCCCAGGCTGAATGCACGAGGCCCATCGCCAGGATGATCACCATGAACGCGACCGCGTACAGGCCGCCCCTGATGAGCGCCCAGCCGATCTCGCCGAGCGCGATCTCGTCGGTGCGCATCGGCGTGGCCAGCACGGCGTCGTAGAGCTTGGCGTACTTCATTCGGAAGAACACGTTGAAGGTGCTGTCGATCACCGCCCCGTTCATCGCCGAGGTCGCGAGCAGCGCTGGGGCGACGAAGCTGGTGTATCCGATCTGATGACCGCAGGGCCCGGTCACCGCGCCAACGAGCTTGCCAAGCCCGATGCCGATCGACAGCAAGTAGAACAGCGGCTCGAAGAACCCAGAGATGAGCACGCTCCAGTCGTGCCGGTAGACCCTCGCGTGGCGCTCGATCAGGTGCGCGCTCCCCCTGCCGCCCAGACCGGCACGCCTGGTGCGCAGCAGCGCGACCGGCAGAATACGCAGCGGCAGCTCGCGCACCTCAGGCATATAGCCTCCGCCGGTACGTGCGGTTTCCGGCGACGACGCCGAGCACCGTCACCGCGACCAGGTACCCGGCATGCAGAGCCGAGCTGGCAGGCTGCGCGGTCCCGAGGCTGAGCGACCGGCAGAGCGCGACGCCGTGCCAGAGCGGCGTCAGGTAGGCCAGCGGCCGCACAACCGCAGGAAGCTGGCTGACCGGGAAGAACGTGCCGGAGAACAAGAAGAGCGGAATGATCCCGAACCTGAACAGCATCGCGAATGAGGTGTCCTTGGTGACCGTCATCGCGTACGCCTCGATCGGCGCGCCGAACGCAAGCCCCGTTAGTACCGCCGCTGGCAGGGCGACCGCCGCCCACGGCGACCTGATCGCGCCGAACAGGGCCATCACCGCGAGGAACACCGCCGAGTTCATCGTGAGCCGCAGCGTGGTCCACAGCAAGTGGCCGTGGAAGAGGTCCGCGGGGCGGAGCGGCGACGCGATCGCCGCCTGGTAAGTCTTCAGCCACTTGACCGAGCCGTACACAGGGTAGGTCGATTCCCCCATCGCGGTCTGCATCGCGGCCGCGGCAAGCAGCCCAGGCGCGAGGAAGGCGAGGTAGCTGACGCCGCCGATGCTCGCCGTGCCGTGGTGGTCGACCAGCGTGCCCAGGCCGAGGCCCATCGCCCCGAGGTACAGCACCGGATTGAGCACGCCCGAGTAGATCGAGCCCTGCCAGGTGCGCCGGTAGTTCGTCAGCCAGAACCTGAACTGCCTCGTCGCGTACGACTGGGCCATCAGTCCTCCAGCCGGCGGCCGGTCAGGCGCAGGAACACGTCCTCGAGGGTGCTCCTGCGGACCAGCGACGTGGCCGGCTCGAGCCCGCGGGCGCGCACAGCGTCAAGCGCGTTGTCGCCGTCGCTGGTGTATATCAGGATCCTGTCTGCCAGCACCTCAAGCCTCCCGGCCTGGATCTCGGCCAGCTTCTCGGCGGCCTGTTCCTGCTCGGCGAGTGAGAACCTGAGCTCCAGCACCTCTGGCGTGGAAAAGGTCTCGATGAGCTGGCGCGGCGACCCCCCGGCGGCGATCTTGCCCCGGTCCATCACCACGAGGCGATCGCAGAGCTGCTCGGCCTCGTCCATGTAGTGCGTCGTCAGGACGAGCGTTGTCCCCTGCTGCTTGAGCCGGTACAGGCGGTCCCAGACGACGTGCCTGGCCTGCGGGTCCAGTCCCGTGGTCGGCTCATCGAGCAGCAAGATCTCCGGTTCGCTGATCAACGACCTCGCGATGGTCAGGCGCCGCTTCATTCCGCCAGACAGCGGCTCCACTTGATCACCAGCTCGCTCGGTGAGCTGGACAAAGTCAAGAAGCTGAGCCGTCCGCTCCCTGATGACATCCCGCCGGAGGCCGAAGTAGCGGCCGTAGATCAGCAAGTTCTCTCGAACGGTCAGCTCGACGTCGAGCGTGTCTTCCTGCGGAACCACGCCCAACCTCGCCCTGATAGCCGGGCCTTGGGTGACGGGGTCCATCCCGAGTATCGTCAGCTCGCCGCCGGACGGCGGCGAGACGCAGCCGATCATCCGCATGGTCGACGACTTGCCTGCGCCGTTCGGGCCGAGAAAGCCGAACACTTCGCCGCGGCTCAGGTCGAAGTCGATGCCGTCGACGGCAGTGAACTCACCAAACTTCTTCGACAGACCCCTCGCGCGGATCAGGATGTCGGGATCAGGCACGTCCGCGACCCTACCTTCGAGTGCCGACAGCGCCCGAACGAATAACATGCTGGTGTACGGGCCACTGGCGTGCACACCGCGGATTCACGCTCTGGGCACCCGCTGGCGGCTGGCACGGGTAATCTTGCCGGCAGTGCTTTGACATCCGGTAGTGCTTTGGCGGTGTTCTGCGTGGGTAGCACGGCCACGTGGCTCCGCGCGATGCGGCGGCGATCGTGACGCGATGGTAGTGCGACCAAATGGAGGAGCTTCCGTGAGCGCTCTGCGACGGCTCTACGAGCGTTTCAGGCTGCTCATCCACGAGGGCGCCAAGTTCGGCATCATCGGCGGCATCGGCGTCATCATCTACAACCTCATCAACGGCTGGATGCGCTTCAAACTGCACCTCGGGCCGCTAACATCGGCCACCATCGCCGTCGTCGTGACCACTATCACCAGCTACGTGGCGAACCGCTACTGGAGCTTCAGGCACAGGGAGCGTACGACCGTTCCGCGCGAGACCGTGATGTTCTTCGCGTTGAACGGAGTCGGGCTACTGATCCAGTGGGCCGTTGTCGGCCTGACGTACTACGGCCTCAACGAGACCGGCAAGCTCGCCAACGTGGTGGCCAACAACGTTGGCATCGTCCTCGGCACGGTGTTCAGGTTCTGGTCATACCGCAGGTGGGTATGGGCCGCGGCACAGCCTGCGCCCGCGGGACACGAGGCGATTGAGCCAGCGCTCACGTGGGCATCTGGCCAGGTAAACCAGGCGCATTCGACGTCAGATGAAGCAAGAAAGCCGCGTTGAGCAATAGCCGCATTCCGCCCAGCGATCGGGCGGGTCTGGGTGGATCGTCTCCCAGCGTCGTGCCGCTGAAGCGGCTCGACGACCTGTACCGGCGCTTCAGGCAACTCATTCACGAGGGCGCCAAGTTCCTGGTCGTCGGCGCGATCGGGATCGGCGTCACCAACCTCGTCTTCATTCCGCTGCACGGCCCGCTTGGGCTCGGCCCGCTCACGTCGATCACGATCGCGACAATCGCGGCCACGGTCTTCACATTCCTCGGGAACAGATACTGGAGCTTCAGGCACCGCGAAGGATCGGGCACGGCGCGCGAAGGAGCGACGTTCTTCGTGCTGAACGGGGTCGGCCTGCTGATCCAGTACGCCGTGCTTGGGTTCAGCAACTATGCGCTCGGCCTGACCACGAAGATCGAGAACGTGATCGCCGTGAACCTCGGGATCGGGCTCGGCACGCTGTTCCGGTTCTGGTCATACCGGAAGTGGGTGTGGGTGCCGAGCGAAGTCATGCTGCAACGGCTAAGGCGTGGCAGGCATCGCAAGGGCCGCCAGTTGCCCACGCACGATGCCGCTCCCGCCGCGGTCGCGACGCGGCCGGCTGCCGAGACTCAGGACCGCAGGTAGCCAAGCGCCGCTCAATCATGGCAGCCGCGCGCCCGCGCGAGCAGGCGGTCCATCGGAATGGTGTATGCGGTCGCGGCTTGGCGCGGCGTTAGCGTCCTGGTAGCGACGAGTCTGCTTAGCACGTGCCCTTCGCGCGACCTGGCCAGGGCCGGATGCTCGAGCGGGTCGTACGCGGATGGCGCCTGGACCAGCCCAGCGAGCACGGCGGCCTGCGGCCAGGACAAACGCGCGGGCTGGCGCCCGAAGTAACCGCAGCTTGCGGCCGCCAGCCCGTAATAGCCATGCCCGAAATACGTCACGTCGGAGTACATCTGCAGGATCTTCTCGCCCGAGTAGCTGAATTTCAGCTTGATCCCGAGCGCAACCTCGTAGAGGGCCACCGTGAGCCGGCTGTGACCTTGACCGTAGAGGAGCTTCGCGAGTTGCTGGTACAGCGTCGCGCCGCCTTGATCCTTGCCCGTGAGGAATGACAGTGCGACTCGCCCGAGCGCGAACGGGTCGAATCCGGGTTCTGAGGCGAACCTGTGGTCCTCGGTCGATATCAGCGCCGCCTTGAACCTGGCAGGCACCGGCGGGCCAGGGAAAGCGCCATGGTGCGCGCTCGCCTGAGCTCGAGCTAGCGACCAGGCATTGGCAACCGACGGGGTCGCCAGCATGATCGCCGCGAATCCGATAACCAGTGCTGTCACTACCGCGAGTGTGAACACCGCAAGGCGGCGAGGCCAGCGCCGGCGGCGGGCGCGTCGCCCGCGCAATCCGCCCGTCGCTCCCGGTCCATCCGGGTACCAGCCCGGCCCCGGCTGATAAACGCCTGGAGTGCTCACTGCCCAGGCAACGAACCGACCGAGAGCTTCGTACGAATCTCTGCCGACCGGTCTCGGCCGGACTATGAGTCGGGACGCCGGGATTTGAACCCGGGCTCTCTGGTCCCCCAGACCAGCGCCTTAACCAAGCTGGGCCACGTCCCGTCGCCCTCTCGGACGCACAGATCATAGCGCAGGAAACCGTGCCGACCGCTCGGCGAGCGAGACCGGCGCCGCCGGTAAGCTGACGGCAACGCGCAGACGGAGACGAGTAGCACCGGGCATCGCGAGCGCAGAGAGCCGCCGGAAGCTGCGAAGGCGGCCTCGCTCCCGGGTCGCGAAGACACTCCCGAGTGCGGGGAGGAACGGCCACCGCGCCCAGCGGCGCGCCCCATGCCCCGCCGGCTGGCCCCCGTCAACGGGCAACGAGGCCGCGATCCTGGTGCACGCACCGGTCCCGGCGAAGGTGCGGTGGCATCGCGAGTTCCCTTCTCGCCCGCACTCCCAAGGGGCACGTAAGCCAGCAGCCCGGAGTGCCAGATGACACCAGACAGAGTCCTCGCGATCGACCTCGCAGCGCACATCGGCGAGCGGGTCAGCGTCGCGGGCTGGCTGCACCGCCGGCGCGAGCTCAAGTCGGTCACGTTCCTGATCATCAGGGACAGGACCGGGCTCACGCAGGTTGTGCTTCCGGCTTCCGCGACCTGCGGCACGGGCGAGCGCGTGCCCGACCTCGGCGAGGAAACCGTTGTGCTTGTCAGCGGAGTGGTGACGGCCAGCAGCCAGGCGCCAGGCGGAGCCGAGATCACCGAGCCGGAGCTGACGCCGCTCAGCGCGCCGGCCGATCCGCCACCGTTCGACCTGTACAGGCCCGCCATGACCGCGGCACTTCCGACCGTGCTCGACCACGCGCCCGTCACGCTGCGCCATCCGCGGCTGCGGGCCGGCCTGCTGATCTCGGCGGCGAGTGTGGCCGGGTTCAGAGCCGCCCTCGACGCACGCGGCTTCACCGAGATCCAGACGCCCAAGATCGTGGGTTCGGCGACAGAGTCGGGCGCGAACGTGTTCGCGATCGACTACTTCGGCCAGCCCGCGTACCTGGCTCAGTCACCGCAGTTCTACAAGCAGGCCATGATCGGCGTGTTCGAGCGGGTTTACGAAACCGGCCCGGTGTTCCGCGCCGAGCCGCACGACACCGCCAGGCATCTTGCCGAGTACGCGAGCCTGGATGCTGAGTTCGGATTCATTACCGACCACTACGACGTCATGGCGATGCTGCGCGACGTGCTCGCGGGAATGGTGGCGGCAGTTCGCGAGCGAGCTATTTGGGCAACGAACACCTTGGACCTGACGCTGCCTGAGGTACCCGACAGGATCCCCGAGCTGCACTTCGCCGACGCGCAGGAACTGATCGCATCGAGCGCCGCATGGGACCCGCGGGGTGAGCCCGACCTGTCTCCCGCCGACGAGCGCTGGCTGGGCGAGTGGGCGGCCCGCGAGCACGGCAGCGACCTGCTGTTCGTGACCGGATACCCGATGGTCAAGCGGCCGTTCTACACCCACCCAGACCCTGAGAGACCGGAGTACTCGCGCAGCTTCGACCTGCTGTTCCGCGGCATGGAACTGGTCACCGGCGGCCAGCGGCTGCACCAGTATGGCGACTACCTTGCGGCGCTCGCCGCGCGCGGCGACGACCCGGCGCGGTACGAGGGCTATCTGCAGGCGTTCAGGCACGGGATGCCGCCGCACGGCGGATTCGCCATCGGCCTCGAACGCTGGACCGCACGGCTCACGGGTGCGGCCAACATTCGCGAGGTCACGATGTTCCCGCGCGACCTGCATCGCCTCTCCCCTTAACCGAGTCCACCCGCCGACAAATCCATGATCACGGGCTATTTTTCGCACATACATGCAAACGAGTCCGTGATCTTGGAGCGACGGGTCAGATTGACAGGCCGAGGGTGATCGCGTCGACCTCGTTGCGCTCTTCGGCGGTCGGTATCCAGTCGGCGGCCGCCGCGTTGGCCTTGACCTGCTCGGCCGACATCGCGCCGGCGATGACGCTCGTGCAACCTGGCTGCTCGGCCAGGCACCCGATGGCGACTTCGAGCAATGAGACACCGCGTGCTTCTCCCCAGGCTGCCAGCGCCTCGACGACATCCAGCTTCGCCTCGGTAACGTAGTCGTCCCGCCCGGCGAGCCGCATGCCCTCCCTCGGCGGCCGATCGCGCCGGATCTTTCCCGTGAGCAGGCCGTTGGCCAGCGGGAAGTACGGCAGCACGCCCAAGCCGAAGTGCCGCGCCGCGGGAACGACCTCGGCCTCGGCGCCCCGCTCGAGCAGGGACCAGTGATTCTGAGCCGATATGAACCCCGTGGAGCCATGCCGATCCGCCAGGCAGGCGGCCTCGGCTATCCGCCAGCCGGCGAAGTTCGAGTTGCCCAGGTAGCGCACCCTGCCCTCGTCGACAAGCTCGGCGAGCGCCGCGAGCGTCTCGGCGATCGGCGTGACCGGGTCAGGCGTGTGAATCTGGTACAGGTCGATGTGGTCAGTCCGCAACTTCCGCAGCGAGGCCTCCACGGCCCGCCTGATGTAGTTCCTGCCACCCTTCGCGCCGGCGGCCGGCCCGTAACCCATGTCGGAGGCTTGGTGGCCGAACTTTGTCGCGAGCACGACCTGGTCCCGCCGCCCGGCCAGCACTTCTCCGAGGAACTCCTCCGACCGCCCGTAAGTGTCTGCCGTGTCGAGCAAGGTGACACCGCAGTCGATCGCCGCGTCCACGACCGCCCTCGTGCCTGGCAGATCGAGCCTGCGGCCGAAGTTGTTGCAGCCGAGGCCGACAACCGAGACGACCAGACCGGAGTTGCCCAGTGGCCTGTAGCGCATGTAGCCCGCCTTCGTCCTCGTCGCCGCGTCCCGCCGATCAGATCGTACCGACCGCCGCTAACCGTACAGAGCGCCGATCCGAGGCGCGGTAGTCTGTGCCGCACCATGCGAGAACCCCCCGCGCCGGGACCTGTGGCCCTGCGGATCAGGCTCGGTGCGACGCTGCGCCGCCTGCGCGAATCCCGCGGGATCACGGCTCAGCGGGCCGCACAGGAGATTCGCGGCTCGGACTCGAAGATCAGCCGCATCGAGCTCGGCAGGCACGCCGCAAGGGAGATCGACGTCGCCGATCTGCTCACGCTGTACGGGGTGACCGATCCCGACGAGCGCGATGCGCTGCTGACGCTCGCGAGCCAGGCGCTTGCCCAGCCATGGTGGCGGCCGTACACCGACCTGCTGCCGCCATGGTTCCAGGCTTATCTCGGGGTCGAGGAGGCAGCCGAGTCGGTGCGGACCTACGACACGCATTTCGTTCCCGGCCTGCTCCAGACCGGCGAGTACGCGGCAGGGTTGCTTGCCGCCGCAGAGTTCGGCTCGGACCAAGTGGCCAGGATGCTCGAGGTCTGCGCCAGGCGGGTCGAGCGGTTCGCGGCAGGCGGATGGCGGCTCTCGGCGGTCATCGACGAGGCCGTGCTGCGCCGTCCTGTTGGCGGCGTGCCCGCCTTCGCCGCTCAGCTCGAGCACATCCGCGACGTGGCAAGCTGGCCAGGCGTCACGATCAGGATCAGGCCGCTCGCAGCTGGCGCGCCGCTCAGCCCCGCGGGCTTCACGCTCCTGCGCTTCGCTGGCGGCGCGCTCCCCGACGCGGTCTATTCCGAGCAGCTGACGACCGCAAGCTACCTGGACCGGCCTGCCGACGTGGCGCGTTATGCCGTGGCGATGGACCTGCTTGAGGGCAGCAGTCAGCCCGCCGACCGGACCGAGGCGATCATCGAAGCCGCGCTCGCCAGGCTCAAGTAGGCGCTGTTGGGGCGCGATCGGCCGAGCAGCTCGGGCCGCCGGCTCGGGCGACCGCGGTTAGCCATGGCCGGCCATGTCCCTGATCAGCTCGGCCGATTCCGAAGGCCGCAAGGCCGACTTGCCAAGCGCCTCGAAAGTGGCGCGCATCGCTTGCACGTCCGCTGTGCGCTGCTCGAGCTGCACCTGGCCGCGCATTCCTTCGCCGCAGGCCACATCTGTATCGCCTGGCTCGGTGAACTCCAGAATGCCGAACGATGGGGCCAGGACCCGGCTCGGCGGGCCCTCGAGCCTGAGTACCTGAATCGTCACGGTCGGCCCGCTGCCTGCATCGATCAGGCGCGCCAGTTGCCCCCGCATGGCAGCCGGCGAGCCAACCGAGCGCAGCAACACAGCCTCGTCGAGTATCAGCCTGAGCCGGAGCGGGTGATCGCCGCGCAGCAGGTCCTGGCGTCGCATCTGGATGGTGACCAGCCGGTCAACGTCCTCGGCAGCCAGCCAGGGGCGCCTAGCGGCGATCAAGGCTTTTGCGTACTCGGCCGTCTGGACAAGGCCTGGCACGGCTAGCGCCTGAAACACCATCAGCGCTGAGGCCTCAGCCTCAAGGCCAAGGTAACTGCCCGCGCCGACAGGGAGCACGTCGTCGTAGGCCATCCACCAGCCCTTGCGCTGGCCCTCACGCGCCATGTCCATGAACATCCGGCGCTGAGCAGGATCGTCCACTCCGTACAGGTCGAGCATGAACGTCAGGTAGCTGGTTCTAGTCGGCGCCTTGCCGGTCTCGATCCTGGACAGCGTTGACGGCGCCACGCCGAGGTGGTCAGCTACCTCCTCGAGCCTGAGCGCGTTGGCCACGCGCAGCTGCCTTAAATCAGCGCCAAGCCTGCGCCGCCGCATCACCGGTCCCGCCGCCGCCTGTATTGCCGACACAGACGCTCGCCTCCAGACGCTCGACTCCAGTGGTCGAAGTCGGCATCACCATATAACCTCGCGCCGGTTGGTTGAGATCGCATTTGCAATCTCGTAGCCAACATGTTCTTTACGCACTTGCAGAACTTGCATTCCCATGGGTGATGCGGCATGATGCGGCGAGACGGATACCGGTCCCCCGGCTGTTGCTGCCCCGTCGCCGACCGGTCCGCCTGACGCCGGATCCGTCAGAAGGAGCCCGCGATGCCTGCCAGCGCCAGCGTCCACATCCGCGAGCCCGTCGCTGACCCCGCGTTACTGACCCACTGGCTGACGCTCGGCTGCCTCACCCTGCCCGGAGAACCGCAGTACGTCCGTTCGGCACGCACATTTGTCGCCCAGACGATCGGCGTCCGCCACCCGCGCGCCGACGAGGCTCTGCTGCTGACTTCTGAGTTCGTGACCAACGCGGTCACCCACAGCCGATCCCGGCTGCCCGGAGGCACCGTCAGGGTGGTTGTCGCGGCAAAGGCGCTGGCACTGCTGATCTCTGTCACCGACGACGGATCAGATGCGACCGTGCCAGCGATCCGCCATCTTGAGTACGGCGAGCACGGCAACGGCCTTTTGCTCGCCGATGCGATCGCCGACTTCTGGGGCTATGAGCACCATTCGAGCCGAACCATAGTCTGGTTCAAGCTCTGCTCGCGTCATCGGATCAACGCCGACCCTATGGCGCGGCCGGCGCAACCACCACGAGGCTATGCCGGGTAGTCGGGCCAGCGGCGAGCGCGAGGGGATTCAGCGCCGGGCGGCGCGGCTTGATGCTCTCGCGCGCTTCTCCCGTAGGCGCATGGACAGGTGCACGGGCGTGCCGTTGAAGCCGAACTCCTCGCGAAGCTTGCGCTCGAGGAACCGCCGGTACCCGGCCTGCAGGAAGCCTGACGTGAACAGGACGAAATGAGGCGGCCTGACCCCGGCCTGCGTTGCGAACATGATCTTTGGCTGCCTGCCGCCGCGAACCGGCGGCGGATTGGCGGCGACCAGAGCCGAGAGCCAGCCGTTCAGCCTGCCCGTCGGGACCCTCGCTTCCCAGCCGGCCAGCGCCGCCCCGAGCGCGGGAACCAGCCTGTCTACGTGCCAGCCGGTCGCTGCGGAGATATTGACTCTCGGCGCCCAGCGCGCCGTGTACAGCTGCCTGTCGATCTCGCGATCGAGGAAGTTCCTGCGGTCCTCGTCGACAAGGTCCCACTTGTTGTAGGCGATCACGAGCGCTCGCCCGGCCTCTATGACCATCGAGATGATTCGCAGGTCCTGCTCGGCGAGCGGCTCGCTTGCGTCAACCAGCACGACGGCGACCTCCGCGCGCTCCAGCGCCCGCTCGGTCCGCAGCGCGGCGAAGTAGTCGGCGCCTTGCGCGTGGCTGGCGCGCCGCCTGATGCCAGCCGTGTCTACAAAACGCCAGATGGTGCCGCCAAGCTCGATCAGCTCGTCGACCGGATCCCTCGTCGTACCAGCGACCGGGTCGACGACCACCCTGTCTTCCCCGGCTAGCTTGTTGAGCAGGCTGGACTTGCCAGTGTTTGGGCGCCCGACAAGCGCTACCCGCCGAGGACCCGAGTCGTCGTCGAGCCGCTCTCCTGGTGCGTCGGGCAGCGCACTGAGAATCGCGTCGAGCAGATCACCGCTGCCACGTCCATGCAATGCGCTCACCGGGTATGGCTCGCCGAGGCCGAGCGACCAGAGCGAGTGAGCCCCCACCTCGCCTGGCGCGTCGTCAACCTTGTTGGCGGCCAGGATCACGGGCTTGCGCGACCGCCTGAGCACGTTCGCAACCGCCTCGTCGGCGTCAGTCACTCCCACCACTGCGTCGGTCACGAACAAGACAGCGTCCGCGGCCTCCGCGGCGACCCTGGCCTGAGCTGCGACCCGGCCCGCAAGCGAGGTAAGTCCCTCGACGGCAGGCTCCCAGCCGCCGGTGTCCACCAGCGTGAATGCGCGACCCCGCCAGGTCGCGTCGTAGGCGACCCTGTCTCTAGTGACGCCTGGGGTGTCCTCGACCACCGCCTGACGGCTGCCAAGTATCCGGTTCACCAAAGTCGACTTGCCGACATTAGGGCGGCCGACCACGGCGAGCACCGGCGCGAGGCCGTCGCCCATCAGGCACCTCGCCTTGCCGTGGCGAGACCGACGATGTGGCCGATGACGTCGTCGAGCCGCAGGTCGGTGGCGTCGATCTCGACGGCGTCCGCAGCCTTCTGAGTTTGCGGCGCGTCTCGCTGGTCCCGGCGCGCCTGTTCAGCCAGCGTGCGGCCCACGCTGGGCGACTCCGCGGCGGACAGCTCAGCCGCTCGGCGCTCCGCGCGCGCCTGCTCGCTCGCGGTCAAGAACACCTTCACTGCGGCATCAGGCGCGACAACGGTGCCGATGTCCCTGCCCTCCGCGACGATTCCCCCTGCCGCCGCGATCGCGTCGGCGATAATCCTGCGCTGCTGCGCGATCAGGTGGCTGCGAACCATCGGAACCGCGGCGACGAGGCTGACTACGTTCGACACCCGGCGGTTCCTGATCTGGTCGGTCACATCAGTGCCGTCCACGCGCACGCGCTGCTCGCTGGGGTCGGTGCTGATCTCGACGGTCAGGCGCTGCGCATGGCCCGCGACAGACTCGGTGTCCGCCAAATCGACTTCGTGCTCAAGCATCCACCACGTGACGGCACGGTACATCGCGCCCGTATCCAGGTAGCGCAGCCGCAGGGCGATCGCGGCACCGCGGGCTGCGCTCGACTTTCCCGATCCCGACGGCCCGTCCACGGCAATCACGAGACCAGGCGCGGGCACCGCATGCCCAGCCCGCTCTGCAGGCTCCCGCCTCCGCAGGCCCGCTACCGAATCTGTCACGCAGGCGATGCTACCGGCCAGCCACCCGCTGCCAGTGCGGTCGCCAGCGGTGCTGCCGCCTCGGGCCGCACGGACAGCTCGGCGACTCCGACCGGCAAGCCCGGCGAGTGCTCGATCCTGACGTCCTCGATGTTGATCCCGGCCGTCCCGGCGGCGGCAAAGAGCCTGGCAAGCTCTCCAGGCCGGTCGCCAATGACGACCTGCACGACTACGTACGCCGGGGCGGGGCCGCCCCGCTTCCCAGGGATCCTGGCGACACCCTCGCGGCCGGACTCGAGCACTGCCGTGAGCTGTTTGAGTGCATCGTCGTCCCCCGAGGCCACGGCAGAAAGCGCCTCTGCTGCCGCGCCAAGCTGGCCGGCGACGGTCAGCACCAGGTCGCGCACGTCGCTCGCGTTGGCCCCTAGGATCTCGGTCCACAGCCCGACATCGCCTGCCGCGATTCTCGTCACGTCGCGCAGCCCAGGCCCGGCCAGGGCAAGCGCCGCTGCCGGTGCCTCACCACACTGCGCGGCCATCACCGCGGCCACCACGTGCGGCACGTGCGATACCAGGGCCACCCACCGGTCGTGCTCAGCCGCCGACATCCGCATCGGAGAAGCGCCGCACGCACGGGCAACCTGAACGACCACCTCGACGCACCACGGCGCCGTCTCATCCGCTGGGCAAATCGCCCATGGCTGGCCGGCGAACAAGTCGGCCCGCGCCGCCGCCGGACCCGACCGCTCCCTGCCGGACATCGGGTGCCCGGGCACGAACGTGGTTAGGTCGCAGCCCAGTGCGATGGCGTCGCGCAGCGGCAGCTCCTTGACGCTCGCGACGTCGGTGTAACACCGGGCCAAGCCGCGTCGCTGGGCCGCCAGCAGCGACCGCGCCACAGAACCTGGAGGCACCGCGAGTATGGCGACACCGGCGGGTTCGCCGGGAACTCCGTCGGCGTCAAGCACCCGTCCAGCCCCGATGTCAGCCGCCAGCCGCGCGGCCGCCTGGTCGGTATCGCTCAGCCAGACCTCGGTGCCGCACTCGCGCAGCGCGAGCGCGATCGAGGTGCCGATCAGGCCCGTGCCGATCACCACGGCTGCGTCAGGCGGTGCGGCCGGCTGGGCATCAGGAAGGCCCGCGGTCATCGCATTCACGGCACGCGGCTCACTGGGCAATATCCAGCCGCAGGGCGGTTGCGCCCCGCAGGTAGACGTGTTGAACTTCGTTCCTGCCCAGGGAGGTATCGACGTGCATCATCAGCCGCACCACTCTGGGCATGGCCCCTGGCACGTTGATCTCCGTGCAGCACAGCAGCGGCACCTCCTGGAAGCCGAGCGCTCTGGCCGCGAGCGCGGGGAACTCGGCCCGCAGATCGGCAGTGGCCGAGAAGATCACGCTGATCACCTCGTCGGTGCTCAGGCCGTTGCGCTTCATTACTTCGGTCACGAGCTCGGCTGTGCCGTCCAGTATCTCCTCCCGGTCGTCCGCATCGACCTGGATGGCGCCCCTGATGGCCCTGACCGCCACGATCGCTCCCTTCTCCCCCGCTCTTGATGCTATGGGCCCGGCTACATGCCGACCGTGGCATACAGGTTGCCGATCTCGGCGACCGACAGCCGCCTTGAGCTGCCCGGCCGCAGAGATCCGAGGCTGACGGGCCCGACCTGCGTCCGTACCAGGCGGATGACCGGGTGACCGCTCTGGGCCAGCATCCGCCTGACCACGTGCTTGCGTCCTTCGTGCAGAGTGATCTCGACGAGGACCCGCTGCCCGGCCTGCTCGACCACGCGGAAGCGATCGGCAGCCACGACGCCGTCGTCGAGTTCGACGCCCGTGGTCAGCCGGCGGGCCAGGTCCTTCTGAACCGGTCCCCGCACTTCCGCCAGGTAAGTCTTCAGCACGCCGTAACGGGGATGGGCGAGGCGATGCGCGAGCTCACCGTCATTTGTCAGCAGAATCAGGCCCTCGGTCTCGTAGTCAAGCCGACCGACATGGAACAGGCGTTCGCCGTGATCGGCGACTAGGTCGGCGATAGTCCGCCTGCCCCGGTCATCGGACATGGTGCTCAGTACCCCGGCCGGCTTGTTGAGCGCCAGGTAGACGAGGTCCTCGCTGGCCGGAATCCGCTTTCCGTCGACCCTGATTACCTGGGTCTTCGGGTCGACTCGTGCACCAAATCTGCGGACGACCTCGCCGTCGACCTCGACCCGCCCGGCTCCGATCATCTCTTCGCAGCTCCGGCGGCTGCCAACGCCCGCTGCCGCGAGCACTTTCTGCAACCGCACTCCGCCGGGGACGTCGATCAGCGAGTCTCGTTCACCTGGCTCGATACCCCAGTCGTCGTCATCCCGGGAGAATGACGCGGAACCCCCCGTGCCTGCCGGGGGGCGGTCACGTCGGACGGGCATTGCCTGGGTCCTGTTCGTCGCCGACCTGGTCGGGCAGGAACGGTGCCAGCTCGGGCAACTGGCCGAGGTCGGCAAGGCCAAGCCGCTCAAGGAAGTACGTGGTAGTGCGGAACAAGATCGCGCCGCTCTCGTGATCGGTTCCTGCCTCTTCGACGAGCCCGCGCAGGACGAGCGTGCGCATGACACTGTCGCAGTTGACGCCCCGCACGGCCGACACCTGCACCCTGCTCACCGGTTGCCGGTAGGCAACCACGGCGAGGGTCTCGAGCGCCGCCTGGGTCAGCCTGACCTCCTGGCCGTCACGGACGAACTTCTCGACCAGAGGCGAGAGCTCGGCTCTGGTGTAATAACGCCAGCCACCGGCTACCTTGCGCAACTCGAACCCGCGGCCCTGCTTGGTGTAGGAGGCAGCAAGCCCTTCGAGGGCGGTGGAGATCTCGGCCTGGGCGACCTCGAGTACCTGGGCGAGCGCGTTCTCTGGTACGGGCTCGTCAGCCACGAGCAGGATCGCTTCAAGCGCAGGCCACAGCCCGGCGCTTGACTCGCCAGTGCCTGGCAGCGGTTCGGTGATCATGTCTGCCCGTCGTTGTCGGCGATCCAGGTGATCAACAACTCGCCGAGCGGTACCTGCTGCTCGAAAGAGACGCACCTGTCCCTGTACAGGTCGAGCACGGCAAGAAAGCGAGCGACGACCTCATAGGTATCCTCGCAGCCCGCGCACAGGTCGCCGAACGAGGCCCGCCCGGCCGCGCGCAATAGGCGCGTGAGAATTTCTGCCTGCTCGCGCACTGACGTCTTCGGAACGTGCAGATGCGTGGTCGACACCACGGGGGCAGCTCGCGGCGCGAGCGTGGCCGCGGCGATCACCGCGAACTGCTCGGCATTCAGGCCGAGCAGTACCTCGGGCAGCAGCGCGGCGAATCCCGGTTCCATTGGCACCCGGCGCGGGAACCTGCGGCCGTGATCCGCCATCAGCGCACCGAATATAGCTGCCGCCTGCTTATACGCGCGATACTGCAGCAGCCGAGCGAAGAGCAGGTCCCTGGCCTCGAGCAGCGCCAGGTCTT
>Ga0126371_10001988_pt1 | contig 17488 bp, 12 predicted proteins | sample PanSoiMetaPlot_4_FD_110145 | JGI IMG/M metagenome (GOLD analysis project Ga0126371, IMG submission 110145) | Tropical forest soil microbial communities from Panama - MetaG Plot_4 | ecosystem: Environmental > Terrestrial > Soil > Tropical forest > Bulk soil | place: Panama | collected 2016-02-17 | reverse complement strand
TCACCTCCTCCGCCGACACGGTCGCGTATCTGCGCGACAAGACCTTCGCCAACTGGGTGGCGCTCAATCAGATCGCGCTGGTGCGAATCAGTGGCCAGCTGCCCGCCCCGGGCAAGAGCGACGGCGACACGGACTTTGCCGGACGCAAGTGGCACTGGCGCCAGGAGGTGAGCAACACGCAGGTGCCAGGGATGGTGCGCATGGATGTCAGCGTCCGCCCCGCGGATGATGGCAGCTCCGACAGCGACCGCGGCTGGTACGCGACGCTGAGCGGCATCTCGGGGGACGCGGTCGGGCTGCCGCGTGGCAACAGCCCCGATTGGGGCATGCAGAGCCTGAACGCACCGGGCGGAGTGCCCGCCCCGGGCGCCCCGCCCGGAGCATCGCCGGTTGCGCCGCAGCCAGTGCCCCCGCCGCCGACTCAACCGCTGCAGGCCCCGCCGGCGCAGCCCCCGACCTCGCAGTGAGCCGGCGCAGCCTCGCACGCGCTCCTCGCGCGCGCCGTACGGCGGCGGGCTTCACCCTGATCGAGATCATGGTGGCCGTGGCCATCGCCTTCCTCATGGCCACGATGGGCTACGGCGTAATCAGGCAGGCGATCACCACGCGGGCGGCGCTCAAGGAGAAACAGGCGCGGCTCCTCGAGCTCGAGACGACCGTGCGCGTCCTCGAGCAGGACTTCGTGCAGCTCACTCCCCGCCCCGTGCGCCAGCCGATCGGCGACGAGCCCTCGCAGCCCTCGCTCCAGGGCAGCGCCGGCGGGACCCAGACCTCAGGTTCCGTTTCCTCACTCGGGGGCGGGAGCAGCGCTTCGTCGTCCTCGAGCAGCGGCACGCCGCCGCTCGTGGCCCTGACACGCGCCGGCTGGGCGAATCCCAATGGCTTGCAGCGTCCCGCCGAGCAGCGCGTCGCGTACTTCTTCGAGAACGGCACGCTCAGGCGGGAATACTGGTACGTGCTCGATCCGACGCTCTCGAGCACCACCGCCAAGCGTGACCTCCTCACGAAGGTGAAGTCGGTAACGATCGAGTACATGGATCTCACTCACGCCTGGCAGCCGCAGTGGCCGCCTGCGACGGTCGCCGGCGCGCTGGCGCTCCAGATCAACCTGCGCATCCGGCCGATCGCCGTGCGCGTCACGATCGACACCGAGGACTTCGGCAAGATCGTGCGCATCTTCGAGGTCGCGGGCTGATGGCGCGCAGCGTGCCCCGCGGGCCGCGCGCGCAGCGCGGGGTCGCGCTGCTCGTCGCGATCCTGCTGGTCGCGCTCGGCACGATCCTCGCCGCCGCGATCGCCTACGAGAACGCCATGACCTTCCGGCGCGGCGCCGCGACCTACGCCTTCGACCAGGCGCTGCTGGTGCAGGAAGGCGCCGAGGCGCTCGCCGCCTACGGCCTGCGCCTGGCGCAGAAATCCGATCCCCAGCATACCTATGCCTCCGAGGGTTGGGCGCAACCGGTCGGGCCGCTCGAGATCGTGCCGGGCGTGATGCTGACCGCGCAGCTCGAGGACCTGCAGGGGCGTTTCAACCTCAACAATCTCGTCCAGCAGGACGGCACGCCCGATCCGGTCGAGGTGACCGCGTTCCAGCAGCTGCTCGCCATGACGGGGCTCGAGCCCAGGTGGGCCGACTTCATGGTCGACTGGATCGATCGCAACACCTCGCCCGTGACTTCCGACGGCGCGAAGGACAGCGTCTACATGGGGCAGACGCCGCCCTACCGCACTCCCAACCTCTACATCACCAGCGCGAGCGAGCTGCTGGCGCTGCCCGGGTTCGGCAACGAGCGTTACGCGGCCCTTGCGCCCTACGTGACCGCACTCCCCTACGGCGTGAAGCTCAACGTCTGCACCGCCAAGGCGGTGGTGCTCGATGCGTACCTCGGTCACGTCGACTTCTCGAGTGACGTCCAGGGGCTCGCGAAGAACCGCGCGGCCGCCGCCAACTGCTTCCCGAATAAGGATACCGACTACAGGCCGGCGGCCGATTCTGCGACCTGGACCAAGATCCAAACTAAGGTGCAGATGACCTCGAGTTATTTCCGGCTGACGAGTCTCATCACTATTGGCAGCACGGAATTCAACTTGTACAGTCTTCTCGTCCAGGATCAGGGCCAGGTGCGCCCAATCCTGCGCAGCTACACCCCGGATTGAGGGCCGCCCGCACACATGGCTGACTGGCTGCTGCTGCGTTTGCCGCGTACGCCGGAAGAGCCGGCCACGTGGCTCATCGCGAGCGCCGCGGGCGCCCCGCTCGCGGCCACCCAGAGCGGGCCTCTCGCCGAGGCGGCTGCCGCCGCCGGCGGGCGGCGCGTGTGCGCTCTCGTGCCCGGGAGCGACGTGCTGCTCGCGGAGCCGGAGCTCCCGCCGCGCAGCGGCGCCCGGCTGCAACAGCTGGTCCCCTACGCGCTCGAGGAGCAGCTCGCCGACAACATCGACGAGCTGCACTTCGCCATCGGCCGCCGCGCCGCCGACTCCAACCGCACGCCGGTCGCCGTCGTAGGGCGCACGCTCATGGACGAGTGGCTGGCGGCGCTGCGCGGTGCGGGACTGCAGCCCGACTGCCTCTACGCCGACAGCGAGCTGCTGCCGGCCAATCCTGGGCAGGCCGTGGCGCTCCTCGAGGAGGACACCGTGTTCGTGCGGGCGCCGGGCGCACCACCGGTGTCGTTGCCGATCGATGCGCTCTCGGAGGCGCTCGCGATCGCCGAGTCGGCGCCGCGCGCCGCCGAAGGACTCCCGGTCACGGCGGCGCCGCCCGAGGCGACGGCGGCCGACGAGCCGGACGCGGGGGCCGCCGCGCGCGGACTCATTCTCTACAGCGGCACCGCCGAATGGCAGCAGCATTCCGCTCAGGTCGAGGAGGCGCACGAGCGTTTTGCCAGCCTCAAGGTTCAACTGCTGAGCGATGGACCGCTCGCCCTCTTCGCCCAGCAACTTCCCGGCACCGCGGCCATCAACCTGCTGCAGGGAAGCTACGCGCCGAGGAGCGCCCGGGGGGCGGGACTGTCGGCCTGGCGCGTCGCGGCGGTGCTGCTGCTCGCGCTCGTCGCGCTGCACGTCGTCGGCAAGGCGGCGGAGCTGCGTGTGCTGAAGGCTAAAGAGCACGACGTCGATACCTCGATCCGCGACACCTTCCATCGCGCGATGCCCGCCGAGGCGGGCACTGGCACGACCGATGCCCGCCGGCGCATGGAGCAGCGCCTCGCGGCGCTCCGTAACGGCGGCGGCTCGAGCGGGCTCCTCGGCGCCCTGCAGGCCGTCGCGCAGGCACGCGGCGGTTCGGCCGGAACCAGCGTCCAGTCGCTCAACTTTCACGACGGACTTCTCGAGCTGACGCTCAACGCGCCCGACGCCGCGAGTATCGACCACCTCAGCCAGCAGCTGCGCAACGGCGGCTGGCAGGCGGATCTGATCGGCGGCAATACCGTCGGCAGCGCCTACCAGGGGCGCGTGCAGATCCACGCCCAGGCCCCTTAGAGACTCCGAAGCCATGAAGCTGCCATCCGACAAGCTCACCTTCGATGCTCTCGCACAGTGGTTCGAGTCGCTCTCCGCGCGCGAGCGGCGGATCGTACAGGCCGGCGCGGTGCTGGCGGCAATCCTGCTCGTCTTCGGTGTGCTGCTGCCGCTCGACCACAGCGTCGCGCAGGTGCACGAGCGGCTCGCGAAAAAGCGTAACGACCTCGCCTGGATGCAGGGCGTCGCCCCCGAGCTCGCCGCATCGCCCCAGCCTCCCTCCGGCGCCGGAGAATCGCTGATCGTCATCGTCGATCGCTCGGCGCGCGAGTCGGGACTCGCCGGCGCGCTTGCCGGCAGCGAGCCCGCGGGGCCCGGGGGACTCTCGCTGCGCTTGCAGAAGGCGCCGTTCGACACGCTCGTTGGCTGGCTCGCGCGCCTCGCCCAGCAGAACGGCATCCGCGTGGATTCGGCCACGATCGACGGCGCCGGCTCCCCGGGCCTGGTGAACGCCGCCCTCGTCCTGCACACGGGCTGACCTTGCGGCCGCTCTGGATCGCGCTGCTCGCCGCGGCCGCTTTCGCGGTCATCCTCGTGTCACGCCTGCCGGCGAGCTGGGTCGTGCCGCGCGAAGGCGTGATCGCCTGCACGAGCCCCGACGGCTCCCTGTGGAGCGGCTCCTGCAACGGGCTCTCGGTGGAGCGGATGCCCTTCGGGGACCTCACGTGGGACGTGGCGCCGCTGCGCCTCCTGACCGGCACGATCGCCGCGCACGTCGTGCTGGCGCACGGGCCGGTGACCGGCAGCGCCGACCTCGCTTACGGGGTGGGCGGGAGCGTCAGCTTCCGCAACCTGGTCACGGACTGGAAGCTCGATCCGCGGCAGATCCCGCACCTGCCGCCGCAGCTGCGGGGGAGCGTGCACACGGATCTCGCCCTCGTGCGACTCGAGCACGGCCGGATCGCCGAGCTCGCGGGCCGCATCGAGGCGCACGATCTCTCGCAGCGCACCGGCCACGTCACGCCGCTCGGCAACTACGCGCTTACCTTTCCCGGCGGCGGCACCGAGCCCGTCGGCACGCTGGTCGATCTCGGCGGCCCGCTCGCGGTGCAGGGCACGCTGCGCCTGACGAATCAGCCCGGCTACGTCCTCGAAGGCCAGGTAGCGCCGCGCGCCGATGCCGCACCGGAGCTGGTCAGCAACCTGCAGTTCCTCGGCAGCCCGGATGCGTCCGGCCGCCGTCCGTTCAGCATCGCCGGGACTTTCTGAGCGCTCTGGCCAGGCCCAGCGACGTGCCCGCCGCCGCTTGCAACTAATTCAACTCGCGCAGCGCCCCGAGCAGCGGAAAGTAGAGCGCGGCGCGCACTGGCTGCGGTCCTAAGCCCCGCGCGAGATCGCGATAGCTGGCGAGCTGCGCGCGGTAGCGATCGAGCTCCTGGTCGAGAAACTCATCGAGCCCACCGCCCTCGTGCGCGCTCGTCTTGTAGTCGATGACCCAGCGCGTGCCGCGCTCGTCGACGAAGCACCGGTCGATGATGACGCTGCGCAGCAGTCCGCCGGAGAGGCCCGAGAGCTCCCACTCGCTGTGCGCCTCGAGGTGCCGGCTGTCGAGGATCCAGCGTCCGCGCTCGTCGCCGAGGGTCCGCGTCAGCGCGTCGACCACGGTCGCGCCCGCCTGCGCGCGCTCGTGCTCGGGGACGCCGGCGCGGGCGAGCTCGGCGAGCACCGCCCCGCTCTCATCCGCGATTCTCCCCGGTGCCGGCAGGTGCGGCGCCTGCGACAGCCGCGCAAGCCAGGCATGCACCACGGTCCCGACACGGCGCGCCGTCTCGCCGACCCAGCTGAACTCGGTGGGTTCTGAGACGAGGTAAGGCGGCGGCAGTTGCCTGAGCGCCAACGACGGCGGCGGCTCGGCGCCACGCCAGCTCGGCAGCAGCCGCAGCAGCGGCCCGGTGCGCGGCAGGATGGCGCCCGCGGCTTCCCCGCCGCCGACTGGCTCGAAGCGCGGCGCGAGCGCCGGCCACAGGACATTGAGGGCGCTGCGCCGGTCGGGCTTGACGGTCCCGTCGGCGCCGGGCGCGACGGCGGCCGAGAGCCACAGCGTTCGCCGCGCGCGCGTCACCGCCACGTACATGACGCGAGCGCGCTCGTGCGTGTCGTGCTGGCGTATCAGATCTTTGAGATACGCGTTCAGGTCGCCTTCCTCCTCACGCGCGCCGACGATGGGAGCCGGCGCGATGAGCAGGCTGCTCTCGCTTCGCTCGGTGGGCAGATCGATCCAGCGCAGCAGGCGCCGCTCGGGCGCCCGCGTCGTTCGATCGAGCGCCGGCACCAGCACGTGGTCGAACTCGAGACCCTTCGCCCGATGGATCGTCATCACCTGCACGGGGTTGTCGCCGCTCGCCGGAGCGCTGTAGAGATGCTCGAGAACCGGCTCGAGGTCCTCGGGGCCGCGCCACGGATGGGTCGTGGCGCGCCCCGCGAGCGCGGCAAAAAAGGCCCTGGCATCGGCGAGCTCGTGTCTCGCATAAACATCGGCCGCCCCGAGGCGCAGCCACGTCGCCTCGAGCCAGCTCGTGAGCGGCTGCGCGCCGCGGGACGTGAGGGCCGCACGCAGGATCGCGGCGGTCCGCTCGAGATGCAGCCGGTCGCCCGGGTCGCAGCGCGCCAGGCGCTCGGGGTTGGCGAGCGCTTCGATCACGAGCTCGCGGTCGTTCGCGCGCGAGAGCGCAGCGAGCGTCGTCAGCCGGGCCCCGCACCACGGCGCGCGCAGCACCGCCAGCCACGCCGCCCGGTCCGCGAGCTCGTGCAGGGCCCGAGTGAGCTGCACCAGATCGCGCACCACCAGCCGTTCGCGCAGCGGCACGAGATCGACTCCGAGTGGCGCGAGCCCGCGCGCCTCGAGCGCGGCGATCACGGCAACGGCGTGCGCGTGCGCCACGACCAGCACGCCCACCGTGCCTTCGGGATCGAGGCGCCGCAGCTCCGCGACCCGCGCGGCGACCGCGCGCGCCTCCGCTCCGGGGTCTCCCGGATAGAGGCGCAGCGTCACCGGAGGAATGCCGGCGAGGGCGGGAGCGGCGGCGCGCGTCGCGAGGCTCTCGCGGTAGCTCACCCCGCCGGCGCGCAGCTCATCACGCGGTGGCAGGACCTGCGCGAACAGCCCGTTGGTGAAATCCACGAGCGGTCCCTCGGCGCGAAAGTTGCGCAGCAGCCGCAGCGGCTCGAGAGCGACGCGCCCCACGCCCGCGGCCCGCGCCCGCAGGAACAGCCCGACTTCCGCGTCGCGGAACCGGTAGATCGACTGCATGGGATCGCCGACGACGAACAGTGTCCGCCCATCGCCCTTTTCCCAACCGACGGTGAGCGCCTCGAGCAACTGCACCTGCGCGAGAGAGGTGTCCTGGAACTCGTCGACCAGGATGTGACTGAGCCTGAGCCCCGCGCGCAGCGCGAGCTCGGTAGGCTCGCCGCCTTCGGCGAGTGCCTGGCGGGCCGCGCCGGTGACATAGGTGTAATCGACGCGCTGGACTTCAGCGAACTCGGCGTGCAGCTCTGCCGCGGCGCGCGCCAGCAGGCGCGCCAGCGCCGCGATCGCCGCGGCATCCTCGCCGGCAAGCTGCGCCGCCGGTGCGCGCCGCAGCTCGAGAAGCGCCGTACGCACTCCGGGAACGGCGCGCAGCTCATCGATGAGGTCCCTGAGGCGCATGCGCACGGCGGGCTCCATGAAGCCGGGACGCAGGCGGTGCGCCGAGAGCTGCTTGCGCCAGTCGTTGCGCGTGAGCACGAGATGAGCGAAGTGCTTCCAGTGCGCGAGGTCCGCGGGCTCCGGCCCGAGTAGACCCGAGCCCGGCAGGCTCTCGGCACGGCGGCGCAGCGACTCGGGCAGGAGGGCCCGCAGCAGCGCGAGTCGCGCCCGGGTCTCGGCGCCAAGGCTCTGATTCACCCGCAGGCAGAGCGCCTCCGGATCCTCGCCGATGACGAAGCGCAGCCAATGCCCGCGCTGGTCGAGCATCTGGGCGATGAGCCGCTCGAGATTGAGCCAGTGGTTGTCGAGCCGCTCGAACAGCAGCTGCGTGTCCGGGGCCAGCGTCGGGTCGCCCTCGGCCGCGAGCAGCGTGCGCCGCGCGGCGCGGCGGTAGAGCTCGGTAGCGTTCTCCGTGATATTGAGTACGCCGCCGGCCCGCGAGGCGACCGGCAGCTGGCTCGCGAGCCAGTAGTTGAAGGAATCGATGGTCTGGATGCGCAGCCTCTCGGGCTCGACGTCGAGCTTCCAGCCGCGCGACAGGCCGTGCGCGCGCGCCGCGGCGGCGAGCGGTGCGAGCGCCGCGGCGCCCGGATCTCCCGCCGGCAGCTCCCCCCGCAAGGCGCGGACGACGCGCGAGCGCATCTCGGCGGCCGCCTTGCGCGTGAAGGTGATGGCGAGAATCTCCGCCGGATCATCGACCGTCGTGAGCAGCCGGAGGAACCGCTGCGTCAGCACGGCCGTCTTGCCGGAGCCGGCCGGCGCCTCGAGCAGGATCGAGGCGGAAGGCTCCGTCGCCTCGCGGCGCGCCTCGTCGTCGAGCCGCTCGCGCGGGTCACTCATCGGCTTCGTCCGTGAACGTGCGCAGCTCCGGGGCGAGGTGCGCGCCGATGCGGCAGAGGTCCGTGAGGTGGCAGTAGTCGCAGGCGCCCGGCGCCGGGTCGACGCGCGCACTGCCCGCGAGGAAATCGCGGATCAGCCGCCCGATGAGGCCGATCCAGGCCTCGCGCTGTGCGCGCCAGTCGGCAGCGGCGGCTCCGGTCACCGCCGGTATCGCCTTCACTCTCGGCAGGACGTCACCCGTCGCCGCCACACCCGTGAAGCGCACCTCGCGCGCCGTGAGGTTGACGGTCGCGAGCGCCACGACGTCCGCGCCCAGGGCCGCGAGATACGCCAGCAGCTGCGGGTAAGTGGGCCGCTCGCCGTACCAGTCCGGCGACTCGCGGCGCCCGCTCTTGTAATCGAGCACGACCCGGCCGGCCGCGACGGAATCCACGCGGTCGAGCCGCATCCGCACCCGCGCGCCCGCGAGCGCGAGCTCGGTCGTCTGCTCGGTGGCCTCGACGCTGAAGGACGCCCGGGTGCGCTCGAGGTCGCAGAGCCGCCGGATGAGCCGCCGGGCTCGCGCGCACTCGCGCGTCAGCGCCGGCGAGAGCACGCTGAAGAGATCGAACTGCCCGTCGGGCGCCCGGCGGGCACGCCGCCGTCCGCGCCCGCGCCTCTCGCCCTGCAGAGCCTGGGCGCCGCGCGCGACGCAATCGGCGATGATCCCATCGAGCGCCTCGTCGGCGAGGGCGCCGAGCGCCGTCGAGTCGCGCAACCGCTCCCACAGGAGCTGCAGCGCCGCGTGGAGCAGGAGCCCGCGCTGATCCATCGGTACGCCGGGCTCGGCGTGCTCGGGCGCCACCGCGCCGAGGCGCAGCTCCGCGTAAGCGCGGAATCCACAGTCATTCTGCAGCGTGATGGAACGCGTGCCCCCGGGAAGCGGCGCGGGCGCCGTGAACGCCGCGCCGCGCGCATCCTCGCGCCCTTCCGTGCAGCCGTCGCGATGGAGCGTCAGTGGCAGCCAGAGGCCTCGCGGCGATTGCTCCTCCAGCGTGATGCCGGCGAGGCACGGGCTAGGCAGCAGCTCGAGGTCCTTCTCGCGCACCGGCACGGAGAGCACGAGCTCGCCCGCCGCGCGCCGCCACGCATTCACGAGCGCCTGCGCCTGGGCCCGGCGGCCGGCCGCGCCCGCCTCGGGCATGCCGACTGCCAGCTGGGCCTCGAGCGGCAGGAACGGATCGGGCGCCACCGGCAAGGGAAATACCTCCGCGCTCAAGCCCGCGGCCCAGATGCCGTCGTACACCACGACCGGGTCGGCCAGCATCGGGGAGATCGTCACCGGCACGTCCTCGTCCGCCGGACGGTACGCGGTGTGGGCGGCGAGCGAGCGCAGCTCATCGAGCGCCGCCTCCCGCCCGAGGCTCCCGGCGCAGGCGGCGAGCTCGCCGAATTCCTCGAGCAGCTCGCGCCAGCGCAGGCGCGTCTGTTGCAGGGCGCTGTCGGCGGGCACCACGCCGGGCCAGCCGAGAGCGGTGAGCGCGGCGTCGAAGCGCTCGGACCAGCGCCGTGGCGATGCGCTGCCCTCGCCGAGGAGACTCGCGGCGCGGCGCGTGCGCGCCTCGAGCTCGCGCGCTGCGACCTTGAGCTCCCCGGGTGCGAGCTGCAGGGCGCCGAAGAGCTCGCGCAGACTCGAGCTCGCCGCGCCGCGCTGGCGCAGGTACTGCGCGAGGGCCGCGCGTGCTGCGGCCCCGACGCCGCCCCAGTAGGGAGACGACAGCCACCGCCCGAGCGTCTCGGTCTCGAGCGTGCCTCCGGCGAGGACCGCGAGAGAGAGCAGCGCCTGCGCCGGGAGCGGCTGGGAGCCGAGGGGCTCGCCCCCTTCGATTCCGACCAGGGCGCGTCCATCAGCTCCGCCCGCGAGCACCGCGCCCGGATCAAGGCAGCCGCGAACGAGGTCCGCCAGGCGCTCACGAGCGGCCGCTGGTCCCGGAAGCATGACCAGCAGCCGCGCGTCGGGCTGCGCCGCCAGGCGCTCACGGCACCAGGCCGCGATCGCTTCGAGCTGCGCCTCTGCGTCCGCCATGCGCACACCGCGCGCTCTCGCCTGCGCGTCCTCTGCGGGCCCGCGCTCTTGCGGCCCGGCCGCCGCCTCACCGTGGCGTGCGAGGCGCGCGAGAGCCCGCGGCATCGCATCGAACCCGTAGAGTTGCGGCGCGCGGTCTGCGGCCACCGGCTCGAGGCGGGCGATCGATGCGCTGACGCTCGCGGCGCCGAGCTCCCGGCAGCGCGCCCCCATGATCCGTCGCGCCTCGAAGAGCAGGCCGGCCTCGCTCTCGGGCGATGCACCCTTCAACGCGATGTCCCACTCGGCCGCCCGGCCGCTCGCGCGCCGCAGGGCTTCGGCGAGCGGCCCGATGCTGAGGAACGGATTACGCCCGGCTGCCTCGCGCGTCGCCTCTTCGGCCGCCGCGCGCCACAGCCACCACTCCTCGACGGGACCGAGCAGGCGCGGCCACTCGGCAGGGGCACTCTCGGCGCGGCGCTCGCACTCCCGGCGCAGCCACGCCGAAGGCACGAGGACCGAGGGGCTCCCCCAGACGCGGGCGTCAGCCTCGAGCCGCGCCGCCGCGTGCGCGAGCCGCACCGCGTGCGCGCGCTGACGCGTGGGGACGATCACCGTCCCGGCGCGCTGGATGTGCTCGTTTAAGTCGGTTTTTAGCCTAAACAAAACAGGCTATTAGAATCACTTCAGAGAGTTTACTTGAAGTAGGTTTTCGCGCTCACCACGTTGCCCCGGCCCTCCCCGCCCGCCCGCAGCTCGCCGCTCGCGTAAGAAGCGAGCAGCTCCTCGATGCGACTGAACACTTCCCGCAGCGTCGCCGCATCCGGGAGATTCGTGATGCGGAAGTGATTGCGGTACGGCACGTTGAAACTCACGCCCGGCGCGACCAGGACGTGCTTCTGCTCGAGGAGATCGAGCGCAAACTGCTGATCGTCGAAGCCCGGCAGGGCCGCTGCGTCGACACCCACGAAGGCGTACATCGCGCCGCGCGGCGGCGCGAGCGTCAGGTAGCGGCTCCTGGCGACGGCATCGAGAATCGCGGCGCGCGATTCGTACAGCCGCCCGCCGGGCGCGATGAGCTCGCGGACGCTCTGGTGTCCGCCGAGCGCCGTCTGCACCGCCCACTGCGCCATGACGTTCGAGCACAGGCGCAGCGATGCGAGCAGCTCGAGCGCGTTGAGGTAGTCGGCCGCGGCATGCACCCGGCCCGAGAACACCGCCCAGCCGGCGCGGTAGCCGCAGGCGCGATACACCTTGGAGAGCCCCGAGAGAGTGGCGCAGAGCGTGTCGTGCACCAGGGTCGCCATCGGAACGAACTCGGCGCCGTCATAGGTCATCTGGTCGTAGATCTCGTCACTGAAGACGACCAGGCCGTGGCGCTCGGCGAGCCGGGCGAGCGCTTCGAGCACCGCACGCGGATAGACCGCGCCGGTCGGGTTGTTGGGATTGATGATGACGAGCGCGCGCGTGCGCGGCGTGATGAGCCGCGCGATCTCGGCCGGGTCCGGCACGAAGCCCTGCGCCGGACGGCAGGGATAGTGGAGCGCGCGCCCGCGGTTGAGCGTCACCGCCGCCGTCCACAGCGGATAGTCGGGACTCGGCACCAGGACCTCGTCGCCATCGGAGAGCAGCGCGCGGAGCGTCAGGTCGATGAGCTCACTCACGCCGTTGCCGATGAACACCTCCTCGGCGGTGACTCCGGGGACGCCGCGCTCCTGCTGCTGCATCACCACCGCCTCGCGCGCCGGGAAGATTCCCTTCTGGTGGCAATAACCCTCGGCCTGTCCGAGGTTCTCTATCATCGCGAGCCGCATGGTCTCGGGGGTGCGGAAGCCGAAGGCGCGGGGATTGCCGATGTTGAGAGAGATGACCTCGTAGCCGGCGCGCTCGAGCTCGAGGGCCCTGCGGGCGAGGCGCCCGCGGATCTCATAGCGGACGTGCTGCAGTGCTGCGCTGGGGCGGATGCCGGCTTCGGTCTTCATGCGGCCAGAATAACGTAACTCAGGCACAGGTATGTGCCCGCCGCCGAAGGCGAGCTTTACACGAGTTCCCGCCAGCGATGACAGGCGACGCGGTCGCCCCCGCCGCTCTCCTCCCACTCCGGCACGCGCTCGGCGCAGATCGCCAACGCGTGCGGGCAGCGGCTGCGGTAAACGCAGCCGCTCGGCGGCGCGAGCGGCGACGGCGGCTCGCCCGGCCGGGCTTCCCTGAGGCGGGCGGGCTGGACGTCGGGGTCGGCCACCGGCACGGCGTCCAGGAGCTCGCAGGCGTAGGGATGGCGGGGCCGCGAATACAGGCTCTCCGAGCGCGCGAGCTCCATCATCGTCCCGAGATACAGCACCAGAACGCGCTCGCAGAGCCGCCGCACGACCGCGAGGTCGTGACTGATGAACAGCAGGCTCATCTTCGAATCGCGCCGCAACCCCTCGAGGAGCGCCAGGATCTCGCGCTGCGTCGGCCCGTCGAGCGCGCTCAGCGGCTCGTCGCACACGAGGAGGCGCGGCTCGAGGATCATGGCGCGCGCGATGCCGACGCGCTGGCACTGTCCGCCGGAGAGCTCGTGCGGGTAGCGGCCCGAGAGCTCCGCGCCGAGATCCACCCGGCGCAGCATGGCTGCGATGGTTTCCATGCGATCCGGGGGACTGAGCCCGGGGCGATGCACGAGGAGCGGCTCGCCGACGATCTCGCTCACCGTCATACGCGGATCGAGGGAACCCAGCGGGTCCTGAAAGACGATCTGCAGCTCGCCGCGCAGCCTGCGCAGCTCGGCGGAGCCGAGCGAGAGCAGCTCCCGGCCCATCCATACGACTTCTCCCGCCGAGGGAGACAGCAGCGCGAGCACCGCCCGCGCCAGCGTCGACTTCCCTCCGCCTGACTCTCCGACGACGCCGAGCGACTCGCCGGCGCCGAGCTCGAAGCCGACGCCGCGCAGAGCCGTGAGCCGCGCCGGGGACCTGGGCCAGCCGCGGCTGACGGGGAATTCGACGCTGAGGCCCGAGACCGCCAGCGCGGTGCTCCCTGGCACCGCGGCCGCTACGTCGGCTCCGCGCACGGGAGGCGCCGCCACGCGCACCAGCTCGCGCGTGTAGGGGTCGCGCGGCGACTTGAGGATGCCGGCCACCGCCGCCGCTTCGACCAGGCGTCCCGCGCGCATCACGGCCACGCGGTCGGCGACCCCGGCCACCACACCCATGTCGTGGGTGATCAGTACCATCGCCATCGAACGCTCCCGCTTCAGGCCCGCGAGCAGGGCGAGAATCTGCGCCTGCACGGTCACATCCAGCGCCGTGGTCGGCTCGTCCGCGATGAGGAGCTGTGGCCCGCAGGCGAGCGCGATCGCGATCCCAGCGCGCTGGCGCATGCCGCCCGAGAGCTCGTGCGGGTACTGGCGCATGCGCCGCGCCGGGTCGGTGAGCTGCACGCGCTCCAGCAGCTCGAGTGCGCGGCCGCGGGCGGCCGCGCGCGGCAGATGCAGGTGCCGCATCATGACTTCGGCAATCTGATCGCCGACCGTCAGATGCGGGGTGAGCGAGCTCATCGGATCCTGGAACACCATGCCGATGCGCGCGCCCCTCACGGCATCGAGCGCTGCGGAGCCGAGGCCGATGAGCTCGGTGCCTGCGAAGCGCGCGCTTCCCGAAGCGCGGCCGTTCGCCGCGAGCAGTCCCATGACGGCGAGGAACGCCTGGCTCTTGCCGGCGCCCGACTCGCCAACGACGCCCAGGCACTCCCCGGGCGCGACCGAGAGCGACAGGCCCTCGACCGCGGTGAGCGCCCCGCCCGGAGTCGCGAACCTGACCGTCAGCCCCTCGAGCGTGAGCACCGGCTGCGATGCGCTCATCGCGGGGACGTCAGTGTTCACGGGGATCGAGGGCATCGCGCAGGCCGTCGCCGAGGAGGTTGAGGCATCCGAGCAGCAGCACCAGGAACGCCGCCGGAACGAGCAGCATCCACGGCGCCGACTCCATTTCCTGCGCCCCCGCGTTGATGAGGTTGCCGAGGCTCGCGTACGGCTCCTGCACGCCGAGGCCGAGGAACGAAAGGAAGCTCTCGAACAGGATCATCTGCGGCACGGTGAGCGTCGCATACACCACCACGGTGCCGGCGAGATTCGGGATGACGTGCCGCACCAGGATCCCCACCGTCGGGACGCCGGTGGCGCGCGCCGCTTCGATGAACTCGCGCCGCTTCAGCTGCAGTGTCTGGCCATGCACGATGCGCGCCGTCGTCAGCCAGCCGACCGCGGCGATCGCGAGCAGCAGCACCGCAATGCTGCCGCGGCCGAGCACCGTGCTCAGGATGATCACGATGAACAGGTACGGGAGCGAGTAGAGCACGTCGACGAAGCGCATCATCGCTTCCTCGGTCCGCCCGCCGGCGAAGCCCGCGAGCGCGCCCCACGCGAGTCCTATGCCGACGCTGATGGCGCTCGCGAGCAGGCTGATCAGCAGCGACAGCCGCACGCCGTGCAGCGTGCGCACGAAGAGATCGCGCCCCAGGCGGTCGGTGCCGAACCAGTGCGCGGCCGTGAGCCCCGGCGGCTCGGCGAGGTGACGCCAGTCGAGGCTGTCGAACGCCCAGGGACTCGCAGCGGGCGCGAGTACCGCGAGCAGCGTCACCGAGCCGAGGAGCGCGAGCGCGACCCGCGCGCCGCGGTTCGCGCGCAGGCGCCGCCCGGCATCCCGCCACAGGCCGCGGCCGGCTGCTGCCTCAGCCACGCCGCGCTCCGGGATCGAGCCAGCCGTAGATGAGGTCGGCGGCGAGATTGCAGGCGAGCGTCAACGCCGCGTAGACGACGACCATGCCCATCACGAGCGGGTAGTCGCGGTCGATGGCGCCCTGCACCAGGTAGCGGCCGCTTCCCGGCAGGCCGAAGACCGTCTCGATGACGAGCGACCCGGTGACCACGAAGGCCACCGCGGGGCCTAAGTAGCTCACCGCCGGGAGCAGCGCCGGACGTAAGGCGTGGCGCCACAGCACGCGTGCCTCGCCTAAGCCTCGCGCACGCGCACTGCGGACGTAGTTGGTGCGCAGCACCTCGAGGAGGCTCGCGCGTGTCAGGCGCGCGAGGTAAGCCGCGACCGGCAGCGCCAGCGTCACGACCGGCAGGACGAGATAACGGGGCGCGCCCCGCTCCCAGCCCGCGACCGGCAGCCAGTGGAGGTGCAGCCCGAAGAGGAGCGCGAGCGCCGGACCGGTGACGAAGGTCGGCAGCGCGATACCGGCCGCTGCGAGCGCCGTGAGTGCGTAGTCGACGCCGCTCCCGCGTGCGAGCGCCGCGGCGATGCCGGCCGGGAGACCTACGAGGATCGCGAGCAGCACGGCCGCGAGACCGAGCGTCGCACTCAGCGGCAGCCCCTGCCCGATCAGCTCGGTGACCGTGAAATCCCGCTGGCTGAGCGAGGGGCCGAAGTCGCCCCGCGCCAGCGCGCTCAGGTAGCGCGCGTACTGCACGGCGAGCGGGCGGTCGAGCCCGTAGACCCGGTCGAGATTGGCGCGAACCGCGGGGGTGAGCGTCTGCTCCTGGTCGAAGGGTCCCCCGGGAGCGAGGCGCTGCAGCGCGAACGACAGGGTGATGATGACGAGGAGGGTCGGGACGGCAACGGCGATGCGACGCAGCGCGTAGCTCAGCATGGGCGCTGACTTTAGGGAGAGCGCGCGCAATCCGTCAACGCCGTGGCGTCTCCCGGCAACAATGCCGGGTGCCGCCCGCTATACTGCAGGGCTTATGAAACGCATCCTGGTCGGTATCAAGCGCGTCGTCGACTTCAACGTCCGTATCAGGGTCAGGCCCGATGGCAGCGGCGTCGTGACCGACGGCGTCAAGATGAGCGTCAATCCTTTCGACGAGATCGCGCTCGAGGAGGCGCTGCGCATCAAGGAGCGCGGCGGCGCCGAGGAAGTGATCGTCGCGACCGTGGGTCCCGCCGACACCCAGCAGCAGCTGCGCAGCGCGCTCGCAATGGGCGCGGACCGTGCGCTGCACGTGCAGGCGGACGGCGTGATCGAGCCCCTGGTCGCGGCGCGGGCGCTGCTGAAGCTCATCGAGCGTGAGCAGCCCTTCCTCGTCATCCTCGGCAAGCAGGCGATCGACGACGACAACGGCCAGACCGGCCAGGTGCTCGCGGCGCTGTGGAATCGCCCCCAGGCCACCTACGCCTCGAAGCTCGAGCTCCTCTCCGATACGACCGCCCGCGTGACGCGCGAAGTCGACGCGGGACTCGAGACGCTCGAGGTCGACCTGCCCGCCGTCATCACCACGGACCTGCGCCTCAACGAGCCGCGCTACGTGAAGCTCCCCGACATCATGAAGGCGAAGAAAAAGCCGCTCGATACCCTCACCCTCGCCTCCCTCGGCGTCGAGCAGCGCCAGCAGCTGAAGCTGGTGCGCTTCGAGCCGCCGCCGCAGCGGCAGAAAGGCATCCGCGTGAAGGACGCCGCCGAGCTCGTCGAGCAGCTGAAGAAGAAGGGGATCCTGTGACGGCGAAGATCCTCATCGTCGCCGAGCACGACGGCGCGAAGCTCAACGTCAGCACCGCCAAGTGCGTGAGCTGCGCGCGCGCGCTGCAGGGCGCGGAAATCACCGTCGCCGTCTGCGCCGCCGACCCGGGCGCGGTGGCCGCGCAGGCGGCGCAGCTCGCCGGCGTAGCGCGCGTGCTCACGGTCGCGAACCCGGCCAACACGCACGCGCTCGCCGCGGTGCTCGCCCCGCAGATCGTCTCGCTCGCCGGCCCCTTCAGCCACGTGCTCGGACCCTCGACCACCTACGGCAAGGACCTGATGGCGCGCATCGCCGGGCTCCTCGGGGCCCCCCAGGTGAGCGACATCATGGCCATCGAGAGCCCTACCCGCTTCCGCCGCCCCGTCTACGCCGGCAACGCGATCCTCACCGTGGAAGCCGAAGCGGGCGTCAAGGTCGTCGGCACGGTGCGCATGGCCTCGTTCGAGGCGGCCCAGGGCGGCGGCTCGGCTGCCATCGAAAAGGCGGCGGTGTCCGCGGAGCTCCCGACGCACTCGCGCTTCATCTCCGTGTCGGCGGCCAAAACCGACCGGCCGGACCTGCAGACCGCCCGGCGGGTGATCTCCGGCGGCCGGGCGCTCGGCAGCGCGGAAAGCTTCAAGATCCTCTACAGCCTCGCCGACAAGCTGGGGGCGGCGGTCGGCGCCTCGCGCGCCGCGGTCGATGCCGGCTACGCGGCCAACGAGATGCAGGTGGGCCAGACGGGCAAGATCATCGCGCCCGAGCTCTACGTCGCGGTCGGGATCTCCGGCGCGATCCAGCATCTCACGGGCATCAAGGACGCGCGCACCATCGTCGCCATCAACAAGGACGGCGAGGCCCCGATCTTCGAAGTGGCGGATTTCGGGCTCGTCGGGGATCTGTTCCAGATCAT
>Ga0126371_10001987_pt1 | contig 17491 bp, 14 predicted proteins | sample PanSoiMetaPlot_4_FD_110145 | JGI IMG/M metagenome (GOLD analysis project Ga0126371, IMG submission 110145) | Tropical forest soil microbial communities from Panama - MetaG Plot_4 | ecosystem: Environmental > Terrestrial > Soil > Tropical forest > Bulk soil | place: Panama | collected 2016-02-17 | reverse complement strand
GGGCGGAGTGATCGACGAGGCCGTGCTCGAGAAGGCTGTCGACCGGGCGGCCGTGCGCTACGACCGGGCCGGTGACCAGCACTACGACGTGATCAGCGCGTTCATCAAGAGCATCAGGGGCAGCGACGCCGACGCCGCGCTGCACTACCTGGCGCTGATGATCGAGGCCGGGGAAGATCCGAGGTACATCGCCAGGCGGATCATCGTGTACGCGAGCGAGGACATCGGGATGGCCGATCCGTCCGCGCTGACCATAGCGGTCGCCGCGGCCCAGGCGGTGGAGTTCGTCGGGCTGCCCGAGGCGCGGCTCAACCTGGCGCAGGCCGTCATCCACCTGGCGCTGGCGCCGAAGTCAAACGCGGTGGCGAAGGCGATCAACGCGGCAGGCGAGGACGTGCGGGCAGGAATGACCGGACCGGTGCCCGTCCACCTGCGCGACACCAGCTACCGGGGCGCGGCCAGGCTCGGCCACGGCAAGGGTTACCTGTATCCGCATGACTACCCTGAAGGGATCGTTCGGCAGGTATATCCGCCGGAGCCGATCGTGGGCCGCCGGTACTACGAGCCGACCAGGCACGGCGCCGAGGCCAGGTACGCGGAAAGATCAGAGCGGATAAGGGCGGTGCTCGACGCCCCGGCGGAGTCGCAGGACCCGGCCGACCGTTCCTGAGGCGGCGGCGCCCGCTTGGGGCGGGAAGAGCGCCGACAATACCGTCTGTGCGGTGATAAGCCAGGCCCGCGCTGGGGCCGGCAACGTGGTCGCTCTTCCCGCTGCTGTAAGCGTGGCAGGCGTGAGGCGCGCTTGCAAGGCTCATGCCGGGCCTTGGCTCCCGACCGCGGACGACGTTGTCGTTGGGATCTGCGCGGATGGCGGCAGGGGCCACGCGGTAGGGTCGGCGCAGGCAAGGGGAGAGGAGAACACGCCGATGAACGCTGGGCAATTGGCCGCGCTGATCGCGGCGGGTTTCTTCGCTATCGGGGTATGCGTTGCTGTCTACGTGCTGTTCAAGCTGGCCAGGCTGATCTCGCAGGCCGGGACCGTGCTGACCGGCTACCAGGACGCGACCGACCACCTGCTGCACCGGGCGCAGGCCGCCGTCGACCGCGCCGATGAGCAGCTGGCCAGGACGCACGCGCTCAGCGAGAGCGTCGAGGCGGTCAGCGCGAGCATGACCGACCTGTCCGAGCAGGTCTCGGCGGTGGCAGGGTCGGCGCGGATGATCGCGAACGGGCTCGGTGCACCAGTGTTGCGCCTGGCCGCAGCGAGTTATGGCGTCAAGCGGGCGCTGGCCGTCCGCAGGGCTGGCCGGCCAGCCGGCGAAGGCGTCAGGCAGCTGCCGGGCAGAGACCGCGTGCCGCGATGATGCGCAGGGCAAGGTGGCTGGCCGCTGGCGCCGTGCTCGGCGCGCTTGGCTATCAGCGGCTGCACCGCGCCACCAGGTCGCTGACCAGCCAGTCGGAGTCTGTATCGGCGGCACGGCAGGCGGTCGGAGTGGTCAGGTTCGGCGCTAGCGCGGCCGGGCACGTGGCTGGTGTGGCCGGATGGCTGGCGCGTCAGGCGCGTCGCCGGCGCGCGGCCGGGTTCATCAGTGATGTGCGCGAGGGAATGGACGACTATCTCGACCGGCACCAGGCGAATATGAATCGGCAATACCGCCACTCAGGCAATACCCTCGTAGGTCAGCGCGCACCTAGCTGGGCAGCAATTCCCGGCAGTCCCAGCGGTCACGTCGGAGCGCCTGTACCTCCTCGACAAGATGACAAGACTAAGGATGGCCGTTGATGGAGTCGGCAGAGATCGCACGCCGTTTCCTTGAGTACTTCTCCCAGCGCGGGCACACGCCTGTGCCATCGGCCAGCCTGGTCGCCGAGGATCCCACCCTGTTGCTGGTGAACGCCGGCATGGTGCCGTTCAAGCCGTACTTCCTCGGCCAGCGCGTACCGCCGTATCCGCGCGCGGTCAGCGCGCAAAAGTGCGTGCGCACCCCGGACATCGACGAGGTGGGCAAGACCACGAGGCACGCGACGTTCTTCCAGATGCTCGGAAACTTCTCCTTCGGTGACTACTTCAAGGAGCAGGCGATCCCGCTCGCCTGGGAGCTGCTTACTAGGCCGGAGTCCGACGGTGGCTACGGTTTCCCTGAGGGCAGGCTCTGGGCAACCGTGTACACCGAGGACCACGAGGCCTACTCGATCTGGCGTGACACCGTCGGCGTGTCGCCCGACCGGATCCAGCGCCGCGGCCTAGCCGACAACTACTGGCACATGGGCGTGCCAGGACCAGGCGGCCCGTGCTCGGAGATCTACTACGACCGCGGCCCCGAATACGGCAAGGAGGGCGGCCCCGAGGCCGACGAGGACAGGTACCTCGAGGTCTGGAACCTGGTGTTCATGCAGGAGCAGCTCAGCGCGGTCCGGAGCAAGGTCGACTTCGACGTCCAGAGCCCCCTGCCGTCGCGCAACATCGACACCGGCATGGGTCTCGAGCGGATGGGCATCTTGCTCCAGGGAGTCGACAACATCTACGAGGTCGACACCATGTGGAAGGTGCTCGACCGCGCGGCCGAGATGACCGACCAGAAGTACGGCAGGGACGCGCGCAATGATGTGGCGCTCCGGGTCGTGGCCGACCACGTCAGGGCGGCGATGATGCTGGTGGCCGACGGGGTGATCCCGTCCAACGAGGGCCGTGGCTACGTGCTGCGCCGCATCGTCAGGCGCAGCGTCAGGAACCTGCGACTGCTGGCAGGGAGCCAGCGCGGCGGCGACGGCGGCCGTGGCAGCGGTGACCGGTACCTGCACGAGCTGACCTCGGTGGCGATCGCGGCGCTCGGCGATCAGTATCCCGACCTGATCAGGGACGCGCCGAACATCCACACCGTGCTCGACGCCGAGGAGAACGCGTTCAGCGGCACGCTGCGCACCGGCACCGCGATGTTCGACGCGGCGGCGTCCGAGGCGGAGCGGCGCGGCCAGAGGTCGATCAGCGGCGCGCAGGCGTTCCAGTTGCACGACACCTACGGCTTCCCGATCGATCTGACCCTAGAGATGGCGGCAGAGCAGGGTCTCGATGTCGACGAGGGGGAGTTCAAGCGGCTGATGGCGCAGCAGCGCCAGCGCGCCAAGGACGACGCGGCGTTGAAGAAGACCGGCAACGCCGATATCTCGGCGTTCGCTCAGTTCCTTGAGCGCTCGGGCAAGGTCGTCTTCACCGGCTACGACGAGATCAGCGGCGAGGCCGCAGTGATCGGCCTGCTGGTCGGCGGCGCATCGGTACCGGCCTCGGGCGCCGGCACCGAAGTCGACATCGTGCTCGACCGGACGCCCTGCTACGCGGAGGGCGGTGGCCAGCTTGCCGACGCCGGCCTGATGCGGTCGGCTGGCAGCGGCGGCAGCGACGGCGCGTCGATCGAGATACTCGACGTGCAGGCGCCGGTGCCCGGGCTGATCGTGCACAGATGCCGGGTCACCGCGGGCGAGATCACGGTCGGCGACCAGGTGCTCGTCGAGATCGACGTCGACAGGCGGCGGGCGATTTCCAGATCGCACACCGCGACCCACCTGGTGCACCGCGCGTTCCGCGGTGCGCTCGGCGAATCGGCGGCGCAAGCCGGCTCGGAGAACTCACCTGGCCGGTTCAGGTTCGACTTCACGGCGATCGGCGCGGTGCCAGCGCCTGTGCTCGCTGATGTCGAAGACGAGGTCAACGAGATCCTCATCAGCGACATGGACGTCAGGGCGTTCTACACGACGATCGGCGAGGCGCGGTCGATGGGCGCGCTCGCGCTATTCGGCGAGAAGTATGGCGACCAGGTCAGGGTCGTCGAGGTCGGCGACTACTCGCGCGAGCTGTGCGGCGGCACCCATGTGGCCAGGTCCGGTCAGCTTGGCCTGGTGAAGATCCTGGGCGAATCATCGATCGGCTCGGGTGTCCGGCGCGTCGAGGCGCTCGTCGGCATGGACGCGTTCAGATACCTGGCTCGGGAAAGCGTGCTGGTCAGCCAGCTCTCCGAGCAGCTGAAGACGCCAAAGGGCGAGCTCAGCGACCGGATCGCTGGCATCGTGACCAAGCTTCGCGACGCCGAGCGCGAGCTGTCGCGCATGCAGTCGGCGCAGCTCGCGAACGTCGCTGTCGGCCTGGCCGGCCAGGCGACCGACATCGACGGCGTGGCCTACGTCGCGCATCGAGTGCCCGACGGCACTCCGGCCGACGGGATACGCAAGCTGGCGCTCGATGTCAGGGGCCAGATCCCGCCCAGCCGTCCCGCCGTGGTGATGATCGCCGGAGTTTCCGCTGACCGGCCAGCGGTCGTGATCGCGGTCAACGATGCGGCGCAGGCGCGCGGCATCGCGGCAGGCGCGCTGATCGGCACGGCCACCGCCGCGCTTGGCGGTCGGGGTGGCGGGAAAGCCGACATCGCGCAGGGTGGAGGTGCCATGCTAGGCGAGACCACAGGCTCGGCCATGGCAGAGGCGTTTGATGCGGTTCAGGCGGTTATTGCCGGCATCGGTACGTCGGGTAGCGTAACGTGAGACCATGCCGCAGCCAGGTTGTATCGATTCTGAGACCAAAATCCTGGGGAAAGGCGTCTTGAGGTCAGGTAATCGACTCGCCATCGACGTCGGGTCAGTGCGGATCGGGATCGCGAGCTGCGACCCCGCCGGTGTACTGGCAACCCCGCTCACCACGGTCAGCCGTGGCAATGGTGATCTCGCCGAGATCGTGCGGTTGTGCGCTGAGCGGGAGGTCATCGAGGTGGTGGTCGGCTTGCCGACCGGCTTGTCCGGCCGGGCCGGCAAGGCGGCCGAGCAAGCCCGTGCGTTCGCGTCTGAGCTGGCGGCGCTGATCGCGCCGGTCACTGTGCGGCTGGTCGATGAGCGGTTCACGACCACGCTTGCGCATTCGGCGCTCCGCGAGACAGGCCTGGACGCAAGAAAGCGGCGCGGCACCGTGGACCGCGCAGCGGCGGCGTTTCTGCTGCAGAGCGCGCTCGACGCCGAACGGCTCACCGGGGACCCGGCTGGTGAGCTCGTGGGTGCGATATCCGGTGATTCAGGCGGTGGCCGATGAGCAGTGGCGGTGGTGGCTGGCCGCCCGGTGACGCGGACGGTTTCGGCCGGGGCGGCCAGTATGGCGACGAGTTCGGCACGGATCATGACCAGGGCCAGTACGTCGATGAGTCTGGCTACGAGTGGTCAGAGCCTTCTTCTGGGCGGGGCCAGGGCGACCCGCTTACCCGTGGCCTGACCGATCCGTACGGCCAGGGCATGGGCAGGCACTCAGGCAGGCACTCGGGTGCGCCGTCCTACGGCCAGGACGGTTACGGGCAAGACGGGTACGGCCAGGGCTCGTATGGCGACTCCTACGGGCAGGGCTGGCAGCTCGGCAGCCAGGGCGATGGCTACGACCAGGGTGGCTACGGTCAGGGGTCGTACGGCCAGGGCGGGTATGGCTCGTACAGCGATCCAGGTTACGGTCGCGACGGCTACGGCCGCGATCCCGAGCCCGACCCCTACGCTCGAGGCACCTATGGCCAGGACGGGTACGGTCAGGACGGATATGGCCAGGATGGCTACGGTCAGGCCGGGTACGGCTACCGGCAGGACGCTCCGACGACCGACTCCTACGGCCGCGACGCGTACGGCCGGGACAACGGCTATTACAGCCAGCCGTCAGACACCGGTTCCTACGGCCGTCCCGACACCGGGTCGTTCGGGCGTCCCGACACTGGTTCGTTCGGGCGTCCCGACACCGGGTCGTTCGGTGCCACTGACGGGTACCTAGGCGGCGGCCAGCCTGACCCGTTCGGCTCGCCAACCTCCGGTGTGGGCCGAACCGGCGACGACAACGCCTCGTTCGGTGTCGGCCAGGATGCTGGGCGCGGCTATGACCGGTGGCGTGACGGCGCGGACGAGGCCGACGGCTGGGGCAGCGACGCCGAACACGACGGCGCCTGGCAAGACGACGCCGACAGCGGCCTGCTGTCCAGGCGATTCGGTGACGACAGCGATGCTGGCCGGGGCGGCCGCATCTCGCCTCGCCGCGCCGCCAGGCTCAGGCGGCCAAAGCGGCTGCGCGGCAAGTTCGCGTTCACCGCCGCCATACTCGCCGGCGCGCTGGTGCTCGGTGCCGTCGCTGACTTCGGCTACGAGCGCTTCAAGGCCTGGCACACCTCGCGCTATGGCGATTACACCGGCGCGGGCACCGGGGAAGTCCGCTTCATCGTGCAGCAAGGTGCGGTGCTCAGTTCGCTCGGCCCTGCGCTGGTGAAGGCCGGGGTCATCATGGAGGTGCGGCCGTTCGACAGCGCGGCTGCCGCCGCCACGAACGCCTCCCACCTCCAGCCAGGCATCTACCTGCTGCACCACAAAATGAGCGCGGCTGATGCCGTGAAGTACCTGCTGAGTTCTGCGCACCTGGTCAACGACAAGGTCTTGATCATCGAGGGAACGCGCGCCAGCGCGATCGCGCAGCAACTAGCGAAGGCGACCGGCAAGCCGGTCAGCCAGTTCACCCAGATCATCGACCACCCGCCCGCGTCGCTCGGCCTGCCAAGCTGGGCGGCCGGCAAGACGGCCGAGGGGTTCCTCTTCCCCGACACCTACTCGGTGCTCCCGTCGATGACGCCGCTGCAGATCCTGCAGATGATGGTGACCGAGTTCAACCACCAGATCGCCGCCGCCAACCTGGTGGGAGCGTCGCACAAGGTGTTCACCACTCCGTGGCACGCGCTGATCGTGGCGAGCCTGATCCAGGCCGAGGCGGGCAGGCCCAGCGACTTCCCCAAGATCTCGCGCGTGGTGTGGGACCGGCTGCTTCAAGGGATGAAGCTCCAATTCGACAGCACGGTGTTCTACGCGATGGGCAAGTACGGCACGGCCGCCACTGCTCAGCAGCAAAACTTCCCATCGCCGTTCAACACTTACCTGCACGCTGGCTTGCCGCCCGCCCCGATCGGTAACCCAGGGATCGCCGCCATTCAGGCCGCGGTGCACGCGTCCAAGACCCATTACCTGTACTTCGTCACCGACACCAGGCACAAGCCCTACCTCACGCACTTCACAGCCAGCTACCAGACGTTCCTTCAGTGGAAGCAGGAGTTCGAGGGCTGACCGGCACCGACCGCCGGTCGGTCAGGGCGGCGGTGCTCGGCTCGCCGATCAGCCATTCGCTGTCACCTGCCCTGCACACGGCGGCCTACGCCGCGCTCGGGCTGACCTGGTGGCGGTACGACGCGATCGAGTGCGACGAGGCCGGCCTGTCCGCGCTGCTCGATGGCTGCGGACCTGACTGGGCCGGGCTGTCGCTCACCATGCCGCTCAAGCGGACCGTGCTGCCGCTGCTCGACCGCGTTGAGCCGCTGGCAACTCAGGTCGGGTGCGCCAATACGGTTGTGTTCGCGGCGGCTCAGCGGCTCGGCTACAACACCGACGTGGCCGGCATCGTCGGAGCCCTCGGCGAGCACGGCATCGGCAAGCAGAATCCGGTCGGGCCAGCGCTGATCATCGGCGGCGGCGCGACGGCGTGCGCGGCACTCGCGGCGCTGAGCCAACTCGGCGAGAAGTCGGTCAGTGCGGCGGTGAGGAACGCCGACCGAGCCGGAGACCTGAGTGCCGCCGCGGCCAGACTCGGAATAACGCTGGAATTTGTGGCGTTCGATGCGGCAGCACTGCATCGGGTGCGATTGGTGATCTCGACGGTGCCGGCTGGCGCCGCCGACGTATTCGCGGAAAATTTCCCCGCGCTGGCCTCGCCTCCGCAGGCGGTGCTCGACGTTGTCTATCACCCGTGGCCGACCGCCCTGGCCGTGGCCGCGCAGCAGGCCGGAACCGTGCTGGTCAGCGGCTTTGACCTGCTGCTGCACCAGGCCGCTCGGCAGGTTGAGCTGATGACCGACAGGGCGGCCCCGCTGAGCGCGATGCGGCAGGCTGGGCTGGCCGAACTGTCTGCCCGCGCTGGCAGCGGCTGACCTGCGGATACGCGATCGAGCCGAGATATGACTACGTCGTCGTCATGCGGTAGCCTGAATGAGAGAACTTAACGGCCCGGCGCAGCAGCCGAGCCAGAAGCGGAGGACCACCTCGGCCACCTCCCACCTAGTCAGCATGACCGCGCCCGGTGTATCGGTGCGCAGTGCGCGGTGCTGCTGGCGGGTAGCAGTCCAGGCAGCCAACTCGGTCGAGCAGCTATTAGCTGACCGGTTGAGTGGCTGGCGGGCCATCGGCCCGGTGCCTGGCGGGCTAGCCGACTTGCGGGTCGGCTGGCCAAGGCCGGACGCGTTGGGCATGCCCGCGACCAGCGAGCAGGCCCAAGGGCGTCGCGTGTGGCCCCGCATGCAACCCGTGCGGGGCTTTTTGCGTTCCGCAAGGGCGGTACGCAGTACCTGACCGGGATGGACCCGGCCGGGACGATAGTGACGCAGGAGGTCACATCAGCACTGAACCTCGAATCAACGAACGTATCCGGGTGCCTGAGGTACGGCTGGTAGGGCCGTCAGGTGAGCAGGTGGGGATCGTGTCGATCACTGACGCGCTCCGGCTGGCTCAGGAAGCAGACCTTGACCTAGTCGAAGTCGCGCCGACGGCGCGGCCGCCGGTCTGCAAGCTGATGGACTACGGGAAGTTCAAGTACGAGTCCGCGCTCAAGGCGAGGGAATCGCGCAAGAACCAGGCACAGACGGTCATCAAGGAAATCAAGATCCGTCCGAAGATCGATCCGCACGACTACGGCACCAAGAAGGGCCACGTCGAGCGGTTCCTACGGCAAGGCGACAAGGTCAAGGTGACGATCATGTTCCGCGGTCGCGAGCAATCGAGGCCGGAACTCGGCTACAAGCTGCTCCAGCGGCTTGCTGGCGACGTCGAGGAACTTGGCTTCGTTGAGTCGCAGCCGAAGCAGGATGGCCGGAACATGATCATGGTGATCGGCCCGCACCGCAAGAAGGCAGAGACCAAGGCGGTGCGAGGACCAGACCGCGCGAGTGCTCGGGCGAGCGCGCCGTCGGCTCAGGCTGGCCACGACGAGCCAGCCGAGGGGCAGGCGGCGAGTCGGCCAGCGCCGGCGCCACAGGCGACAGCCAGGTCGGCGTCCGCGCAGGCATCGGGTGGCCGTGCGCCAGTCTCAGCCAGTGCAGCACCGGCTCATTCACCGTCGGCTAACTCACCGTCGGCCAACGGTGGTATGCCGTCGGCGGGCACAGGGTCAGCGGCGACCGGATCGGCTAGCCCAGCGGGTGCTGAGCAGGCCGACCTGTCCTCCGCGTCGGCCAGCCCGGCGGCGGTGACAGCGAGTGCGCAGCCAAGGCCTATGGCGCCCAAGCCAGGCCCGGCAGCAGGTGGTGGGCCAAGGCCCGCCGCGCCGCGGCCGACCGCACCGAAGCCAGGTCCAGCGGGCAGCGCGCCCAGGCCGGCCGCGCCCCGTCCAGGGCCCGCTGGCACCGGAGCGTCGCGCCCAGCGGCACCAAGACCGGCGCCGCCGAAGCCAGGGCCGGTTCCGGCAGGCTCGCCACGCCCGGCGGCGCCCAAGCCGGCCGCGCCGCGGCCGGCGGCCGCCAAGCCAGGCGAAGGAAGCGCCGTACCGCCACCGCGCGCCAGGGCGGGCGAGGCCGGCAGCGCCGCGGCGGATAGCGGAGGCTGACGGGCACACCGGCCAGGAGTAGGGCAAAGACGTACCCACCGCGTCGGATGACTCGGCGGGCCAGTAAAGGACGCGTGCCCCGAGCACGCATGGAATGAAGGATGCGGCGAAGATGCCGAAGATGAAGACGCACAGCGGTGCCAAGAAGCGGTTGAGGGTCACCGGCACCGGCAAGATCATGCGCCGCAGGGCGAATCGACAGCACTACTTTGAGCACAAGCCGAGCACGCGGACCCGCCGCCTGGCTAATGAAATCACCGTGTCATCCGCAGATAAGAAGATCGTGAAGAGGCTGCTGGGCAAGTGACCCGGTCCGACGTGAGGGAGTCGAACACATGGCGCGCGTGAAGCGGGCGGTCAATGCCCACAAGAAGCGCAGGGTAGTACTCGAGCGGGCGAGCGGTTACCGCGGTCAGCGGTCCAGGCTTTACCGGAAGGCCAAAGAGCAGCAGCTGCACTCCATGACCTACGCCTACCGTGACCGCAAGGATCGCAAGGGGGCGTTCCGCAGGCTGTGGATTCAGCGGATAAACGCTGCTGCTAGGGCCGAGGGCATCACCTACAACCGGTTTATCCAGGGCCTGAAGATCGCTGGCATTGACGTCGACCGCAAGATGCTTGCTGAGCTGGCGGTCAGCGACGCGACGGCGTTCGCAGCGCTGGTCGAGGTGGCGCGCAAGGCGCTTCCCGCGGACGTAGACGCGCCGAGGTCAGCCGCTGCCTAGCCGGCCCGGGCAACACGTACCCGGGCTGGCCACGCGGGGGGGTCGTCCCCCCGGGCAAGCAGCGCTGAAGGCGGCACGCCAACTGGCCAAGCGATCACAGCGTGAGCGCGCCAGGCTCTTCCTTGCGGAAGGACCTCAGGCGGTCAGGGAGGCGCTGGGCGAAGGCGCCGCGATCACCGAGTTGTACGTCACCGCCGCTGCGCGGGCAAGGCATAGTCAGCTGGTCGAGGCGGCGGCTGCCGCCAAGGTTCCTGTACACGAGATCGGCGGCGAGCTCATGGCCGAGCTCGCCCAGACCGTGACACCGCAAGGACTGCTGGCGGTCTGCCCGTTCATCGACGTGCCGCTGGCCGATCTGGTCGCGACCTCGCCGCGGCTTGTCGTAGTGCTTGCCAACGTCCGCGACCCGGGAAACGCCGGTACCGTGCTGCGCACCGCCGACGCCGCTGGCGCGGACGGCGTGATCTTCGCCGACGCGTCGGTCGACCCCTACAACAGCAAGTGCGTCAGGTCATCGGCCGGATCGCTGTTCCACCTGCCGATTGTCACCGCTGTGCCGCTGGCCGAGGTGGTCTCTACGCTCCGCCAAGCTGAAATTGCAGTGCTCGCTGCCGACGGCAGCGCGAGCCTCAGCCTTGATCAACTCGGCGACGCGAGGCTCGGCAAGCCGACCGCGTGGATATTCGGAAACGAGGCGTGGGGTTTGCCGTCCGACCTGCTTGAGCTTGCCGACGAGGCGGTCGCCGTGCCGATTTACGGCCGGGCAGAGAGCCTCAATCTGGCCGCCGCCGCGGCCGTGTGTTTGTATGCATCCGCCCATGCGTCAGCACGTGCTCATGCACAGGGGGGTGCCGCACATGTCATCTGACGCGCTAGGCTTTGGTTACGTTGCGTCATGTCCGGCTTGGGACAGATCACCCGAGATGGCTATGACGGGCTAGTTGTCGCGGGTTACCCCCCCGGACTCGCGGCGATGAGTACCTGGCGTGCCGGGGCAGCGTTTCGGGCAAGGATGGCAGGGCGTGGCGGGCGTGCAGGGTCAGCTGACCGGCAGGCGAGTGTAGTGATCCCGACGGATCTGGCGGCGGATCCGGTGCCAGCGACCGCGGTGGCGGCTGACGCGGGCGGTTCCGGGCATCCCTCCCATCTTCTGAGCGCGGACGAGTTGCCCGACGGGCTGATCGTCGCCGACCACGACGGTGTTGTCGTCATCTTCAATCGGGCCGCTGAGCGGCTGACCGGCATCAAGGCGGCGCAGGCGCTCGGCAAGACGCTGCCGGCGGCGCTGCCGCTCGCCGATAGCGAAGGACGATGCTGGTGGCGCGCGTCGCGGCCGTACGACGGGCTTTCGATCAGGACCAGGCATCCAGAGCGCTCGCTGTTCCTGGCCGACGGGACCGAGCTGCTGGTCACGATCGGGTATGTGCGCAAGTCAAGGACGGGCGAACCAGACGAGCGCGGCGCGGTGCAGCGCCTGACGATCACGCTGCGCAGCGCGTCGGTTCGGGCCAGGCTCGAGCGCACCAGGGCAGATCTGGTCTCTACCGTGGCGCACGAGCTCAGATCACCGCTGACGAGCGTCAAGGGCTTCACTGCCACGCTGCTTGAAAAGTGGCCACGTTTCACCGACGACCAGAAGCGCGTCATGCTCGAGACCGTCAACGCCGACGCCGACCGGGTCACCCGGCTGATCACCGAGCTGCTCGACGTGTCGCGGATCGAGGCGGGCCGGATCGTCGTGCACAGGGAGCTCGTCGACATGGCCGGGCGAGTGTCCAAGCTCATCGCAGGCAGGGTCGCCTCGGGGGAGACGGCGAGTAAATTCAAGGTCCTCGTGGCCGATGGGCTGCCAGAAACCTGGCTGGACGCGGACAAGATCGACCAGATCCTGGCCAACCTTATTGAGAACGCCGTCAGGCACGGTGCTGGTACCGTTACTACCGTGATTGAGTCGGCGCTGGTCTGTGGCGGCCCTGGTATCGCGGTTTCGGTCCGCGACGAGGGTCCTGGGATCGCGCCTGAGTTCGCGCCCCGGGTGTTCCGCCAGTTCTGGCGCGCGAAGCGGCGTGGCGGCGCCGGGCTCGGCCTGTTCATCGTCAAAGGCCTCGTCGAGGCCCACGGCGGCAACATCAGCGTGGCGCAGGCGCCAGGCGGCGGCGCGGAGTTCCGATTTACCATGCCCGCCGGCGTCCCAGATCACGGCTGATCAAGAACGGGCGGAAACCGGCGGGCGATGTGCTGGCCCTGGGGATCAACCCCCTTGAGCCCTCCGCGGTGTTGGCCCGGGGGGACGACCCCACGGAGCCCCGCACGGGTGACTGGCTCAGGTGAGCACGGTTGCGAGTGCGATTCTTTATAAAACGTGGTGGTTTTGCTTTTAGCCGACTTCCGGCGATCGCTAGAGAACGGGACCTATGCCAGATGTCTGCACCGAATAAGATTTACGACCCCGTCCGGGTGGCGGCACTCGCGCCCGATGAGGTCAAGAAGATGCTGGAAGAAGCGCTGGCCGCGATCAGGAGCGCAAGCACATTCGACGAGCTCAAGGCGGCCAGGCTCGCTCATCTCGGCGGCCGAGCGCCGCTGATCCTGGCCAGCGCCGAGATCGGCGCGCTGCCGCCTGAGGCCAAGGCCGAGGCCGGCCGGCGGGTCAGCGAAGCGAAGCGGTTGCTCAACGAGGCACACTCGGCGCGGCAGGCCGAGATCGAGGCCGACAGGGACCGCAGGGTCCTGGTTGACGAGGTCGCCGACGTCACGTTGCCGTGGGACAGGAGCCCGGCAGGCGCCAGGCATCCGGTCATCACGCTTTCCGACCAGCTGGCCGACGTGTTCATCGCGATGGGCTACGAGATCGCCGAAGGCCCAGAGATCGAGGCCGAGTGGTACAACTTCGACGCGCTGAACTTCCCGCCCGACCACCCCGCGAGGGAGATGCAGGACACCTTCTTCGTCGCCGGTCCTGACGGCGCCCCTCGATCGGGCAAGGTCTTGCGCACTCACACCTCGCCGGTGCAGATCAGGGCGATGCTGACCAGGCCGCTGCCGTTGTACGTGGTGAGCCCAGGTAAGTGCTTCCGCAGCGACCCGGCCGATGCCACGCACAGCCCTGTGTTCCACCAGATCGAAGGGCTCGCGGTGGACGAGGGCCTGACGATGGCCGACCTGCGCGGCGCGATCGCGGCGTTCGTCGAGGCGATGTTCGGCCCTGGCCTGCGGACCAGGCTGCGCCCTGACTACTTCCCGTTCACCGAGCCGTCGGCGGACGTGTCGATGGAGTGCCACATCTGTCGCGGGGCGTCGGCGCGGGCAGGCGGTACCCCGTGCCGGGTGTGCAAGTCGCAGGGCTGGATCGAGATAGCCGGCTGCGGCATGGTCAACCCGCGCGTGCTGATCGCCTGCGGCATCGATCCTGAGAAGTACAGCGGGTTCGCTTTCGGCCTCGGCATCGAGCGGTCGCTGATGATCAGGAACGGGCTGAGCGACATGCGGGACGCCGTCGAGGGCGACGTGAGATTCAGCCGGGCATTCGGAGAGGAGGCGTAGATGCTGGTTCCGCTTTCCTGGCTGCTTGAGTACTCGCCGCTGCCAGAGCCGGTCGACCCGGCTGAGGTGGCGCGGCGGCTCACCGCCGTCGGGCTTGAGATCGAGGGGATCGAGCAGGTCGGCCATGATGTCTCCGGCGTTGTGGTAGCGCGCGTCCTCGAGATCGAAGAGCTGACCGAGCACAAGAAGCCGATCAGGTACTGCCGGGTCACTTCTGGCGAGCGTGCCGAAGACGAGCGGCAGGTCATTTGCGGGGCGGTGAACTTCGTCGTCGGCGACCTGGTGGCGCTCGCGCTGCCAGGGGCGGTGCTGCCCGGCGGGTTCGAGATCGGCGCGCGCCAGGCCTACGGGCGGCTGTCCGACGGGATGATCTGCTCGGCGGCCGAGCTTGCGCTCGGTGACGATCATTCGGGCATCTTGGTGCTGCCGCCCGACTCGCCGCTTGGCGAGGACTTCGTGGACTACGCCGGGCTCCGCGACGTGGTCCTGGACGTGAACGTCACCCCGGACAAGGGACACGCGCTGTCGATCAGAGGCATGGTCAGGGAGCTGGCCAGCGCCTTCGAGGTCAGCTACACCGACCCAGCCGGCGTGCTGCCAGCGAGCGACGCGCCGAACGGCGAGGTCTACCAGGCCAGCATCGGCGACCCGACCGCCTGCGACAGGTTCGCGCTCCGCGAGGTACGCGGCATCGACCCGGCGCGGGCCACGCCGCTCCAGATGCTGGTGAGACTGGCCAGGGCCGGCATGCGCAGCGTGTCGCTGGCCGTCGACGTCACCAACTACCTGATGCTCGAGCTTGGCCAGCCCATGCACGCGTTCGACCGGTCGGCGCTGCAAGGCCCGATTGTGGTGCGGCGGGCTGAGCCGGGCGAGAAGCTGGAGACGCTCGACCACGTGGTGCGCCAGCTGGACCCCGATGACATCCTGATCACCGACTCGTCCGGGCCGATCTCTATGGCCGGCACGATGGGTGGTCTGGCGACCGAGGTCAGCGAGACGTCAACCGACCTGGTTATCGAGGCCGCGCACTTCAGCGCGCCGGGAACCGCGCGGATGAGCAGGCGGCACCGCCTGTTCAGTGAGGCGTCGGCCAGGTTCGAGCGTGGCGTCGACTACGAGCTGCCGCTGCGCGCTTCGGCCAAGGCGGTTGAGCTGCTCGCCGCGCTCGGCGGCGGTGAGGCGGTCACCGGCTACTCGCTCGCGAAGGCGCCGATCGAGCCGGTGCGGATCGTGATCGCGGCCGACCTGCCTGACCGGGTGGCTGGCCTGACTTACGGCGCCGAGACCGTCATGCGCCGCATACGTGAGGTCGGCTGCGAGGTCACGCGCGGCAGCGATGACCTGCTGACCGTGCAACCGCCGTCCTGGCGGCCCGACCTGACCGACCCGAACGACCTGGCCGAGGAGGTCATCAGGCTAGAGGGGTACGAGCGGATCGGTCTTACGACGCCGAAGGCTCCGGCCGGCAAGGGCAGGACACCGACCCAGCGGCTGCGCATCTTGATCGGCCAGGCGCTGGCTGGGGCTGGCTACGTCGAGGTGATCAGCAGCCCGTTCGGCTCGGACGCGGACTTCGACCGGATGCAGCTGCCGGCCGACGACGTTCGAAGGCGATCGGTCAGGCTGGCCAATCCGATCTCCGGTGAAGAGCCGCTGATGCGCACGACGCTGCTGCCCGGGCTGTTCCGGGTGGTCAACAGGAACGTCGGGCGCGGGTTCGCCGACCTGGCGCTGTTCGAGCTCGGGCACGCGTTCAGGCTGGGCGCTGATGAGGCTGGCGGTGGCGGCCGCGGAACGGCGGTCGCGCCGGTGCTCGCCGTCGACCGCGGGCCGAGCGCGGAGGAGACGGCGCGGCTCGACGCCGCGCTGCCTGACCAGCCCCGGCTGGCCGCGTGCGTGCTGACCGGCAAGGTCGAGGCGGCAGGCTGGTGGGGCGACGGGCGGCAGGCGACCTTCAACGACGCTATCGAGGCGGCGCGCACCGTCATTGGCGCGTCGCGCCTGCCCTACTCCGTCCGGGCGGGTCAGCGCGAACCGTGGCATCCGGGCAGGTGCGCCGAGTTCGTCATCGAGCCGCCAGAGTCCGAGCCAGTGGTTGTCGGCCATGCCGGCGAGCTGCATCCGCGTGTGGTCAACGCGTTCAAGCTGGCGCCGCGTACCTGCGCGATGGAACTCGACCTGTCGGCGATCGAGCGAGCTGCAGCCGCGTTGCTTCCGGTGCAGGCACCGGTCATCTCCGGCTATCCGATTGCCAGCCAGGACGTCGCGCTCGTCGTCGCTGACACCGTTCCAGCTTCCGAGGTTGAGGCGGCGCTTGTGGCCGGCGCCTCATCGGTTGGCGGTAGCTTGCTTGAGCAGGTGCGCCTGTTCGACGTGTACACCGGGGAGCAGACCGGCGAAGGACGCAAGTCGCTCGCCTACACGCTCAGGTTCAGGGCACCGGACCGGACCTTGACCGACGACGAGGTCGCCGTGGCGAGGGACGCCGCCGTAGCTGAAGCCGCCCGACGTACAGGCGCCGTCCTGCGCAGCGGCTAGCGCGGGCCAGGACTCGAACCCCGGCGGTGGCACACGGGCGGGCCCAGAACCCAGGGCTGCCCGGACTAGGCGGTTGTGGGGAGGATCGCGAGTATTTCTGTGCCGTCCTTGACGCACTTGGACGCCTTGCCAGTGTGGAGAACGACCGGTGTCGCGTAGCCCTGGCAGGTCCAGCCATTGACCTTGACCGGACCGCCGCCTCCATTGCCTGGGGCCAGGCCCGCCCTGATCGCCTGAGCGTACTTCCGCTCGATTGTCAGGGCGGTCGCGCAGCTGATGTGACCGGATGTCACCTCGACGTGGATTGGAACGTTGGCCGCGGTCTTGGTCGTCCCGCAGGCGGTGACCTTCGGCTTGGTCTTAGCCGGGGCGCTGGTACAGCCGACAGCGACGGCCAGGAGCAGCGCGATCAGCACGACGCGACCTGTCTGAGCACGCCACGGCACAGCGGCCACGGGCGGGCGGCCGATGGTGTGCATGGCGTCCCCTTTCTGCGCCTCATCATCATGCGCTAGCTACTGCCTGGAAGGGAGCTGAACACGGCGGTTCGTCCGCTATTACCCCGGCCCAGGGGTAACTATCACGGTCAGTCGAAAATTCGTCACCGTCCGCCTGTCTCACCGCCCGCCGGTCCGCCGCTGTGGCTGATCGGCACCGGACCTAGATTGCATAATCAAACACAACGTTGCATAATGATGCGAGAAGGTGCGGGGCGGAAGGGCGATAACAATGCGGGTCGCGGTGGCCGGCGCTAGTGGATATGCGGGCGGCGAGTTGTTGCGGCTCATCGCCGGTCACCCTCACTTCGAGCTCTCGGTGCTGACCGCCGACAGCAGCGCGGGAAAGACGGTCGCCGAGGTGCATCAGCACCTCGCCGGGCATGCGCGTATCGCGGAGTTGAGCTTCGAGCCGCAGCACGCGATCAAACAGGCCGACTGCGACCTCGTGTTCATGGCGCTTCCGAGCGGCCAGTCAGCCGTGCTAGCCGCCGACGTGGCCGACGAGATCAAGGTGGTCGACCTCGGCCCTGACTTTCGGCTGGCCG
>Ga0126371_10001986_pt1 | contig 17494 bp, 13 predicted proteins | sample PanSoiMetaPlot_4_FD_110145 | JGI IMG/M metagenome (GOLD analysis project Ga0126371, IMG submission 110145) | Tropical forest soil microbial communities from Panama - MetaG Plot_4 | ecosystem: Environmental > Terrestrial > Soil > Tropical forest > Bulk soil | place: Panama | collected 2016-02-17 | reverse complement strand
CAGGTGGACTCGGGTGACGCGACGGTTTCGGACTTGCAGATTTTCTACCTGCAGAAGGATCCGGCATCATGGCTGGTCAAATCTTCGACGGTGCTCGACCAAGCGAAAACCGATATCGGCAGGGCGCGGGAGGAGTCCGAGACGGCGGCTTCGCGTGCCAGCATGTGGAGCTTCGTTATTGTTATTCTCGGAACGATTGCCGCGATCGGTTTCGGTCTGCTGCAAGCCGTGCGGACCGCCAAATCCATCACCGAACCCTTGCAACACTTAATCACCGTGGCCCAGGAGATCGGCAACTCCGGCGACCTGGACCAGAACATTGACATTCACCGCAACGACGAAATAGGGGCGCTGGCAACTACGTTCAACAACATGGTGGCCTACTTGAAAGAGATGGCCAACGTTTCGATGGCCGTCGCCGAAGGCGACCTGAGCGTCGAGGTGACGCCGCGATCGAAGCGCGACACGCTAGGCAACGCGTTCATACGCATGTCGCACGGGTTGCAGGAGATCGTTCGTTCCACGCGAGACAGCGCATCGCAGGTTTCGGCCGGCTCGAACCAGGTGGCTGGTGCAGCCGATGAATCGGCGAAAGTCAGCGTGCAGGCATCCTCGGCGATCGAGGAAGTGACGAGCACGATGCACGAGATGAGCATCAACGTCCAGAATGTGGTCAAGAACACGCAGGTGCAGGCGTCGAGCGTGGCCGAGACTTCGGCTTCGATTGACCAGATGGTGACCTCGATTCAGCGCGTGGCGGACACCGCGAAGGTGCTGCTGGATATCGCGAACCGCTCGCGGGAAGAAGTGCTGACAGGCATTCAAACGATGGAGAAAACCACCGACGGCCTGAACCGCACGAACCGGGCGATACAGTCTTCGGCAGAAATCATCAATATTCTCGGCCATCGCGCAGACGATATCGGGAAGATCATCGAGGTGATCGACGATCTGGCCGAACAGACGAACCTGCTGGCACTGAACGCAGCCATCGAAGCGGCGCGCGCCGGAGAACACGGGCTCGGATTCGCCGTGGTTGCCGATGAAGTCCGCAAGCTGGCGGAAAAGTCCACGCAATCCACCAAGGAAATCGCGGACCTGATCCAGAGCATCCAGCGCGAAGCGCGGCAGGCAGTCGAAAATATGGAGCACAGTACGCGCATCGTTGAGGAGGGCTTGAACCTCGGCAACGATCTGGGCAGTGCGCTGCACAAGATTTCCGATGTGGTCACCGAAGTCTACAAATTCTCGCAGGAAATCGGGGCGGCGACGAACGAGCAGTCGGTGGGGTCGGCGCAGATCGCGAAGGCCACGAACCGATTGACGGAGATCACTCAGGAAATCAATTCGGCCGTAGAAGAGCAGGCGTCGGGCGCGCAAGCGGTGGTTCGCGCGATGGACAAAATGCGTGAACTGGTGCAGCAGTCGGCCTCGAGCTCCACGCAGCTTTCGGCCGCAGCCGAGCAGATGCTGAAGCTCTCGCGCAACTTGCTCGACACCATGGACCGATTCGTGATCGACCGGGCCAGCCAGGCGCGGCATCGTCGCGAATCGCAATCCGGCCGGCGGCCGCTCAGCGGGCAGGAAACAGGCGAGCTCGAATACGCCGAGATGCGCAGCTAAAGCAAAGAGGCTTGCATGGAGAAAGAACTCCAAATCGTCGGCTTTCGCATCGGCAATGAGACCTACGGCGTGCGAATCGCCTCTGTACGTGAAATCGTGCGGGTGCCGGAAATCACCACCGTGCCCAGCGCGCCGGACATGGTCGAAGGCGTGATCAACCTGCGAGGGAAAATCATCCCGGTGATGGATCTGCGAAAGCGTTTCGGCGCCGCACCGGCGCAACCCGACAAGAAGAACCGCATTCTGGTGGTTGAGCTCGAGAACAAACTGGTGGGTTTGATCGTCAGCTCTGCTTCGGAAGTCCTGAAAATTCCGCCGTCCGAAATCGAAGCCCCTGGCTCGGTGTTTGCGGAAGGCGAATCGAACTATGTAACCGGAGTGGGCAAGCTGAAGGGACGCCTCATCATCCTTCTAGATATTGCCCGGCTCCTGCGGCAATCCGAATTCCGGAAGCTCGAGGAGGCCGCGGAACCCGTTGCGACACTCAGGTAACGCGAGGATGCGTTGCCGTCGCCGGAAGTCCGCAATACGTATCATGGGCACGATCACCGCTCAGATTCAGCTGACCGAAGCCGAACTCAAATTGTTGCAGACGCTTGTGTACCAGGAATGCGGAATGTTTTTCGACGAACGTCGTTCCCATTTTCTGAAAGACCGGCTGCAGCGACGCCTGAAAGCATGCAACCTCGATTCGTTTTACAGCTATTACCGTCTGCTGACAAGTCGCGAAGGGCGCGCCGAGCTGGCCCTGTTGCTAGAGAATTTGACGGTCAACGAGACGAGCTTTTTCCGCAACCGGCCGCAACTCGAACTGCTGCAGAAATCCGTACTGGAAGAGATTTTGCGGCATAAGCAGGAGCGGCGCGATTGGAACTTGCGCATCTGGAGTGCGGGTTGTTCAACCGGACAAGAGGCGTATTCGGTGGCCATGCTGATTTGCGACGCGCTGGCTTACTACTACCTGCGCAATCCGCTGCCGTTTGAGATGCCGTCGCCAAAGCCTCTGATTCCGCCGCCGTGGAAATTGGAAATTGTGGCGTCCGATATCAGCTACGCCAGCCTGCGGACCGCGCAGGAGGGGTTGTATACGGAATTGCAGATGGAGCCGGTGGACTACACCACGCGGCTGCGCTACTTCGAAAAGGCGACGAACAAATACGCAGTAAAGCCGCAGCTCAAGGAAGTGGTGCAGTTCGACTTCCATAATTTGAAGACGGAATTCCTGCCGCGGCGCAACGACATCATTTTGTGCCGCAACGTGATGATCTATTTCGACGAAGCCGAGCAAAAGCGGCTGATCGAGAAGTTTTGGCATTGCTTGAATCCCGGCGGATACCTGTTTGTCGGGCATGCGGAAAGTCTTTTCGGGCTGACGCAAAAGTTCCGCATGGTCCACGAGAACAACGGAACTGCATACAAGCGCATTGAGGTGGGCTCGTGAGTTTTCTTCCCGACGACCGCGGGGCCGAGCTGCGCGCTCTGTTTTTTGAGAGCGCGGGCGAGCTGTTGCAGACCATCAACGATTCCGGCCTGCAACTGGAGAAGCGTCCAGGCGATGAAGAGCTGATTCGGAGTGTGCGCCGCGCGGTGCACACCCTGAAGGGCGATTCGGCGGCGTGCGGGTTTTCGAAGCTCAGCGAGATCGCGCACGAGCTGGAGGATGTCCTTTCGCCGCAGATCGGGTCTGCGCAGGGCGAGAAGCTGGCAGAAGTGGTGTTCTCCGCGGTGGATACGTTCGAGAGCATGCTCGTTGCTTATCAGAAACAAATGGAGGTGCCCTCGCCAGCGCCGCTACGCATGCTGATTCAGGAGCTACTGCACGGCTCGCAGGGCCCGGAGCGCGACACCAAGGCTTCCGGCGCGAAAGTGCCCGCGCGGTTCGACTGGAGTGAGTACGAACAACTGATGATCTCCGAGGCGCAGCTTCGCGGAGAGAACGTGTACAACATTGCCCTGCGCGTAGACCCGACAAGCGCGATGCGCGCGGCGGCTTTCCAGCTGATCCGGAACGTGCTGCACGCCTGCGGAACGGTGATTGCCCTGCGGCCCGAGGACAATCTGGCGGCAGCTTCGGTGGAGATTGTGGAAGCGTCGCTCTCAAGCAAGCATCCGCTCGAACACATTTCGCACCGCTGCCAGATTCCGGCGGTGGTTTCGGAAATTCGCATCGAACGGGCCGAGCATGCCTCCGCGCCGGAGCACGAACTTCTAGGGGACTTGTTGGAAGCGCAGGCGGCAAAGATTTCAGCGCGAACGGCGGATGCCGTGGAATCGGGGGCTCCCAACCAGCCCGGGAGCTCCGCGGCTGCCACGGTGACCGAAGGTTCGTTGCGCGTCGATGCGCAGCGGATTGATGCGGTGATGAACCTGGTGGGCGAGTTGATCATCGGCAAGTCTATGCTGAACCGGACGTTGACGGAATTCGATGTCCATCACTCGCGCGATCCAATTCGCGTTAAGCTCGCGGAGGCCCTCGCATTTCAGTCGCGGGTGCTCGACGAGCTTCACAAGTGCGTGTTGAAAATTCGCATGGTTCCTGTGGAGCAGCTTTTTCGGCGGTTTCCGCGCGTGGTGCGGGATATCGCGAAGCTGTGCGGCAAGGACGTGGCGCTGGAGGTGTCGGGCGAGCACACCGACCTCGACAAAGGGATTCTCGATGCGCTCAGTGAGCCGCTCACGCATCTGGTGCGCAATGCGGTCGACCACGGTATTGAGCCCGCCGACGAGCGACTGAGCGCAGGAAAGCCGGCGCGTGGGACCGTTTCGCTCAATGCGCATCACCAGGGAACGCAGGTAGTGATTGAAATCCGTGACGACGGCCGCGGGATCGATCTCGATTTGATTCGTGCCCACGCTATCCGCAACGGGCTAATCAAAGCGGAAGATGCGACGCGGCTGGCCGACCAAGACGTGATAAACCTGATTTTCGAGCCAGGATTCAGCACGGCGGCGGAAGTGACGGAAGTATCCGGGCGTGGCGTTGGCATGGATGTGGTGCGGACGGTGCTTGACCGGTTGAAGGGATCGGTTTACATCGTTTCCAATAAGGGCAAGGGGACTTCGATTCAATTGCGCGTGCCGCTCACGCTGGCCAGCATTCAGACGCTGCTGTTCCGGGTTGGCGGGCGGCTGTTTGCGGTACCGCTTTCAGCAGTAGTGGAAATTACCCGAATTCAGGATCAGGAGATTCACCAGGTGGACCAGCGCGAGGTATTGCGCCTGCGTGAACAGATTCTGACGCTGGTGCGGCTGAACCAATTGAACCGCATCCATCCAGTCGAAGCGCCAAACTCGAAGAAAACCAAGAATTTTGTGGTGGTCATCGGATTGGCGGAAAAACGGTTCGGCTTGGTGGTAGACAGTCTTGTCGGCGAAGAAGAGTTGGTGATCAAAGCCTTGCCGGGCGAGATTGTTTCGTCCGACCTGGTTAGCGGTGCGTCGATTCTAGGGGACGGAACCGTGGTCCTGATTCTGAATGTTCCCGCCATACTTTCGCGTCTCTCAAGGTCTCTTCCGCTCGGAGCCATCGCATGAAAGATCGCGTCAAGGTGTTGGTCGTAGACGACTCTGCGTTGATGCGGAAGCTGATCCCTCTGATTTTGGAGCGTGATCCGGATATCGAAGTGGTTGGCACGGCGATGGACGGGTCATTTGCGCTGCGTAAGATCGCAGAGCTCCAGCCCGACGTAGTGACGCTGGACCTGGAGATGCCGCGCATGGACGGGTTAGAGACGCTGCGCATGATCATGCGCGGGGCCCCGATGCCGGTGATCGTGTTCAGTACGCATTCGAAGGAAGGGGCGTACTCAACGTTCAAAGCCCTGGCCTTGGGTGCCATAGATTTTGTCGCAAAGCCGAAGGATGCCGCCGCGGGAAACCTGGAGCCGGTGGCGCTGCAGTTGGCCGAGAAAATCAAGGTGGCGAAGCGAGCAGGTGGCCCCAAGTCGATTCCCAAGGGTGTGCCGGAGCAACAGCCGACCGCTTCCAAGAAGCGGGCGGGACGCGCCGCGCTACCGCCGAACCGGGTAATTGCCATCGGAATTTCGACCGGCGGCCCGAACGCGCTGCAATACCTTCTTTCGCAGATTCCGGCCGATTTTCCGGCGACTTTCGTGATCGTGCAGCACATGCCAGAAGGGTTTACCGACATGTTCGCGCGGCGGCTGGATGAATGCTGCGCGCTCGATGTGCAAGAGGCGAAGTCCGGGGATTTGCTGTTAGCCGGACGGGTGCTGATTTGTCCCGGCAACCGCCACATGATGGTGCGAAGGATGCCGCGCGGTGAAATGGTGGTGCTCTCGGATACCCCACCGATCAACGGGCATCGCCCGTCGGCCGATGTGCTATTCCACTCGGTGGCACAGGAGTTTGGACTGACTTCGGTCGGAGTCATCATGACGGGGATGGGCGAAGATGGCGCGGAAGGAATTGGAGCGATCAAGGCTTCCGGCGGTATGACCATTGCGCAGAGCGAAGAGACCTGCGTCGTGGGCGGCATGCCGCGCGCCGCCATCCAGAAGGGTTACATCCAGAAGGTATTGCCGCTCGACGGGCTGGCTGGCCACTTGGTCCACCACTATGGCAACGATCGCACCGCTTCGGAAAGACATGATGGGGCAGAGAGATCTGACAAGCAGGAAAAGCACGAGAAAGGCGAGAAAATTCCAGTTTCAACTCCGCGCGCCTGATGTGCCGCAGAGTAAAGGAGAAGTTATGGCACAGTTCGCACCGCTACTTCGCAAGGACCAACGACCGGTCCGGTATCTTGTGGTGGACGACTCTGTCTTTGCCCGCAAGAACATCATGAAGATGATCGAGATGTTCGGCGGGGAGGTGGCCGGAGAAGCCGGGGACGGCTTGACGGCAATCGCCGAGTTCAACCGCATCAAGCCGGACATCGTGCTGATGGACATCACCATGCCGCAGATGGAAGGGATCGAGGCGGTCGAGCGGATCGTCCGGCAGCATCCCGAAGCGCGCATCGTGATGGTGTCTTCAGTGGGCTACCAGGAAAACATTCTGGCGGCGCTGCAGAAGGGCGCGAAGCACTTCGTCCAAAAGCCCGTGAAGCCCGAAGTGCTCTACGAGATCCTTCGTTACGTGTTGGGAGACGATCCAAACGCCACGGGCGCACCGGTTGCGCTGGCGGGGGAGCACCAGCTATGAGGATGGAACTGATTCAGCCGTTCATTAATGCGGCCGATGCGGTGTTTGCCGAAGCATTGCAGGCGCCGACGCAGATTGCGGACCTTTCGATGGACGAGGATACGTATCGCCGGAAAGGGGTGGCGGCATTGATTGCCATCAAGGGCGACATCGAAGGGCGCGTGATTCTGGACCTGGCCCCGGATGTTGCGATGCGGGTGGCCAGCCAGCTTGCCGGGGCGGAGTTGCCCGAGAGCGAGCAGGTGATCCGCGAGACCGTTTGCGAGCTCGCGAATATGGTGATCGGCAACAGTGTGACGCTGCTGAACGACCAGGGATTCCGCTTCAAGGTGTTTCCGCCGGAAATTCACATGAGCGAAGAAGGCCTCGCGGGAAGCGCGGATACCGAAGCGATGGTACTGGCGGTAGAGACGCCTTGCGGGCCGATTTATCTGAACATTGCGATGCATTATTTGCACCGGCGACGCGCGGAACGAAACACCGTGGCGCCGCTCGACAAAATTTAACCGGCGGGATCGACTCCTGGCCGAAGTGGGGAAGTTACCGCAATGATCGTGTGCTCCGTCGCTCGCCGTCTTGGCAACCCCAGTGCCGTCGCGAGCCCCTTCCCTAAGGGGCGTTTTCTGAGGAGCAAATAGAAAGGGCTCTCAAGAAAAGGGATGAATTCCCTCTCGGATTTCCCGTTGTAGTACACTCCCCAAGCCTGCGGTTCATTTTCTCGCTGACATTCCCGTGGAGGTTGAATTGTCACGTTCCCTGCTTTGTCTCTTAGTGGGATTTTCGCTGTCCGCGATAACCTGCGGACAGAGTGGGGCCCCTGATACCCCCGAAAAGGGTTCGGTCGAAGAGATTGCGAAGGCCACGACGGAAGCAAGGTTTTTGTCGCCTTGGGTTTCTTACCTGCCGGCGTCGGCGAGTGTGCCTTCGCCAAGGGCGTATTTCGGGCGGATTATGGGCGCGCCGGGGGAGTTGGTGGATTCTGCGAAGGCGTATGCATACTGCCGTGCGCTGGCAACATCTTCACCGAGGGTGAAGGTTTTTACGATCGGGAAGTCCGAGGAGGGACGCGACATCCTTTTGCTGGCGGTTGCAGATGAGAAGGGAATTACGAGTCTAGAGCAGCTTAAGGCGGCGACCAGCGCGCTTGCTGATGCTCGCAAAACGGATCTGTCTGCTGCGGAGAAACTGATTGCTAGTGGCCGGCCGATTTATTACTTCAACGCGGGACTGCATTCGGATGAGAGTGGGTCGACGGAGTCGACATTAGAGCTGGCCTACCGGTTGGCGGTTTCCGAACAGCCGATGATCCGGCGGATCCGCGAAAACCTGGTCGTGCTGATCAATCCGGTCTCGAACCCGGATGGTCGCGACAAACAGGTCGAATGGTTTTATCGGTATTTGAAAGGGAAGACAGATCGCGAGACGCTCCCACGGGAGGCGCCGCCTTATTGGGGGAAGTATGTGTTCGTGGATATCAACCGCGACGCGCATCAGTTGACCCAGGAGACGACCAGGGCCGTTTCGCACATGTTTTTTGAATGGCACCCGACAGTGGTGCACGACTTGCATGAAGCGGTGCCATTGTTGATGACCTGGAACGGGACCGGCCCTTACAACCCGAACGTGGACCCGATTACCTTTACCGAGTTTCTGGTTCTGAGTTTTCAAGAAGTGCAGGCGATGACGGGTCTCGGAATGCCGGGCGTTTCGACATGGAATTTTGGAGAGGGCTTTGCGGAACTGTTTCTGGATTCGGTCGCGATGAATCACAACTCGATTGGGCGCGGATACGAGACGTTCGGGAATGGCACGGCGGAGACCTTGACGTGGACGCTCTCGCCGGAGGAGACATCGAAGGAATGGTACCGGGCATTGCCGCCGCCAGCGGGAAAGTTTTCGTGGTCGGCGCGGGACAATGTGAACTACAACGAGACAGGAATGCTGGCAGCGCTGGATTACACGGCAACGAACTCGAAGACATTTCTGCGGAATTTCTACGAGAAGAATTTGCATTCGTATGAGAAGGGATTGAATGAGCCACCTTATGCGTTTTTGATTCCCGCGGATCAGGGCGATCCGCTGCGCGTGGCCCAGCTTGTGACACGGCTGATGAGCCAACACATTGAAGTGAGCCGGGCGAACGCGCAGTTGAAATTGAAGGATGGGCAGTATCCGGCCGGAACTTACGTGGTGCGGCTGGATCAGCCGTATCGGAATTACGCGGTGGATTTGTTGACGCCACAGCACTATCCGAAGGATGCGACCGAACCTTACGACGATGTTTCCTGGGAACTTCCGGCGCACTATCACTTGCAGGTTCCATCGACCGCCGACGTTGCCATTCGGTCGGCGAACTTGGTCGTGCTAAACGAGCCGCCGCATCCACACGGGTCGCTCAGCAGCGCAGGGCCAAATTTTCTTCTGAAGGAAACGGGACAAGAGGGACTGCTCGAAGCGCGGTTCGCGCTGGCGAAGTTCGAAATTGAGATTGCGGAGCACCCTTTTGTATTTGGAGGGGACGACTATCCCGCAGGATCGTGGATTCTTCCGGCGCAGCCCGGGTTAGGCGAGGCGCTGCACGACGTTTCGGGTCGGCTGGCGCTGAGTTTCAGCGGAACCACTTCGCTCCCGGAAGTGGCGCATCATGCGGCGACAGCGCCACGGCTGGGCGTGTGGGTGCCGTGGGCGGACACCGATTCGATTGGGTGGGTGCGGTATTCGCTGGATCAGCGCAACGTGCCGTATGTTTACATTCGCGACGAGGACATTCGAGCAGGCCATCTGAAAGACAAGATGGATGTGCTTCTGTACGGGCACGTGGACCTGGAGTTGGCGGAGCAGATCGGAGGGTTGCCAAAGCGGTGGAGCCCGATGCCGTTCAAGAAGACCCCTGAGACACCGAGCTTCGGGACGCCTGCCGAATCGGACGACATCACCGGCGGCATCGGATATGCAGGATTGGCGGAGATTCAAGCGTTTGTCGAGCACGGCGGTTTGATGATCACCCTGGGGAGTGGATCGATGCTGCCACTCGAGGCGGGAATTGTCCGGGGGGTACGGCGCGACGCCGGTGGAGTTCCTCGTAGCACACAGGGAGGTGGATCTGAGGCAGCGGCGGCTGCGCAGCAGGTGGCGACGCGGACTCCGGGCTCACATTTGCGGGTGACATTTGACCGGCCGGAGCATCCGATCGCGTACGGCTACTCGGCGCACACCTACGTGTTTCGTCAGAACTTTCCGTTGTACGGGACACCGCGCCGGTGGCTGCGTATGGCGTATTGCACGACTTGTCTGGATGGACCCGCGGATCCTAGCAGCGTCGTCGTGGAATGGGGAGACACGGGCGGGGCACCGATTCTTGTTAGCGGGCAAGTTTGGGGCGAAGGAAATTTGATTGGACGGCCCGCCATTCTGGATTCACCGGTCGGGAATGGGCACGTGGTGAGTTTCAATTTCAACCCGATTCACCGAGACATGAATCGCGGCGACCAGCGCCTGCTTTGGAATGCCATTCTCAATTGGCAGGCGATTTTGTCGCCCAACCCGAAGCCGTGACTTGCAATTCGTGGAGCCCTATTCTGGCGGTCGCAGATAGGCTGCGCCATGACGGAAAAGTCCCGCGGTCGAGATGGGTTGCGAAAACACGATGCGGATTGGAACGAAAATTGCGCCGGCGCCGGGCGTGTAGGGGACGGCGACCTCCAGGCGTGTGCCTTCGGGATATTTATTGCGGCTGCGGAAGCTGATTCCCCCCTTGGATAAATCCTCGCAAACGGCCACCTCTTCCTGAAAGCCGCGCTGACGGATGCAGGCAAGAACGCGCGCCTTGATGCGCGTGCGATTGCGGCGCGGAACGACGCGCTCTTCGACTGCGGCGCGCGAAGGCAAGATTTCTGGGCCTACAGGTTCCGACTGCGCTTCGATCCAGATGGAGGGGGCATCGCAATGACGACAAAGGCGGGCAACACAACGGCGTATTTCAAAGGACTTTAGTTCCATTTCGTTGAGGTATACAACTTCGCGACGCTGGCAGAAGCTGCACTCCATGAGCATACGCGCGAGCGCTTCTTCGCCCTGGTGCGGCGGAGGGAAATCAATCTCCCAAAAGTCGGCACGGGGCTCCAGCATTGAAACGGCATAGAGAAAACCTTCGGGTTCGCGGTCAATCTCAGCCACGATTTTGGCGCGGGCGGTTTTGAAGGCATCGCCTTCGAGCGTGCGCTTGAGAGTGAGTTCCTGTCCGGCGAAAAGCTTTTCCTGGAGGCGAATGACGCCGCCGTTGCGGCTAACGAGCAGGGACTCGGCGGGCTTTTTGACGGCTACACCATCGGATCCGTACCAGCAGGCTTCGACCTGCAGACGTAGGCTCACACGGTCGCTTTGGCGGATGCCTTCGGAGCGCATGGTTCGACGCGAAAAAGAAATGGCTTACGATTTAGGCTAACACGCGCGAATTTAGCAGGGGCCGGCGCACGACAGTCGAATGTCGTACCCACTAATAACCACGGGGCGAGCAGTTCTTCTGCGGTTTACCCTTACGTTCCGGAGTCTGACGGGGAAGTTTTCAAGAGGGTGCAGCTGGGGCAGACTGGGGCGTGGGGGCTCCTCGACCTAGAAGCTTCCTGGGTCCTCGTGTCTTTCAAGGTGCCTTGAGTGAGCAAAGTCATTCCTATGCCAGACCGTAGCGGAAACGCGCCCGGGATGGGGGGCGTGCGCGACCGACGCTATGCCATCCGGTTTCCTTTTGCAGCCGATGTGGAATTGATTGATCTAGAAAGCGGCAGGCAGGTGGAAGGGGTCACTTCGGACCTCTCGCTCGGAGGATGTTTTGTTTGCACCAACAAGCCACTGCCGATTAACGCGCGAGCGCGGATGAGGCTGAATCGCAAGGACCAGATATTGGAAGCATTGGTGATTGTGCGTATCGTGAAGCCTCGCATTGGGATGGGACTCGAATTTTTGGACCTGGAGCCGCCCAACAATGAGTTGCTGGCGGCGTGGCTGGATGCGCTGCGGCGAGCGCGGTAGGAATTCGTTCGCCATTCCGGTTGTTTTTACCCACAAAAAGGCAAACTTTCTGGCACTTGCGTAGCTGTGCTTTCTGTGCGGCTGCCAATTTGCAGCTTGGGTCGTTGTGTGCTTGTCTCGGCCTCACCGCCTCAGCTAGCGCTCAGTGGAGCGTATCGAGCGGACGGCGGCTCTTCTCGTAAAATTCATTTTGTAATTTCAGGCTTTCGTCGTCGGCCTTCGCGGCTTTGATGACTCGAACGACGGTATTAATCCAGATTTGTACGTCGGCTTCGCCAAGTTCCTTGGTGGCGGCTGCACCGTCGCCGGCATAGTGATTGGGGAAGCGTGCGTACCACCAGATCCCTGTGTAGACGCTCTTTGGCAGGGGCGCGCGCTTCTGATCGGCGCCGGATTCCGCGTTGGCCTGGTCCTTGTGCACAAGGTCCGGACGGGTGATAAGAACCCGGGAGGTTTCTGTCTCGCCAGCGTGGTAGTCCGGGCTCTCCGCCTCGGCTGCGGCCTTCTTTGCCGATTCGTGGCCCCACTGGACATAGACGACGTAGTCGTGTGGTGTGTCGAGTTGGCTTTGCGCGAAGTAGGGAAGGAGATGCTCGTTACCGCCGTGGCCGTTGACAATGATCACCTTCTTGCAGCCGTTACGCCCCATTTCATCGGTGGTCGCCTGCAGGAGTTTCATCTGCAGATCAGCGTTGTAGGCGACGGTGCCGGGTTCGTGGCGGGCTTCCGAGATTTGGCCGAAATAGTACTCGGGAAAGATGATGGCATATTCCTGCTGGGCGGCGTGTTCGGAGATGTAGCGGACGTTGAGTAAGTCGGTGCCGATCGGGAGATGGGGGCCGTGCTTTTCGAGGATGCCAAAGGGCAAAAGGCAGGTGCCCCGCGATTTGGTGATAGCCTCTTTGAATTCAGAGGCGGTGAGCTCTTCCCACTTCACGGGCAATTTGGACTGGGCGAGTGATGCGTCGGCCGAAGCTATTGTGAGCAAAAGGACGGGTATCAAGCGCAGGTGCATTGCTGTCTCCAAGGTTGCACCGAGATTGTAGCCCAGCCGGGCTTTGCTTTCTGTTGGAAATTGAGAGCGGAAGCTTCCGGGAATATGCGAGAATTCTCAAAAGTCACGATTTGTTGAGGTGCGGCCATTTCCATGAAGACGGGCTCGCTGTCGAACGATAAAGAAGCGTTGACGGCTTCGCAGATTTACGCCGTTGTCGAGGAAGTCCTGGCGAAGACGCCGTTCATTGATATTCACACGCATTTGTATCCACCGGCGTTTGGGGACCTCGGGTTGTGGGGCATCGATGAATTGCTGACCTACCACTACCTGGAAGCGGAGTTTTTCCGCTATGCGAAGATGTCCACCGAGGAATACTGGTCACTTGCAAAGCAGGAGCAGGCCAATGCGATCTGGCGAACCCTGTTTCTGGAGAACACGCCAATCTCCGAAGCGGCCCGCGGCGTCATTGCGGTGCTCGGAGCATTTCAACTGCCGACCGATTCGTTCGATTTGCGGGAAGCCAGAGCGTTTTTCCAGGCGCAGGAGATTGACGGGCACGTAAAGAGAGTGCTGGAGACGGCCGGCGTATCGACGGTGGTGATGACGAACGATCCGCTCGACCCGCAAGAGGCGCCTTACTGGATGAAGGGCGTAGCGCCTCACCAGCAGTATCTCGCGGTGCTGCGGCTGGACCGCATTCTCTGTCAGTGGCCGGCACATTGGCAGATCTTGCAACGGCAGGGTTACCGGGTGGACGAGCGCGCAGGAGACGCAACGGTGGCGGAGGTGCGTCGGTTTCTGGTGGATTGGGCTGCGCGGATGAAGCCGGTTTATATGGCGGTTTCGCTACCAGACACCTTCCAATTTCCGGAGGATACGCCGCAGACTCGCATTTTGCGCGATGCGGTGCTGCCCGCGTGCCGGGAGTTGAATTTACCGCTTTCCTTGATGATCGGTGTGCGCAAACAGGTGAATCCCGCGATTCGCCTGGCTGGGGACGCGCTCGGGAGAGCCGATTTGCGCGCTCTGGAATATTTGTGCCGCGAGTTTCCAGCGAACCGGTTTCTAGCGAGCGTGTTGAGCCGAGAGAATCAACACGAGTTGTGCGTGTATGCGCGGAAATTCAACAACCTGATGCCGTTCGGCTGTTGGTGGTTTCTGAATAACCCTTCGATTGTCGAGGAAATAACGCGAGAACGAATCGAGATGCTGGGGACGAGCTTCATTCCTCAGCATTCGGACGCGCGGGTGCTGGAGCAGGTGATTTACAAGTGGAAGAACACGCGGCGGACAATGGCGGGGGTGCTGGCGAACAGTTATTCGGTGCTGACGCAGGATGGCCGCGATGTGACGCGCGAGGAGATCCAGCGCGATGTGATGCGGATGTTTCGCGGGAACGCCGAGAGTTGGTTGACGCTGTAGCCTGGCCGGCGGTCAGTAGCCGAGCTTTTTGTTGACCACGTTGAGCAGCGGCTCGCCTTTCTGATAGCGCGCAAATTGTTCGAGGAAGAGCTCAATGGAGTTGTCGAGCCAGTCCGGGGTGTGGTCGGCGGTGTGCGGCGAAAGCAGGACGTTTTCCAGTTTGTAGAACAAGTGGCCGGATGGGAGAGGTTCCTGGTCGAAGACGTCCAGCGCTGCACCTTTGATGCGGTTATTGATGAGGGCATCGAGGAGCGCTTCCTCGCTAATGATGGGGCCGCGGCCCACGTTGATGATGACGCCGGAGGGTTTCATGGCGGCAATTTCGGTTTTGCCGACCATGCCGTGTGTTTCCGCCGTTAGTGGCGCAGCGACGGCCAGGTAATCACACCGCGGAATCATTTCGAGTCGCTGCTCGGGCGGGTAGACCTTTTCCACGAGATGGTCGGAGGGGCGCGGCGGGGAGGTGTGACGGCGCACGGCGAGAACTTTCATACCCATCGGACGCACGCGTTTGGCGATTTCATGGCCGATGTCCCCATAGCCGATTATGCCAAGGGTTTGGCCTGCACTAAGTGTCACGTCGAATTCTTCCCAGCGGCCAGCCATCTGGTTGCGGATCATGCGGCGAAAATCCTTGGCGAAATAGAGAATAGCGCCGAGTACAAACTCGCCGAGGGCCGGACTGAAGACGCCGACACCGTTGGTCAGGGGAACGTCGCTTTCGATCAGCTCGGGGAAGAGTGTCTTTTCGACACCCACGTTTCGCGAATGCACCCAGCGGAGATTGCGGCAGTGGGCGAAGACTTCGCGGAAAAGAACAAGGGTACCGGTCCAGTTGAAAAGGACCTTGGCTTCCGAAGCGGCTTGCGATAGCTCGGTGAGTGTTTTTCCGACAACCAGCTTCGGACTGGTAAGGCGCCGGCGCAGCTTCGCGATATGGGGATCGTCGGGATCCGCCAGGACGAGGATCGTTTCTTGGATCATAGGTGGCCTATTGAGGATAGGTACCGACAAATTCCTTGTAGGCGGCTTCGGTCGCCTCAGGGGAGGGGACCAACGAGGAAATCAGGATGCGGTAATGGAACACAGCGGTGGCATGGGGAGCAAGGGAAAAGTTGAGCTCCCGCTTTCCCTGGCTGAAGGTTTTCTGTCCGAGTGGATTTGCGGCGAATAGGCCATAGCCGCGAGCGTGCCAGTAAGTGGGAAAGCCTGGGTTGGCCGGATGGTCGAAGATCGTGATGGTGACCGGCTCATCTCCGATTTTGCCGCTAAGATTGCACCAGTGGCCCCGGGTGCCCCAGGCCGCATCACCTGTTTTGCCGTCGCTGGTGCGGTAGGTTCCGTTTACTCCGGTGTTGTCCATTTTGGCCACGGTGGTGACGCGGCCGCTGGCGTCCAGGTAGGACTCCGGTTTGTCGGAGGGAATTTCAAGGGCGCGGACGACCCGGAGACCGAGCAGGCCATCTTTGGCGTCGTGGAAGTTTACCCTTTCCTCTTGAGCGGTGAGAGCAGTGATGCGATCGATACTCCGGAAGCCAGGGCCGCCACGGAAAACAAACCGCGTGACTTCCTTCAGCAGAATTTTCTTGTCGTATGTTGCCCAGTCGGTTTGCGCTTCCAAAATTCCTTGCCTTGCGCCACTCTCGGCGGAGGTGATGGAGCGTTGAACAATGGTGCCCATCTTTGGAGCGTCTTGCGGCTTGATGGCTTCCGAATTGTTCCAGAAATCGATGCCATTTACATCTTCATAGTTGAACCAAAGTCCGGCGTGGTGGGGATGATCCACGCGTTCGCCGGCGTGTGGTTCTAGTGGAAAGCCACGCGTGACGATCGTGCCGTTCGCGGTGCGAAGAGGATAAAGGACCGGCTTTTTGAGTGTGGTGGGCCAGATATAGGAAGTGAACGGCTTTCCGTCGATAAGGATATCGGCTCGGCGCTCCGCTTCATTCACGACGATCAAGACGTGCTCCGAGGAAGCTTGGCCATCTCTAAGCATTGCCGGGAGAAGTAAACCTGCGCTGACAGAGAGCCCTGCAAAGGCGAGAAACAGGAACCGCATGGTTATGCTTTGCCTCCGGCTACGACTTCCTGCTTGGCGTCGTCGAAACCGATGCGCTCGCCGGTCTGAATGGCAGCGATGGTCATGCAGAGAGCTACCGAGTGGCTGTAGCCTGCTTCGATATTAGCGTTGGTGGTTCTGCGGCTGCGGATGCACTCCATCCAATTGCGGACATTGGCGACGGTCATCTCGTCGGCTCCGGTGTTCGCGGCAGTGGAGGCTTGTGCCGAGGAGGCGGCGAGGGACGTCTCCGGGAGAAGATTGGCGTTCATGCCCATTTCCTCGGCCGCCTCGGCGTTAAGACCGCCATCGGAACTGACACGATCTTTGTCGAGATCGAGTGTACCGCCATTGGAATAGTAGATTTCTTTTACGCCTCCGGCGGAGTTGCTCATGCGCGAGGAGTAGACCACCTGGAAACCTTGAGCGGGATTGTCAGGAGGACCGTAGTCGAACACGGCCGTCATGGTGTCCCAGTTCTGGCGGCCGTCATGCCACTGGTAGACACCGCCATTGGCCACGACGCTGCGCGGGTGAGGAAGTCCGGTGAACCAGTGCACGGTATCGATCTGGTGGACCATCCATTGATCTGGAATACCGGAGGAAAACGGCCAGAACAGGCGGAACTCAAGATACTTGCGGGCGTCGAATGGTTCGTAGGGATGGTTGATGAGATAGCGTTTCCAGTCGGTGTCGGCTTCACGGAGGAGAGGGACGAGCTTCGGACGACGCCAACGGCCGGGCTGGTTGACGTTCCAAGTCATTTCGACCGAGACGATGTTGCCAAATTTGCCGGAGCGGATGAAGTCGTAGGCCTTTTGATAAGTGGCCGAGCTGCGGCGCTGTGTGCCCACGGCGAAAACGCGGTCACTGCCTTTTACCGCGTCGCGAATGGCGCGCGCGTCTTCCATGGTGTGCGCGAGCGGTTTTTCGACGTACGCGTCGCGGCCGGCGCGGATGGCTTCGGCGCCGTGAAAAGCGTGCTGGAAATCGGCGGTGCCGACCAGGACGGCCTCGACAACTTTGTTTTCGTATAGTTCGTCGTTGTTGCGGGCGAGCACGATTTGCTTTTGGGTGTGCCTGGCCAGGAAGTCCCGGCCTTCATCGCGGCGGCGACTCCAGATGTCGGACAGCGCGACAAGTTCGAAATTCAGTTCGCCGGCCGATTGCAGGAAGGCGGGGATCAAACTGCTGCGTGT
>Ga0126371_10001985_pt1 | contig 17497 bp, 32 predicted proteins | sample PanSoiMetaPlot_4_FD_110145 | JGI IMG/M metagenome (GOLD analysis project Ga0126371, IMG submission 110145) | Tropical forest soil microbial communities from Panama - MetaG Plot_4 | ecosystem: Environmental > Terrestrial > Soil > Tropical forest > Bulk soil | place: Panama | collected 2016-02-17 | reverse complement strand
CGTTGCAAGCGCTCTAGTCGTTCCACGGCAATGGCCATTTTCTGCCGTTCCCGGATGCGCTTATCAAGGCATCCATTGCACAGTGTGCCGTTGGTTTCCGGGCCGATGAGTCGCGCTTTACATAGTTTGCAGTGTTCCATTGTTCGCACCTCCGTTTTACTTGCGCACCAATTTCCACGTCACATCTACCATGCGCAGAAGTGACAGGCTGTGAAACTTGGCCCGGTTGGTTTCGTTCAGTTGGTCGGAGACAGACACCACGGCAGAGGCAGTGAAGGAATCGACTGCCACCCATCCGCGCTTCGATCCGGAAAAGAAGTCTTTGCAGTCGTACTCTCCGGGTGTGTCTTTGCGTGGACGGGCTAACATGCACCCGTCTTTCGCGGCTTTGCGGAATACCTCAATGGCTGTCATTGTTCGCACCTCACAAAGTGACCTTCGAAAGTGACCTTTTTACGCCACGGCAGAGGCAGAGACTTTGCACATTGGCGTAAATGATTCGGCGCCAGTATGGGGCAATGGTGGGACCTTGTCAAGAGCAAAAAAAGGTAGAATTTACGCTGTACACCGTAAATAAACGGTGGCCACGTAAAAAAGACCTTGACAATGTTCTAGCCTTGACTAGACTCGCAGTAGTCCGGTATAGCGGACAATTCAAACTGAGGTGCGAAACGAAATGGCTCACAATATCTGGAATGACGGACAGGTAAACGCTATGTTTTGCGTAGGCGACCGCAAGGCCGCATGGCACGAACTCGGACAACGCACGCCAAACGCGGTCAGGTGGCAAGATGCCATGGCCATGGCCAACTTGGACTGGACAGTTAGCAAAGTGCAGTTGCATGGCGCGTTGTACGGTGCACCCCGTCCGTTGGATGGAACCTTCGGAATCTTCCGTTCCACGGATGGCGCATTTTTGGGAACGGTCGGCGACCAATACACCCCAATCCAAAACCGCTACGCATTCGACTTTGTGGATTCGCTCATCGATGCCAGTGACGGCGCCCACTATGAAAGTGCAGGAGCACTCGGCAATGGTGAGCGCATTTGGTGCCTTGCGCGCGTGCCTGCGGACATCTTGGTAAAAGATGTTGACCGCTCTCAGGTGTATCTGCTCTTTACCACGTCACACGATGGCAGCATGAGCGCAACCTGCAAGCTGTCCACGGTTCGCGTGGTTTGTCAGAACACGCTAAACAGTGCACTGCATGGCGCGGGCGCATTCGTTCGCGTCAAGCACACGCGCGAAGCGGAACGGCGTTTAGATCAAGCACGGCGTTTGATGGACGGCGTTACTTCGGACGTTCGGGCACTGGAAGAGAAATTGAACCTTCTGGCCACCCGGCGCCTCACGCGCGACAGCATGGTAGCAATTCTCGACCGCGTATTTCCCAAACCAGCAGACCCGAAGACCAATCCCACGCGGAGAGAAAACTTGCTCGCGGATGTGCTCTCCCTGTACGAGAAAAACGACGGGCGCAACGGTTTCGCGGAAATTCGCGGGACAGCTTACAACCTGTTGAACGCCATCACGGAGTACACCGACCACACGCGCGGGGTGCGGATTACGGACAGTCGCAAGGGATACACCGAACAACGCGCCCGCGCGGAAAATGCGCTTGTGGGCACGGGTGACAAACTCAAAACGGAAGCCTTGACCGCTATCCTTGAACTGACCGCGAATGACCCCACGTTCGCGCCCGTTCAATTCGCAGGGGTGCGGTAATGAATTCCACGGCGCCCAATACGTGCCCGCGTTGTAACTCCGAACTGGCCACAATCCCACAGGCTCACCCCTGTGCGGATTGTGGGCAGTATCACCACTGCCCGGTGTGCGATCTGCTCTCCGACCGTTTGCCCGCCATTATCGCGGACATCGCGAACGAACTGCGCACCCCAAAAATTCCCCTCTCTGCAACTGCTCCCACAATTTCGCCCGCACCCGCTCCGGATGTGGTCGATTTTGAACGCAACCAACCAACGGCGTCGGACCTAATCCACATGCACGCTATGGGAATCCGCTTACAAGACCCAATGCAACATTGGCCACGCCCCGATTGGAATGTACTCAGCAAACGCAAATAGCACACCGTAAACTCTCACCACGTGCCCGGTCGCAACTGACCGGGCCTTTTTATCCCCTCCACAAACCCACCTAAAACACCCCACACCAAACGAACGCACCCGCACCTGACCACGGCACCCCAACCGCGCCCGAACGCGCTACAATCGCGCCCAGAACCGCGATTACGTGGCCAGCGCAACAATCCAGCGAGACGCAACCCATGAGCGGAGGAGGCAGGCAGCCGCACGGAGGCGGAGGCTTCGCGAACCTGCGCAACATGCCCGCGCGTACGCTTACCTATCTGGTTTAAAACGTGCGGGAAACGGTGGCCAGCGTAAAGCCTCTTACAAGCGCTGGATGCGAAAGTACAGAAACTATTGGGTTTCGCAAGGTTGGCCATTGCCCGAACGTGTGCAGATTCCCAAGGGAAAGTGTAAGCCCTTGAATCTAAGGGATGTTCTGGCCGAAACATTCGAGCACCCCCCTACGTCAGCGGCGCTCCGGCGCTCGTCGCCATCGGCGGCCCCATTCACAGGAAAAAGTGGATTTTCTCTCCAAGCGGTTGCTTTGGCAAGGTTGCGAGAAACTTTGTCCAGAAATGTGGTACAAGGGATGGCAAGGTTGGAAGGGATGGCAGGGGTGGTTGGGAGGGTAAGGATGGTGAGTAAAGCAGGGATGGAAGAGATGCAGGTATTGAATGTGAAGGAAGTGCCGAAGGAATTGATGTGGTTGGTGAAGACGGTAGCGATGCAGAGGAAGCAGAGTGTGAAGGATTTTGTAGTGGAGATTTTGGGGGTAGCGGTGGGGTATGGGGAGAAGGCGGAGCCGGTGAGAGTGAGGAAGGAAAAAGGGCCGGTGGTAGAGGAGGCGAGGGTTGACAAGGGGACGGAGTTTGATCCGGCGAAATTGGAGGAGAAGGTGGTGGAGGCGGCGCAGTGCAAGCGCTGTGATCGGGTGATTATGCGGGACACGAAGAATCGGAAGTACTGGTACTGCGGGGGGTGCAAGCGGCAGTTTGATGACCGGGAAGTAAAGATTTTGCCATGAGGCAGTGCAAGCAGTGCGGGTTTCAGGTGGATGCGGACACGGTGGAGGAGTTGCGGCAGATGTCGGAGCATCTGACGGTGCACAATCCGAGTCCAGAGCAGTGGCGGGTAGCCTATCACCGGATGCAAAGGTCGAAGGAGACGGGCAAGCCGTGTGAGTGTGTGGAGTGTCGGAAGGAGAAGGGGTGAGCCGATGCTAGTACTGACCAATCTGCGCAGGAACGGGACGGTGGATGTGCTGGTGGTGATGGGCGAGGAGAACATGCGACGGATTCGCGAGTACGATCCGGCTGAGATTTCGTGGCATGAATTTCCCCCGGAGTATCGAAATCGGATGCCGGGAACGATTGCGATTACCTTTGCCACTGCCGAGGAGATGGAACGGATTGAAAAGCTGGCCATGGAGGGCAGGAAGGGGGAAGCCTTCGAGCTGGTGACGCGAGGCTTCCGCTTTCGTCCCGAGGAAGGCGACCATGATGGTGGCCCCATCCTGTTGGGCAAAAAGCGGGAACGGGAAAATTGACCTACGAAACCGATTGGCGCAAGGCGCACGGCGTGGAAGACCCCGACTGTGGCGACCGGGCCATGCTGTGGTTTGGCATCGTCGGGCAGCTCGCGTTGCTGGTATTCCTGCTACTGGCGGTGATGCGATGACCGAGCCTTCGGCACCCGCGCCCCGAATGGGACTCAACTCAATTTCCGTGGAAGGTATCTGGCTGCGTCGGATTGGAGACTGGGTAGAAGTCTTGGTCGAGATTGACCGCAAGTGGAAGACGATCATCCGCGAGCATTACGATGGACCGTTTTCGCATATCTGCGAGCCAAACGGGATTGCCGCAGAAGGGCGGTATCTTGAGCATGACTGATACGCAACGATTCGGATCGCCTGCGAGAACTGCGGAACATTCAACACGACACACAAGATACGATTGGGATGTGCTCGACTTGTACGTCGATGGGAAATCGGTGAAACCATGAATCGCTGGTTCATCGCCGCCATCGGCATGGCTCTGTGCTTGCTGCTCAATAGCTACGCTTTGCGTTTGCTAGCGGGACATCGTAGTGCGATGAGCGGCCCGGTGATTGTCGTGATGGTCATGTGTGCGCTTGTTATGGTGCTGGATTTGATCTTGGGAATCACCTCACATGAGTGACGAACCTGATAGTGCGCCAGCGGACAGAGAAGAAGAGAAGGCCCGCGCTTTGGCCCATGAGGTGTTTCGTCTGCTGGCCACGAAAGGCGGACATTCAAGGAGTGAGAAGAAAGTGGAAGCCTCCAAGCAGAATCTGAAAAAAGCGAGATGGAAGCGCCGTCATCCCCACGAACCGTATCAAGATGGAGTATCCTGAACCTCATGGCTCTTGACAGGGCAATGACTTAGGAATAAGAAGTGGCTATGAATGCTATCGCTGTTGTCCCCGCTCCCGTCGAGGCCGAATCTCCTGTCCCGGAGGATGAATCCTTGAGTCCAGCAAAACTCACCAACAAGGTCACGAAAGAAGAAGAGAAGAAGATTGTTGCCTCACTTCGCCAAGGCACAAAGGTAACGGAGGTGGCTAAGGAATCGGGCCGCTCCTATACGCTCGTTGCCGAGATTGCCAACCGCTACGGAATTACTCGCCGCATGAAAGACACGCCCCTCTACGATCCCACTCTTCCCGGCAAGATCATGGAGCTGCGAAAGTCTGGTTCTAGGATTTCCGACATCGGCGAGACCCTTGGTCTCTCCGGCGCAACCATTAGTCGTATCCTCCACAACGCCGGTCTGCAAGGGAAGCAGGGACCAAAAGCAAGCAAGAACGGCAAACGTCGCATGAGCGCCGAAGCCATAGAGCGAATCGCCCAAGGACAGCGCGACCGGTGGGCACGCGCCAAGGCTATCGCTGCCAAGACCGGAGAGAATCCGCAGCTCGTCAGAACCAAAGGCTATGTGATTCCCACCCCGCAGGTCGCCCCCGTGCGCGGCATGTATCCGTGTCCGGAGTGCGGAGAGAAATTCCCTCTGCGTCGTATTCTTGGTTCCCATCGACGAATGCACGGAGTCGTGGGAACTGCACCTAGCTCTCTTTGGATGCACAAACGCAATCAGGAAGAAACCACATCAAGCGAAGGAAAGGAACGAACGAATGGCAACCAGCCCAACCCCGAATCCAACAGCGAAATCACGTCGCACATCTCATACCTCTACGGGAAGTTCGAGGCTAACTTACAGGATTACGCAGACCGCCACGAAATCCCTTGGAAGGTACTTGCCTCCGGGGTGGCAAAACTATTTAAACTCCGCACCTAGGAAATATGGTTCGGGTTGGGGTGTGCCCATTCAGTGTCCCCACTGTCAGGAGAAACCACCGAACTATGTCGATACCACGTCGCACCGCAAGAGCTGGATGATCTTTCATCTGGCCAGTCATAGCGGTCGCGTCTATCGTCCGAACTAAAGGAAGGATTGCTCGTGTGTTGTTGGCTACTCTCATCACCGCCGAGGTGTGGGCGGTGATTTCTTTTTCCCGGAAAGGTTAGACCCATGGCAAATCAAACCGACCTGACTATCGCGCCGGAGGATGTGAACGCAGTGCTCCGTGAGGTGCACACTACCTTGCGCAAGCACGGGCTGGTGTGGGGCGCCATGTTCGTGGCAAGGCTGAATGGCACCGACCTGATGTTGCTGATGCGCGAGGATATGTCGAACGAAACACGCATCCAGATGCTCGAAGACCTGATTCGCTGTGCCCACGTGGCGCTGGAAACCTACCAGAAGGTGATTTGAATGGTGACCGAAAAGGAACTGGAAGAAAAGTTGCCCATCATCGACTGGCGCGAGCCACTACTTCTGCGCCTGACCAACGATGTGGAGCCGTGGCTGTGCTGCCGCTTTTGCATTGCCTTTTACGGACTGAAAGCCCACGACGTGGGCGTGACGGTGGACTACGCTACCCGTAACCGGGCCGAGTTTGACGAACACATGCGAAAACGCCATGAGTAGAACATGAAATGGTTTGGTCAAAGTTGGGGCGCACCCATGAACGTGGAGGAAGAACAATGCTCCGTGCCCGTGGGCTGGCCCTGTTTCTGGTGCGAGGAAAACGTGGGGGTGGCCGATCAGGGCATGATCGATCACACCGGCAACGTGTATCACCGCGAATGTTTCATGCGGCCCATCATCGGCTCGGTCGCGCATCTACTGAAACGCTGTTCCTGTTTCAACCCTGAGTCCATCGAATGTGACCCTAAAGGCTACACTAGACGCGAAGCTGCCAAGCTGGCATTAGCGCTGTGGGAGGAGCAAACCGAACCATGACCGAATTACGTGTTGAACTGGAAGCCTTGCCTGCTCGCCTAAAATCCTTGCCGGTCGATGAGCGCGGGTATCCCGTACCGTGGTTCGTGGACTGGATCGATGGCAAGCCGGAATTTCGCGCCATGAGCCCGGAGAAGTGGGTGCGCGCGGTACGGTTCAAACGTTGTTGGGTGTGTGGGGATGCTTTAGGCCGCTTTCTGACCTTCGTGGCCGGACCCATGTGCGGCATCAACCGCACCAGTGCCGAGCCGCCTTCGCATTATGAATGTGGCAAATGGAGCGCGCGTAATTGCCCGTTCCTGAATAATCCCGAAGCCATCCGGCGCATCGATGAGCAAGTGCCGGTGATGAACGAAAACACTGCGGGTTTCTCGCTCGGTCGCAATCCGGGCGTGACCATGCTATGGACGACCAAGGATTACTCCGTGTTTGACGATGGCAAGGGCAAACCGCTGATCTTCATGGGCGAGCCCACCATGGTGGAGTGGTACGCCGAAGGCCAACCCGCAACTCGCACGCAAGTACTGGCGTCGATTGATTCCGGTATCCCTGCGCTCATGGCGCTGGCCCGCACCGAAGAGGGTGGCATCAAGGCATTGCAGGAAGCCCGCGAACGGTTTGAAAAATTCCTGCCCTGAGTTTATGCGGGCGAAGCTAGGCGAAACCCCTAGCATTTTAGGGACGCGCTCTTAACCCAAGCCCCTGCACGAAAGACCTAGGGACGCCTAGGGAACGATTCGTGAAATCCGAGCTAACCCGAAGGACCTTCGGGATTCCGGGGACAAGGGCATGGCCGGAGACCCAACCCTGAAATAGCGTCGTTCAACTCGATGCAGCCCGCTCCGTTTCCCTTGACATTGCTATAACTTCGTCAAATACTTGGCAGCGTGCAAATCCCACTCTGTCAAGGTAGTGGTGTGCTTCACCCCAAGCGGGAAATGAAGCTCACCCACGAAACCGATAAATTTTGGTCGTTTACCTGTGGCTGCGGGTGTATCCGCGCCGTCTCCAAGCCTTCCGTAAAAGAGCACGCCGCCTACCAGAGAGAACAACAACAAATGGACCGTCTTCGCCAAGCACAGGCCGTGTCCCATCGTTCCTATAGTTTCGGAGGAAATTGATGCCTCTCAGCGAAGAGCATAAACAGAAGATGCTCGCCGGTCGCAAAGCCTATCTGGACAAACTTCGCGCGCAAAAGAACCTGCGCCAGCCCGCGAACCACAGTGCCCGTGCCATGGATGAAGCTGTCACCGCGCAGGGCGGCTCTCCGGTACGCTCCTCCCTTTCCCGAGTGAAGGCGTACCGGAGCCGCCCCAAGGGGAAAGCCAAAAAAGTACACGTCAACGGCAAGCCCGACTTTGCCGCCATGACGCTGGAAGAGCTGCGCAAGTGGGTGACGCTGGCCAAAACACAGTGGGATGACGCGATTTCCGCCCTAAAACAAAAGGAAGGGGAGTGGAGCGCGAATCACAACTCCGTCGATTGTGCCTGTGGCTGCGGACTCAAGATTGACCTGAGCCGGGGGCGCTTCGCGTCGAGTGAGAGTTACTACGACGACTTGCACCAAGTGAAGACCCGGTATTGGGCGAGTCAACGTTGCGTGCAAGCCTACCGGTTGGCCCAAAGTCCGCAATATAAGGATCAGGTTCGCCGGGAAATCGAAGAGAAGTTGCAGCGGGAAAACGAGATGCCGACTGCTAGCGGGGCGCTGGAGGGATAGATGGATGGCAGAAAGAACAAGCCACTAAAACCCGGCAGCTACCGCTACCAAACCCACAATGGCCGATTGGTCCCGGCTCACGTTGTTATCGCTGAAAGAGCGCTTGGCCATCCACTTCCACCGGGAGCGGTGGTTCATCATCTTGACGGCACAAAGGAAAATCGACAGGGAAATCTCTGCATCCTCGAAGACGAAGCAACACACCGACTGATTCACCAGCGAATGCGAGCAAAGACTGCGTGTGGCAACCCAAACTGGCGTGCGTGTTGTTACTGCAAGCAGTATGACGATCCAGCAAACATGCTTGAGTATGCACCGTCTGCGCCATCGCAAAAGAGTCCACGGTATCGACATCGAGAGTGCCAAATGCGGTACATGGAAGCGTGGCGAGCGCGAAAGGCGAGTTGATGTTAGACCTAGACCGAGTAGAGCGCTTTTTGACCAAGCTCCCGATTCGTGATCGGGTGACGCAGCGCACTATTCCGTTCAAGATCAATAAAGGGCAGCGAGTCCTGCATGATGCGTTAAAAGAACAACAGCAAGAAAAACGCCCGATGCGTGCCGTGATTTTGAAATCACGACGGCGCGGAATCAGTTCCTATACAGACGCACTGCTCGCGTGTCATTGCATGTCGCGGTCAGGAACGAACTCCCTGATTGTCACCCACAAGTTTCGCTCCTCAGAAGCTCTTTTCTCCACCCCGAAAACCATGCTGTCGGAGAAATTGCCGGGGCAAATTCCGCTAAAAGATCAACTCTTACTGCCGCCGATGACACAGCACAAGATTGTGTTTCCGCACGCGGATGGAGATTCGCAGCTTACGATTGCCACAGCCGGAAACGTAGAAGGTGGACGGGGTGCTTCTTATACAGACTTGCATCTGAGTGAAGTTGGTTTCTACACCAGCGCTGCTGCATTTACTGCATTGCTTCCGACTGTTCCACGTGATCCCGACACGATTGTCATCATGGAGTCAACCGCGAACGGGCGGGTCTATGATGGCGAGCCTTTCTATAAGTTCTGGCAGGCAACAGTAGAAGGGCAGACAGATTTTATTCCGGTTTTTCTTGGATGGTTGCAGGATGCGATTTGTGTTGATTTCAATCGCAATGTGGATGATGCACCAATTGATGATGACGAACGAGTATTGATGAAAGAGTTTGGTGCCCGCCCGGAACAAATTGCGTGGCGGCGCACCATGATGGAATCGCCCGAAATTCGCGGGTATGCACAGTTGTTCGATCAGGAGTATCCCTACTGCCCGGAAGTAGCCTTTATCTCCACCGGCGATCCCGCCTTTACTCGCGAAGAGATGGCCATTGCCCGCTCCACCATCCAGAAGCCGGAGACACGCGGCATCCTGCACATGAACGGGACTACGCCGGTGTTTGAGGAGTCTTCGAATGGCGAGCTGCACATCTGGGAGAAACCCAATCCAAGAGCACGCTACTACGTCGGCGCCGACGCCGCGCGTGGCACTGAGACCGGAGACTTCGCCGCCTGTGTCGTGCTCAACGGGGACACAGGGGAATACGCTGCGCGCTACGTCGGTCACGTCGGCCCCCACGCGCTCGCTTATCTACTTGCAGCCGTGGGTTATTGGTACAACCGTGCCATGGTGAACGTGGAGCTGACCGGGAACCTTGGATTGTGGACGCAGAAAGTTCTGCGCGATGACATCCGCTATCCCTCGCTCTATCGCTGGAAAGGTTCCCGCGATGACAAGGTGGGCGGCAAGATGGGCAAGGGCGGGAGCATCGGATGGGAGACCACCATGCGTTCCCGCGAGATGGCCATGACCGCGTTTCGCGAAGCTATCAAATGGAAAATGATTTTCATCCGCGATGAGATGTTGCTTTCTCAGATGGATATGTGCACGCGCAAGGATTCGTGGGCACGATGGGAAATTGAGAAGGGCCATGACGATTTGTTGATGGCCGGATTGATTGCCAACATCACCCGCGCGCAGTGGCACCCACGTCAATTCTCGCAATCGGGAACCACGTATTCGGAACAGACCAAGCTCCCGGACAAGGTGAAGCACGACCGCACGGCAGCGACCTTGGATGACGTAATCACCATGCAGTGTGTGGATCAGTACAACTCCACCATGGCAGCGGTGCGCCGGGGCGACCGGCAACTCACCGCGCAACAGATGAGGCTCATGGGGATTTGAAATGGCGGAAAAGAAGAAACCCAAACAGGAGTCCATGCGCTTGGGTCGCCAGCATGTTTCTAAACCCGGCAAACCTTGGGAAGCGCAGGAGCTTTCCGACATTAACCGCAATTGGGTGCGCCCTTACGGAACGCGGGAACATGCCCGACAGATGAGCGTCCAGCGCACCAAGGATACTGACGGCTCACGGCGACAGCCACGTAGGAGCACGCGCACATGAACCGACGCACCCTGATTCAATCTCTGCCTGCGGTGGCTTCGCTGCACTTCTTTGCGGCTGACGATGATGATGACGAGAACCGGCTGGCACAGGGCGAAGCTGTGGCGCTCGATGCCGCGAAGAAGTACTTGTTTCTGGTGAAGTCGAGCGAAGTGATGGACATAGAGGCGCTGGCCAAGGGTTTGGGAGAGTTGGGCATCGAAGGCACCATCCAGTTTGTAACCGATCCCAAAACCGCCATGCAGATTTACGAGGTGACGCCGTGAGCAGATTCATGCAGAAGCGAGACAAACGCGCGCAGAAGGCTACGGTTATGGGCCGGGGCATCGCGCAGGAGTACGGGCAGAAGAAAGACCACGCGGGAGCACGCCGCCACCGGCGCAGGAGTCCAAAACGCGGAAGCTAATCGCCATCCTTATTTATTACCGGACGTGTCTCCAACTCTGGACTTTGAGGTTACTGCGCTATGAGTTTCCCCCGCGACCGAGGTGAATTGTCCCCGCAGGTGTACGCCACTTTGTTGTTGATTGCCGCTGTGCGTTTGCATGGTGGCGAGTTGCGGATTCCTACCCTGCTACTGGAAGCAGTGAAGGGCGGGGAATCGATCCTGCACGACTTTGATTTTGGAACACAGGAACTGGTGCTGCGATGTGGCTCGGTGTCCGCGAATCTGCTTGCACTGCCACAGGAGGAGAAATGGGCGACCAAGCCAAACCCATTACCAGCGAAGCCCTTGCCGACATTTTCCGACAGGCCGAAATCAACCTTGGACGACGAGCGAGTGGCGGAGCTGGAGAGGCAGAAGGGCCACGAAAACCTGATGCGCGACCTGCGACAGCGGCGCAGTTCGACGCTGCAAGAGATGTTCTCGACCGACTTGGACGAGGCTTTGAGGAAAGACGGCGGACGAACCGGGTAGAGGCTTACCTGTTTTTGCAACGCAATCTGATGGAGGAAATCGCCACGCTGGTGCCCACGGTGCTCTCGCTGAAAGATTTGCTCGCCTGCATCAGCGGCATCGAGGAACTTTTGGCCGGAAAACAAACCGACAGTGAAGTCACTCCCACCGAAGCCTTGCGGGATTGGCTCAATGCCGAGGAGACAACCCAATGATTATCTATCTGTCTTTGTTGGTCGCGTTGATTGGTGTCCTGATGTACGCATTGTGCGCCAACCCCAAGCTGGTGGAGATTGGCCGATTGTCCTATGCGGTGGGAATGCTGGCGTTTCTTTTGCAGGCACACACCATCGGCGTGATTCCAAAATGAAGGCGAAAGGACCGACACCACGGCAACTTGTCCAAGATCGTATTGAGGCCACAATTCAAGACTTGGCGGCGCTGTATCCGCAAGTAGTGATGCGTTTCCCGGCGAAACAAAGAAAGGAATTCGGTTACGCAATACGGGCACTGAGGAAGGTTCTTAATACATGGCCACCGGCTTCCAAACTGTAATTACCACTTCGAAGACGGCTTCCACGCCCACGCTCTGCCGTCAGCTCGATGAGCTGCAACGGATTTCCGGCGAGTACCGGCGCGAGCAGTTGGGTGAAGACTGGTTTCGCGATGTGCGCGATTTCTTTTCCCTGAACACCATGCAGGCGACGGCGCCGAGCTTTCGCCCGCGTGTGCTGGTGCCAGAACTGCAAATGCAGATGCTGGCCGAAGCTGGCGATGTGACGGATAACACGCCTGTCATCTACATCACCAACCGGGATACCGGGCGGGACAAGAATCGCGAACAGGCCATGCGCGGCTCGTGGCGGCAGGGACAATACAACCTGCAACTATTCATGGCGCAGCTCTGGGCGAATCTGGGCGGCACCGGATTTGTCATGGTGGGTTTCGAGCCATGGGCGCGCGGCGGGCGCGGCGAGGTATGGCTGCGCGTGGTCGATCCGGGGAACTGCTATCCCGATCCGGCAGCCAACTGCGATGACGAATGGGAATTCTTTGGCTTGGTGGAACGCAAGTACTTGGATTGGGTGCGCTCGCGGTTTCCGGAGCAGGGTTACACGATTCAGGCCCGTCCCATCACCCGCACTCCGGCCACCAGCGACACGCTCATGGGCCAGCCCTTTGGCCCCATGCAGATGTCAGGCGGCGGCTTGCCGGAAACCATTGCCGGGGCGTCGGATGGCATGGTCGCGTTCCGCCGATTCTGGGTGAACGATACCACGGTGGAACGAGTGAAAGACCTTGCCGGAAATTCCGCTGGCCGGGAACTCGACATTGCGCCCGCGAAGTTCCACAAGATGTTTCCCAACGGGCGCTTGGTCATGGACGCCGACTCGCAGCACGTCATCTACGACGGCGATAACTACGTACCCCATGGCAAGTTTCCCTTCATCCGTTTCATGGGAATGCCGTCGCTGGAAGGCATTTGGGGTGTGCCGCCGATCCGTTACACCCGGTCGTTGCAGGACTTGGCCGAGCGCATGTACACGCAATTATTCGAGAACGCGATTCGGCTGAATAACGGATGGATTCTGATTCCCAACTCCACCGGCGTGGATGCCGACAAGTTTGGTGGGCTGCCGGGAGAGATTACGGTGTACGACGCGCAGCAAGGGCACAAGCCCGAAGTGGTGTGGCCAAAGGAGATGCCTGCGCACATGGCGCAGCTTCCGCAGCTTCTGCTGGAAGAACAACGGCGCTTGCAGGGACACACCGAAGCTCGGCAGGGAAACCCCGGAGCCGGGAATGTCAGCGAAGACTTGTACGAAGCTGCCGTAGGGCAGGCGTCCAAGATCACCAAGATTCGCGGACGGTTCTTTGCCGGTTCGGTGCAAAGGGTTGCGGAGCAGGTGTTTTACTGCATGGCGCGCTTTCTCCGCAACCCGCTCCAATTTCCTCCGGGCGAAGCGGGCTCGGAAGAACTTTCAGAATGGAAGCCCATCGACGCGGAATCCCTCTATTGGGATGTGTGGCTGGACGAAGGTTCCATCCAGCCCATGAGCCAGCAGATGCTACGCAAGACGGCCATCGCCTTGAAGCAGGCGGGCCTGTATGACATTGAATCCACGCTGGAAGCTCTGGGCATTCCCAACGCCAAGGAGATTAGTGAAAAGGTAACGCAACAGCTCTCGCTCGAAGCGTTGGCCAATGTGAAGAGTCCGGGAAGGAAGCAGCGATGACCTTGAAAAAGAAATCTGTGAAAACCCACCCTATAAAGAAGGTAGAGAAACCCATGAAACAAACCGCGCCCACCGAACCCGAAGAGCCGAAACCCGCACCCGAACCGGAGCCGGAGGAAGAAGAAGAAAGCGAAGACGAACCTCCGGAAACCGAAGCCAAGAAAGCCAGTTCGTGGTGCATCACCTACAAACATTCTCCCGGCAAGCAACCCGCAACCTCACACTCCTTCGCTTCCAAAAAGGAAGCGGAGGAGTTTATTAAAGCTCGGGGATGGGCATGGGCCTGCGCAGTCGAGAAGTAAGCTTCCCAATCGAAAACGCTCCACCGTGGGTGATGAATCCGCAAGATGAGTGGATTTCCTGTGGAGAGTTTGCAAAACGCTGGAACAAGAACCGCAAGACTATCCAACGCTGGTGCGAGTCGGGATTCATCGTCACGCTCGGCATGAGCACCTACCGCGACTCCAACGGCTATTGGTACATCCGCATCATGCGGCAATAGTGCGACATTCGCGACCGATCCCCTAGCCAAAGGTAATTGTCGTATGCGGAACTGAGGACGCAATGCGTCCCGGTTACACCATCGTTCGTCATCCCGGCGTGAGCGATGACCGCGAAGGCTGGTTGAACGGTTATCGCATCGCCGTACGAGGCACACTCGCCCCGGAATTCTCTTTGCACAAGTCGCGCATTCAGAGGTGCGCGACTACAGCGGAGTACGAGGAACTGATGTGTGAATCTGCGGATGACCTACTGGCGGCGAAACGGGACGGAGCTTTTGGAACCTGAGTCCCTTTCAATGGGCAAGGGCTCCACAGTTTGTGTGTCTGAGCACCCAAAGAGAGGAGGCAGCCATGTTCGGTTTTGGTGAAGTAAAGAATCGTCGCAAGAAAAAGGGCGGACGGAAGCGCTAACGCACCGTGGGGAAGTTACTGCGGAGTGTAGCTTCCCCTTTCCTGACTCCGCTGGAGGATCGGAATGAATCCAGAGCAGGCACCAGTACAGCGCCAACCGGGCGGACGAAAAGCGCGCCATGTGGCGAAAGGGAAATCCGAGCGCCTGAGTCAGCGCAAGCGCGGCAAGGCGGGCAAGCGTCCGAGTGGCTATCGCGGCGGCTACGGCTCGCGCATGGGGTAACCGATGAGCACATCGCATAATCGCTATCCCGACATTCCCGAAGTAGACAACGAATTTGCCAAGCCGTTCCGCAACTCGGCTTTGCAATCGCCCTTGCTTGCTGGTGTGCCCACCGGAGTGAACAAGCCCAACGGAACCGGCACGCCCAACCTCAAGAACTGGCCGGACGACCGCAGTAATCTCTTTGTCCCCAAACTGGAGGAGTAATGCCCGAAAAACTCAACAACGATTTGAAGAAAGGCGCGATGACCACGCCCCTGAGCGCGGAGCCGGGGAAGGCCGATCCCGGTCCACCGGTGCTGAACAACCCGGTGATTTATCCCTCCGACCATCTGGGATTTTTGCCACAGCACGAGAAGGGCGGCGGAAAGAAATAAATGGCAGCCGGTCCAAGTCCGATGGCCGCGATGTTGCGGCAAGCCATTACCGCTCGCCTAGCCGGTGGCGGTGGGCAGCCCGGAGGCTCGCTGGCTGGAGCGAATCCGGAAGCCATCGGGCAAGCTGTGTCCGGGCAGTACTCGGAGCTGCAAGGCGCCGATCCCGGCAAGATGACGGCGGACCTGAATCGCATCAAGCAGGAGCTGGCCGCCATGTTTCCCAACGCGGTGCTTCGCGTGGGCGACATGGGCAAGGGAATTTCCCAAGCCATCACGGGAATCAATTCCGCCATCAAGGCCGCGCAAAAAGCCAAAGAGACGTTGCAAACCGTCCATCCTCCGTTGGGCAATGCGGTTGCCAATCCGCAGGCCAGCTCCGAAGGCGGAGGACAGACACCCAACATGCCGGGTGCCGCAGGCATGGGAGCTTTCTAACTTGTCCCCGTGGAGTGAACAATGCCGGACCTAAACGAAATTCTCAAAGACAAGAAGGGTTATCCCGACGCCATGGAGCTGCAAATCGGTGCTGCCACCATGACAGTGGGACAACTGCGTGCCCACGAAGAAGCGACCGGGCAAAGCATTCAGTCGCAGCTCGCCGAAGTTGCCGCACAGAAAGCTGAACTCGCCAAAGCACAGGAACAGGTGGTGCAGCTCTGGACCGACATGAACGCCAACCGGCCTGCTCCGGCAGCGGAACCAACCCGCTCGCAGACCATGAACTGGCGAGAAGACCCGTTCTTTGCACCCGTGGCCAAGGATTACAGTTCCATCGAAGGTCAGCTCAAGCAGCTCAATGACAACTACGGCAAGGTGCAGCAAGCCATCGCCAGCGCCGTGAAGTATGTGGCTGACCGGTTCATTGAGAACGACTATCGCTCCTTGCCCGAAGATTTTCGCAAAGAAACGCCGCTGGAAAAAGCGGTACGCACGGCGCAGGAAGCCAAGTACTTCGATCAGGGTGGTCTCCCGGCAGTGAACCGGGTTTACGAAGAGTGGGCGCGTCCGCGCACCGAGGAACGGATTCGCAAGGAAGCCTACGACAAGGCGCGCAAGGATGTGGAGCTGGAGACGCGACAGGCTGCCGTGGTTTCCATGAAGCCGGGGTTTGTGGGGCAGACCACCACCACTGCCAACAAACCGGCCCACAAGGATTTTAGTGAAGCGCTGTCCCATGCCTTTCAAGACCCGGAGATTGTGGCCGGGCTGGCAGGCGGACGGTAACCGATTCTCGGGTGGGCCGCTCTCCGATGGCAAGGAGTGGCTAAGAAGTAAGGAGCCACTATGGCCGGTGTCGTTGGAACTGGAATTCAGCAGCCGCCTGCACAACTACTGAACACCATGGACGCGATTACGCAGAAATACATCGTGCCCATTCTGGCGGATCAAGTCCTCAGACCATCTCCCACATGGTGGGCACTTACACGCAAGGGCAAGAAGTTCAAGGGCGGCGAGCTGGTGTATCCGCTGTTGACCGCAGAAGAGTTGACGGGCGGCGCCTACTATGGCGACCAGCTACTGAACACCGCCGTCACCGATTCGATTCAGCCTGCCAACCAAGTGTGGCGGCATTACTATCAGGCGGTCTCGCTGCCGGTCACTGACATCATTGCTAACTCCGGCTCCGGGCTGGACATTCTGCAACTCAAGATGGAAGCCGCCTCCGGCTCCATGTTGCAGAAGCTGAACCGCGCGCTGTGGCACACCTCACCGCAGAATACCTCCATCGATGTGGACGACATCGAGAGCTGGATTGGTTCCGGACTCCCGGCTGCGCCCAATGTCACCACGGTGGCCACCAACACCATTGCGGGCATTGACCGCTCGCAGGCGGCCAACTCGTTCTGGCTGCCCCAGACTCCGGCAGACGCGGGCAACGCCACCGTCACCACGTCGGTGATGGAAGGCCAATATCAGAACTGCACGTTCGGCTATGACGAGCCGGACCTGATCGTTTCTGACCAGACGCGCTACGCTTCGTTCAAAAACATCTTCGTTCCCAACGTTCGCTACGGCGACAACATTCAGGACGCGGAAGCCGTGCAAGCGGGAATTCGCTATCACTTCCTGTACAACAACGCGGTGGTGTTGCAGGACAAGTTTGCACCAGCGGGCATCTACTACATCATCAACACCAAGTACATGTTCCCGGTCTTCCACCCGGCCAGCTACTTCCGCGTGAAGCCATGGCTAGCGCCGACCAATCAGGACGTAATCGTTTCGACCTTCTTTGTGACGTGGCAGCTCGCCAACATCGGGCCAAGGATGGGCGGCAAGGTCGTACGAGCAACTTAATCTCAGGAGGTTAGCGTGGCTTTTGT
>Ga0126371_10001984_pt1 | contig 17503 bp, 11 predicted proteins | sample PanSoiMetaPlot_4_FD_110145 | JGI IMG/M metagenome (GOLD analysis project Ga0126371, IMG submission 110145) | Tropical forest soil microbial communities from Panama - MetaG Plot_4 | ecosystem: Environmental > Terrestrial > Soil > Tropical forest > Bulk soil | place: Panama | collected 2016-02-17 | reverse complement strand
GTCCTCTTCATCTTCATCTGGGACAGGTGCCCAGGATTTATCCGGATTAAAGAGCTCCATCTTCTTGAATTCGTCTAGTGTGGTCGGACCGAAATCCTTTTGGTAGACCACACCATCGTTGCTGACGATAAAAGTTTTTACTCCGGTTACGCGGTACTCGGCTGGCGCGGCCACAAGCGCAAAGCCCCCGATCATGACGCCTTGCACGACGTAGTTCAGCTGTCCCATGGGGGCGTCGGGGCCTTGTCCCTTGAGTACCTTGAAGAAGTAGCCGTGGTAGGGCTCGGCACGGTTGGAATAGCCCTGTTCGATCGCATTGGCAATCTCTTCACCAATGGGGCCACCAAAGGTGCCATCCGTATTTTTCCAGGCCAGTCCATCTTGCTTGCCGGGGGTGCTGAGGATTCGCTGCGCGTACTGGTTCACGTTGTAACCTTCGCGCGGCTCCATTGCGTATTCCTCCTGCGCTTCCACGTAACCATGGCAGATTTGAATGGCATCGAGTTCGTTGGCACCGATGCGGCGGTACAGGAGTTCCTGCCTGCCAGCGGCCGCGTCAAAGTGCCATTTGTCGCCCGATTTGACTATCGGCACGGGGAAAGGCCACTCTTCGTTGCCAATGATGAGGAATGCACGATTCCCTGTCTTCGGATCCACCGAAACGGTTTTCTTTTCACGTGCCTCGGCAGCGAAGTCAGCAGCGCGCTGCCTGTCCTGCGCGGTTTCTCCGGTAAGTACGATGTCATCGTTTTCGGGTCCGAAAATCTGAATGAGCGTAGGTTCGTCCCACTGCTCAGCCGCGTTAACGAGGGCATCGGCAGCCTGTTGCGGACTGTCGAATTTCTTAGCGCCAGAGGTCGGAGCCGTGGGGACCGGAGCCGACGCAGCTGGAGCTTCCTTCGGCGCAGGCTGCTGGCCGGTGAGGAGAGCCGGTACGGGCAGGGATACCATCGCGATCGCAGCGACAATCCAGACAAGTCCGAGGAGATTCTTGCTCGAGGATGTTGATTTCATCGCATTGCTCCTTTCTTTTTGGCCTTACCTGCGCCCGCCACCACCTCTGCGGCCACCACCGCCGCCGCCGCGAGATCCCATACTGGAGGCTCCGCGGCTGCTGCTGGCGCGTGCACTGGCGCCGTTGAAGCCACCGCCCCCACCACCGCCACCAAAGGCATTCCGGCCACCACCGCCAGCGCCTCCGCTACGCGAAAGATCACGGCTCCCTATACTGTTTGCTCCGCCGGCTCCACCGCGGTTGCCGACTCCGCCAGCGCCACCACGGTTGCCAGCACCTCCAGCACCGCCGACACCACCACGATTGCCAACCCCTCCAGCGCCATTGGCACCGCCGCGGCCACCGACTCCTCCGGCACCACCAGCGCCGCCGCGATTGCTGGCTAGATTGCCGCCCTGTCTTCCGATTTGTTGACGAGCACCAGCCTGACGATTGGCCAGGGAGTCGCCGCGAGCCTGACCACCAAAGCGGTTCGCTGTAGCACGATCCTTATATGGGGCGCCACCGCGATGCTGCGGGTTGTGCTGCCACTTGCCACCCGCTCCACCAACTCCACCAACTCCACCGGCGCCACCAACCCCACCAACTCCACCGGCACCGCCAACACCGCCAACACCGCCAGCTCCACCAACTCCACCGGGGCGGCCAGCTCCACCAACTCCACCGGCACCGCCAACACCGCCAGCTCCACCAGCACCGCCGACCCCTCCAATACCTCCAGCACCACCGACGCCGCCAGCTCCTCCGGCACCGCCGCGAGCAGGTAGCTGCGATGCGTTGCCCCTGCCGCCATTAACACGGTTACCGCCATTGATATTCGTGTTGCGGTTGAAATTATTGTTGACGTTAATGTCGACGTCATTCCCGCCCCAACCGCAGCCCCAGCCCCAGCCACCACCCCACATCGCGCCCATTGCAACACCTACGCCAAACGAGATCGCCATCCCGGCCGCGTAGTATCCCGGAGGCGGATAGTAAATAGGAGGATAAGGGTACACTGGCGGCCCATAAACCACCGTAGGACTGTAGGAAGGCACATATACAACTTGTGGATTTGCTTGTTCCACTATGATGACACTCTTGTTTTCGATGACCTTGGTTTCTACCTTTTGCTGCTCGTTCGACTTCAAATTGCCTTTATCCTGGGCCTTCTTGCGCATGCGCTGCACAGCATCCATGACATCGCTCTGCTGAGCCAGAAATGCGTTGCCAAGATCAGTGGTCCACTGAATGTCGTCTGCCAGACGCTTGACCACGTCAGGCAGCCCCGCCAGGGCCTGGACGCTCGGATCCCACGGTTGTTTGGCGACGGCATCGGCGAGAGCTTTATCTTTCTGCCCCGGGTTCTTAGTCAGGTACTGCTGGAGCTGAATGATCTCAAGGGGGTATGTCGATGCAGCAAGTACCTGAGCCAACATCGGATCGGGATAAAGCGCAATCGGTGCTACGAGAGAATCCAATTGATCTGGTGGAATCTTCGCAGCTTGATTTTGTGGGGCAGCTGCCTGCGATGACGGAGGAGACTGTACACTAGCCAGCGTGTCAGGTGGCACTAGAGACACTACACAGATTACTGCTAGCAGACGTCGAAGACCTATATACCCTGCTTTCGCTTTTGGATTCATGGCTTCCGCTCCTCCGCGCCTCTTAGAACCCCTCAGGGGCGTCCATCACCATCTCGACGCACCAAGGTAGAAATGCCCGAGCGTCACACGCATGGTTTCATTTACGGCGCCCCGCCCCATTTTGTCCGCATTCTAGGCGCATGGCTAGCGCGGCGCACCTGTCGAAATATACAGTTGTTGGTCTGGATCATACGGAATGACGGTCAGGATTCTCGATTAGAGAGGTTTCGCGGAAGTTCTGTTAAATAGGATTGCCATTCACACATCTTGCAGACTGAGTGGACTGTTCTATTTGACAGTTGGTCTTTTGCGCTCGCGGCAATATCCTTCGGGTATGCGAAACGTGTCTGTATGAAGCCTTTTCCTATTTCAGCCCGGTTCTTTGCCTTGCGCCTCTTTCTCGGCGTACTTGCAGTTCCCTTCTTGGCTTCGATGTCCATGCTCATCGGGTGTCAGGACCTGGTTCGCGATACGAAGAGTTTGCTAATTCCCAGGTTTCAACGTTCTGAGATATTCGGCTTTGTGGCGGGCCTGGGCACAACTTTTGCCGTTCTGCCGGATCTCATCTCGATGCTCAGACGCCGGTCCAGCGCGGGTATGAATCCAAGGATGGCGGCAATCGTGGGTGCATTTCAGATTCTGTGGGTCTATTATGGCCTGCTGATCGCCTCGCGGCCGGTCATTATATGGAACGTAATCGGCGTATTGATTAACTTTATAAGCGTAGGGGCTTACTCTTATTTTGTTCGGAAAGAAAAGGCCCGTATGGCGACTCAAGCCAACAACTAAGGGATTCTACACGCTTGCACATAGTCATTTCAGTCCATAAGTCCAGCTGAGACCGGAACTCATTCCATAGTCGCTTCCAGAAAAACCCGGTGGCGGCTGATTATCCCAGTTTCCATAGAAGGAAATGTTCCATTTCAGATCACTGAATATCTTGATGTAGTAGGCTGCGTTTGTGTCGATACGAATCCGGCCTGGGTCGGAAAGGGCAGGCAAGAGTACGGCGGTTGCATCAAAACTAGTCTTACTGAACTTGAAAAACTTGGCATTCGCATAAATCAAACCGGCGACAGTGTTTTGTGTACCGATGGGCGTGACTGATTTTTGATATGAAGTATCCAACCAGGCTGCTCCACCGAGCAATTGGACGCTCGCCTGGTTCGTATTTATCAAATAACGCCCGACTGCGCCGCCGAGCACAGTTTGCAGTTGGATGCCTTGTTCCGAGCTCTGCAGTAAGCCGCCAAGACCGGCGTAAAGCCAATTTTTTGGGGGCAGAAGATGAAAGGCTGTGAGTGCAAGTGAGTTTCGCGTGGAAGCAGTTACACCGGTGCTTTTAGAGAGGCTGGAATCGTAAGTACCTCCTGCGTTCCATCGCTCCCGCACATATGCAGTGCTTGCACCCAGACTGTACTGAGTTGATTGGTTGCCCTTGGTGTAAATCGTCCCAAAACTTATATCTCCGTTAAATCGCTCCCAGAACCTATCGGATGTAGCCACCATCCGAACAATCTGTGCACTCTCTATAGCGTGCTGAATTTCGGGAGCCCCCAGGACTTGAATCTGCACCGGACGGTCAGGCCCCGTCTCCGGCGTTTTGAGCGTTCCTCTGTAAACCGAACCGTCTTCCGTTTTCACAACAAACAATTGAGAGCTCTGCAGCGATGCTACTTTTGACCAATCGACAGACGCTGTTCCATCGATGTAATCGAAGCTGACGTAGAGTATTCCCGCATCCAGCCCTTTGACCTCACAGGTCATATGGTCGCCATTTCTCATGACGAGCACGTCAGTCTTGTCTCGCGCGAATGATGGTGCGGTGAGGCTGAGGACAACAAGAAGAGGGATCAGGCGCCGAGCATTCATGGTGGGGGACCTCTAAATGTTCTTTCGATTGGACACTTGAGAATCCGCGCATGTCTACCCTGGAAACTCGACCCGGACCAAATAGCTGGTAGCGACAACTGTCACTTTTTCATTCGCGAAGTTACTTCACATTCTCCGCATAGCTGGCAGTTTCAGTAGGCGCGGCGTGTACTTGCGAAGCAGACTGACCATAACGAGTTAAAAGAATTGCTCCAGCCTGCCAGACGCAAACACTTTTTCGGAGTCGGCTTTTGTCGTCCTTGCACGAAGCTCTCCAGGTAATGACATAGATTTCACTTCAAACCAACCGAATTCGGCGAATACAGGTTGTAGTTCAGCTTCTCGGCAACATATTCAATGACCTTTTGTGCTTTGACACTGTTTCCTGCCTCATCCAGCGGTGGCGCAAATACAGCGATCGCGCCTTTGCCGGGAGCAATTGCCACAATGCCACCACCTACGCCGCTTTTTGCTGGGAGTCCAACATGCCACGCCCATCCGCCGGAGGAGTCATACAACCCTGCCATAGTCATGGTTGAGAGAATGTATGGAACGTCTTCACGCTTGATGACCTGCTCGCCTGTCGCTGGATTGACACCATTGTTTGCCAAGGTCGCGCCCATTCGCGCAAGCTGGATGGCGTTTATGCCGACGGAACATTGTTTTGTATAAATGTCCACCGATTCAAAAGGATCGGCGTAGATACGCTCATACTTGGCCAGAAGCATTGCTAGCGCTTTGTTACCGGCATTTGTAGCCGCTTCCGATTTGTAGACGTCCTCAATCAGCTTCAATTGCTCGCCTGCAACCTTACTGTAAAAATCTAGAATCTTATTCCATTTGTCCTCAGCGTCTTTGCCGGATATCAGGCTGGTCGTCGCAATGGCGCCTGCGTTGACAAGTGGGTTGCCAGTATGCGTTGGCATATCGACGACGGCCGTGACGGAATTGAACGGGCGGCCGGTCGGTTCGGATCCTATTTGCTGAAACAGCTTATCCGGACCCAACTCCTCCATTGCAAGCGCAAGCGTAAACACTTTGGAAATGGACTGTATGGAAAATGAATAGTTCACGTCTCCCAAAGTAAGGACTTGATTATCGGTAGTGACTACAGCGATGCCAAATAACTTTGAATCAACCTGGGCGAGATAAGGGATGTAATCCGCATTCTTACCACCTGTATCGTTACGGAATTTGTCATAGGCTTGGCGGACTACGGCCTCCACGACTTCCCTGCGGGGAGCAACCGGACTTCGTGCGGTCTGGGCTAAAATTTGTAATGAAGTGAAGCTCGTCCCAACCACGAGAATCGCGGCGATTGTTCTTATTTGCAGCCGATTCATAAACTTGCGACCCCTCTTAACTAAAGACCGCGGACAAATCATGGCAGTTCCGCAACAACAGCGTTTCCCATCAGTAAGCAACGGTTTTCTTCCAGTCATACTTGAACGACACCTGAGCGCGATAGTCGTTCACGTTAAAGCCATCGGTGAAATTTACACGCCTTCCAAACTGGAACTCACCACCCATTGTGACCTTTGGAACAGGGTGAAACAGCAGATTGGCGAGCGCGTAATGGCCTTGATGGAAATCGGATGGATTCTGCGCATTCGAATTATCGATGTTAACCATCGAGTATCCAACGGAAGTGCTGAAGCGCTCGCCCCAGTTGTGATCGAGGAATGAGACGACACCCAACACCGGCAACGGTACGCCTTTGATTGGAGTAACCGGATTCGAGAAATTGTTCTCAACACCAATATCCACGGGAGCATCATTCATATAGTTCTCAATACCATCGCCATAAACGACCTCGAATCTGCCGATGTCCTTGCTGCTGAATTTCAGGTTCGAGGTCACGTTTACACCCCAGCCAAATGCTGTGCCGCTCAAGTTATAGATAGGATCATTGATATCGACCCATCCGATTTTTCTGAATATCCCCGCGACTTGAACGTAACCCCAGTCCCTCGTCAGGCGTGCGTGCCCTGAAATATCCGGCAGATTAAACCGCGGCTTGACGCCCGGTAACCCTTCGATACGGTCGGAATAAATGCCCTGATCGGCACTGGCGCCCGGACGTTCAAGCGCAAATATTAGCTCGGTTTTATTCGTACGGATCGGCATCCAGCGAACTTGTACATTGCGGAAAAACACCATTCCGTTGGGTCCCCAATACTCTAGAGAGTTTGGGAAAACATCAATGTCCATGAATGGGCTCCAGGTTTGGCCGGCACCAAATCTCCCGAGCTCTCCATAAGCATGTCGCAGCCGGAATGTTGTCTGGCCCGCATCCACTCCCGTTCCAAACAATTCGAACTCAAACTGTGTTTTTAGATCGCCCAGTCCCGTCGGAGTCGAGGTCTTCACGCCAAAACGGGTCTGCCGCACACCGAAGTAGACGTTCCCGTTTCCCCCGTATTGATTTGTATATGAGGGGAGTTGTGTAGGGCGCTCGACATCAAACCATTGCGGATTGATCTGACCGAAATCGTAACCTGTGTCTGTCATGACGAAGCCGTACAGGTCGATAGTGCTTTCTGATTTTTCCTGTTCGGTTGACGCCTTCTCGTTTTCTATAGGGGAGGCTGCTGTGACACGTAGTGACGCAGCGGCTGCGGCAAGAGGCGTTTGCTGCACTTGCTCCGCAGCGTCAATCTCGCTTTTCAGACCCTGCACCTCTTCCTCCAGTCGCAAAAGCCGCGCTTTCAATGCCTGAAGATCCACGGTCTGGGGGTTCTGAGCGCGGGCCTGCACGCATGGAAAACAAGTTGATATCACGACGGCAGCCGCGCAGGTAACCTTTCCCCACAAGATTCCTCTATCCTTTCTCATAACGGTGACATAGCTTCACCGTTAACCCTGACAGGCATCATTCGCGTTGCAAACTGTTAGTTCTGCCAGACCATTAGCATTGCTTTTCCCACCGTTATTAAGCGAGATGCTATTTCCTCGTCTCTTAAAACATGGCCGAGAAATGTGTCGCATCTGGACGAAGGGGCAGATCATAAGTAATCCGGATCATGTCTGCCAGCTTCACATATCTCTCTAATGACGTCCGGTAGCGAACTGATGGAGAGTGGGTTATCTTGCTGTGAACAAAAAGCAAAATCCGATTGCAAAAGAGCATCACTGCCAAGCCGTAGCAGGTCTGTAAATTCTGACAGATGACAGTCCTCATCACCCGCCCTAAACTCATCGTCATCTCATAGTTACGAACCGGTTGCAGATATGCCGTGATCGCAAGGGTAACAGTGATTGATCTCCACTCTTTGAAGAGTATGCAAGCCTGGTAGAAGTAGAACGTTAGAACAAGCAGGGCCAAGTGGTCGCTACAGCCTCCTTTTGGTGAGACAGATGAGACGGTTACTCTTCTGCGTGATGCTCGTTTTATTGCTCTTCTGCTCCTGGAAGGCTGTGCGTGTGAGCGCTGCAGGCGGCGATAAGCAACAGGCGAGTGCACATCAGAAAACGGCTGCCGTAAATCCTGAAGACTTTGTTGGCTCTGAAGCCTGTGCAGGCTGCCATGAAGACATAAGCAAAAAGTTTGCGGATAACCCTCATTCGCGTCTGGCGATGCTGCACGGCGGCAACGGAGTCACCTGCGAAGGTTGCCACGGGCCTGGTAAAGAGCACGTGGAGGGCGGCGGTGATGTTGAGAAGATTTTCCGATTCAGTACAGCGACACAGAAGGTGGCAGATGCAAAGTGCCTGGAGTGCCATGCGGCCGCGCATCCGAATTTCGAGCGTTCCGCACATGGAGAAGCGGGCGTAGGCTGCACGAGTTGTCACAGTGTGCACGCCTTCAAGGCTGACGTAAGCCTTCTCAAGTCTTCACAACCAAAGCTTTGTTACACCTGCCACACTGATGTAAAGCCCGACTTTGCACAGCCCTTCCATCACAAGGTGGACGAGGGACTCATAAGCTGCAGCGATTGCCATAATCCGCACGGTACTTTCAAGGAGAAGGGACTGCACAGCAGTGTTGCAGGCGATGCGGTCTGCGTGAAATGCCACACCGAAACGGCCGGTCCCTTCGTCTACGAGCATCCTCCAGTCCGGACTGAGGGATGTGGATCATGCCATTTCCCTCACGGATCGCCGAACCCGCGTCTGCTGACGCGCAGCAATGTGAACACACTGTGCCTCCAATGCCATTCAGCTTCGATGAACTTTAATGCCACTGGCGTCCCGTCATTTCATAACCTGGCAAGACAGTACCAGGCATGCACGGTTTGCCATGTGCAGATACACGGCTCCAACGCCGACAGCTCGTACTTCAAGTAGGGGTGGTAGTCACGTATGACGAGCAAATTTTCACTCATATCGCCCCTGAGAAGGCTTCGGCGGAGCCTTCAATGCCTACTTCAATGGACGGCAATGGCCACGTGCATTTCAATTACTTATGCAGCGTGCGCACAGGAGACAGCACCTACACCGGACGAACCTCAAACGCCATCAGCTTCGAATGGAAAGACGATTGGCGGGTATATCGTGCATCAATCGGTCGATCTCGGTGGTCATATCGCAGAGCACTCCGGCAGCGACCCTGTTTACAATACCCTGATCAACATCGAGTCTGGACCACGCATTCTCGACCAATCACTGACGATGCATGCTATTGACCCCGCGCATGCGATCATTTTTGATCAGCTCTCGAGCAGCAGCTTCGGTTACGGCGGCGATCCTATTAACGCTACCTATCTGAATGCCTCGAAGGGTCGTATCTATGACTTCCGCGGAAGCTATCGCCGTTATCGTCAATATTTTGATTATGACCTGCTGGCGAATCCGCTGATTCCTCCAGACTCGAATCCATTTGTTCCCATTCTCAGCTCCCCGCACCTTTTCAACACCGTGCGCCAAGTAACCGACCTCAATCTCACTCTCGCTCCATTATCGAAAGTGAGCGTTCGCTTCGGGTACAACCACAATATCAACCAGGGCCCATCCTACAGCACTGTCCATGTGAGTACCGATGCACTTCTTTACCAGAATTGGCGCAACTCTACCGATACATGGATTGGGGGCGTGGATTGGAAGCCGGATCCGAAGACGACCTTCAGTTATGACCAGTTCGTTACTCACTATAAGGGCGACACAAGCTGGCAGTTGGCGGGCTTGAACTACGCGCTCTCGAATGGCACCCCGGTCTCATTAGGGGTCAATCTGTCTTCAGTGTGGGGTACTCCGTGTTCCTCCCCGTTCAATCCCGATGGAACCGTCAATCCAACCTGCAATGCTTTTCTGGGCTATGCACGTTCCGCGCCTACGAGGACTCTCTTTCCTACGGAGCAGGTGCGCTTTCAGACCTCAGCAATTCATAACTTTACTTTGAATGGGCGGCTTCTCTACAACGGATCGAACAGCAGCCTTAACAACTACTACGAGAATTTCAACGGCCTGAATTCGAAGTCCGCCATACGCCAAACCATCATCACAGGCTCTGCCGAGGTTCAGCGCGTCAACGTCAACGGTGATATCGCCGCCGTCTGGCAGATCACTCCCAAGGTTTCTGCTTCAGATGTTTACGACTTCTGGTATTTCCGCATACCAGGAACCAACATGTTTACTGAAACGGACTATGCCGGGTCGTCAACGCTGTTACCTCCTGGAGCGCCGACAACGACAAATACGACTGACTATCAGGCACTGAATCAGAAGACGAAGGCCAACACGTTTGTTGTGGCGTGGGACGTAACGCCTGCCGCTCGGATATCGGCTGGCTACCGGTATCGAAGCCGTATCATTACGGACTCTGCAGGTGACTTTATCCCGATCCACGAAAACTGGGGACTATTTGGAGCCGCTTTGCGACCCACGCCGGAGTTGCGTATCAATTTTAACTTCGACGGCATGTACGCTGACAATGCATTTACTCGCATCAGCCCTCGCCAGCTGCAGCACTACGTGGTACGAGCGACATACAAGCCACATCCTTGGCTGTCGGTTTCCGGGGCAGCGAACATCTATGAGGCCCGCAATAATGTCGATACTGTCAATCATCTGGAGCACAACCGAGATTTCTCCTTTGGCACGTCGATCACTCCTGGCGAGAAATGGTCCATCGACCTGAATTACGCTTATGACAGCGTGTACTCCACCACACTCGAGTGCTTCCCATCTACACCACCACCACCTGGAGCCGGAACTGCGACACCACTATGCGTTGACGAGGGTACACCGTACCAGAGCAATGGCTACTACAACCAACCGACGCAGTTCGGCTCCATCGGATTTACAATCTCACCGGTGAAGCGTGTTCATGCCAATGCGGGATATCGCATGAGCGCAGTGGATGGTAATGCCGAAATTCTCAACGTGCGTCAGGTACCCGGCTCTTTGCAATCGCAATTTCAGTCGCCCTATGGGGGACTGTATGTAGAAATCATGCCAAATTGGACTTGGAAAGCCGATTACAACTACTACGGATATGGCGAGGGAACACCGATCGGGCCAACACTGCCAAGAAGCTTCAGGGGAAATGTGTATACCTTGAGCGTAAATTATGCCTTTTAGGCAATTGTGAGTTGCGTTATGATAGTCAACCGCTAACCAGGAGGAGTCATTACTTATGCTGAAACGAATTACATTCATCTGTATCGTCAGCCTGCTAGCAGCCAGCACTATGAGCTTTGCTCAGAAGTCAGGTGCAGACATCTACAAGTCCAAATGCAAGAGCTGTCATGCGGCGGATGGCAGTGGGGATACTGCCGCCGGCAAATCGATGAAGGTGGTGTCTTTCAGTTCGCCAGAAATTGTAAGTGCTTCGGATGATGATCTGATTGCCGACACAAAAAATGGAAAAGGGAAAATGCCTGCATACGCTAACAAGCTTACCGACGACCAGATCAAGGAAGTCGTCGCCTATATACGTACTTTGCAGAAAAAATGAACTGATGAGCTGAGAGTGATGACTCAATCCGGAGGATTCAGGGAGAATCGGCTTCGACCGCTTGTCTTTTTCGCGCACAACCCGCTCAGCCTGATAGGAGTCGGCCTTACCACTGCTTCTGCTCTGACTCTGATCGGCTTCTGGGTTGTGGATGTATTTGGCCACGGCGGCTCCGCAAACCCTTACGTGGGCATTATTTTTGACCTATGCCTGCCTGCCCTGTTTATCCTGGGGCTCATCCTCATCCCTATCGGCATGTGGTGGAAGAGGAGGCGTCTTAGATCGACGGGGCAGCTTCCGACTGAATATCCAAAGGTTGACTTTGGCAATCCTGTTTTCCGCCGCTCCTTGAGCTTTGTCGTTCTGATCACATTTATCAATTTTGTCATTGTAGGCGCAGCGAGCTATCGGGGAGTTGCTCAGATGGACAAGCCGTCGTTCTGCGGGCAATCCTGTCATGTCATGGCGCCGGAGTGGAACGCTTATCACGTTGCGCCTCATGCGAATGTAGCCTGTACGGAATGCCATGTCGCCTCTGGCCTGGGAGGTTACGTAAGCGCAAAGCTCAACGGAGCACGGCAACTCGTGCATGTGGTGTTGGGAACATATCCCCGCCCTATCACGGGCGAGGGCAAGATACCTCCTGCAAATGCAACCTGTCTGCACTGCCATAATCCAGGGAAATACATCGGGGACAAACTGGTTGTAACGACTTCTTTTGGTGACGATGAAAACAACTCCGCGACCCACTCACTTGTCCTGGTTCATGTTGGCGGCCGGGATATGTCTGGACATTTAAGCGGAATCCATGGCGCACATCTCGGCCGTATTGAATTCATTGCCACGGATAGCACCAATCAAACCATTCCATGGGTGGCGAAAGTGAATGATGATGGTTCTACGGTCGAATATGTATCATCAGACACAAAGGCGCCTGAAGGTGGTCAAAAGCATGTGATGGATTGTATCGATTGTCACAACCGTGCCGCTCACTCGTTCGATACTCCTGAGGGTGCTCTCAATAAGGCAATGGCCCAGGGCCGTCTTAACGCTTCTCTGCCCTACCTGCATAAACAAGGTCTGGAGCTTCTTAAAGCTGAATATTCCTCACAGGCTGAGGCTGAATCAAAGATCACAGCCGGCCTGGACGACTTCTATCGTACTAAGTATCCAGATGCCTGGAGCCAGCAACGCTCTCAGATTGATGATGCGGCAAAAACCTTGAGCGTTATCTATGGCCAGAATGTGTTCCCCGTCATGAAAGTCGCCTGGGGCACACATCCGAATGACCTCGGCCATAATGCATATCCGGGATGTTTCCGCTGCCACGACGGAAGCCACAGTACAAAAGAGGGCAAGAGCATCGATAATGACTGCGCTCTCTGCCACAACTTGCTCGCTGTTGATGAAGCGAATCCCAAGCAACTTGCTGATCTTGGCCTCCAGTGAAGTAGATTGCTTTTCATTTCACTTGTTTGCTGCCTGCACCCTGATTACGCTTCGCTTTTGCGGGCAGTACAATCTGGATGAGTTGTTAGGGGCCAATTTCCAAAACTCACTCGACACTGCAATTTCTGACAGTATCCCGAGTTCATTTCCCTCACTAGCCTTGAGTGGTTGACAGTCGCCAACACCATCATATGGCTGAAATTGCGGCATATGGGGCGATCCGGTGTGTGCAAAGAAGAGGTGATTATTCATGGCAAAAAAAGAGATTGGGAAGAATGAGGACGGAATGAGTAACAAAGAATACACGAAAGAACTTCGTCGGCTTCAGGCCGAGCTTTGCAAGCTGCAGGATTGGGTCAAATACAAGGGTTTGCGCGTTATTGTCGTTTTTGAGGGACGCGATGCGGCGGGCAAGGGAGGAACCATCCGGGCCATCAGCGAAAGAGTGAGCCCTCGTGTATTTCGAGTCGTAGCGCTACCCGCTCCATCCGACCGCGAAAAGAGCCAGATGTATATGCAACGCTATATGCAGCATTTCCCGGCTGCGGGTGAGATCGCGATCTTTGATCGCAGTTGGTACAACAGGGCTGGTGTGGAGTTCGTGATGGGCTTCTGCAGCAAGGAGCAACACCAACATTTTCTTGAGCAGGTTCCACAGGCCGAACGTTACATTGTGGATGCCGGAATCGTCCTCATCAAGTATTGGCTTGAAGTGGGTCAGGATGAGCAGGAGCGTAGATTCAATGCGCGGATCAAAGACCCGCTTCGGCAATGGAAACTAAGCCCTATGGATCTGGAGTCTTTCCGCCGCTGGTATGAATATTCCAATGCACGCGATCTGATGCTGAAGGCAACGGACAGTAAGCATGCACCATGGTTTATTGTTCATTCCAACGACAAGAAGAAGGCGCGGCTCAACTGCATTTCACACCTCCTGAGCATGGTTCCCTACGGAAAGGTTCCGCACAAGAAAGTGAAACTGCCATCGCGTGATTTCCGGAAGCGTTACGACGATCAAACCCCGTTGAAACGACGGCATTTTATTCCCGAGATTTATTGATGCAATTGGACGCCACCCTTATCCAGCAGCGCTGACGCGTCCATTCAACATATCGTGTGTTGGATTGCTGTCACTTCTGACAGGCGACATTCCCCGGCTAATCACCTAGGCTTTTCATGTCTTCGTACCCGATGAACCAAGGCAGTTGTGTGACAACAGCCTATGGCGAACTCTGAATCGCCAGAATTGGTGACAGAACCAAATAAGGGGGAGCGGCAGGCAATGAGCCCGAATACCATAGTGAACTCTGCACCAGAAATGCCGCAGGCGGAAGTGGCGCAACTCCTCAAACAGTATGGATGTGGTCCGATTCAGTTCGTAGGGAACGATGGGTTATATGATCGGCATCTTCTCTTCGACAATGTACTGGAGAGCAAAGCAGTGGGACCTCGTGAACGTTTTGAGGCAGCCACAAGTTCGGTCCGGGATGTACTGTCACAGCACTGGATCGCTACCGAGAAGACGTACGAACGAGTGAATCCCAAGCGCGTCTACTACCTTTCCATGGAATTTCTGCTTGGCCGGTCGATGGCGAACAATCTTGCGAATCTTCTGCTAACTCCTCTTGCGACACAAATTGCTCGCGAAAAGAATGTTGATTTCTTCTCCTTGCTTGAGCAGGAACCGGATGCGGGTCTCGGGAACGGCGGGCTCGGAAGGCTGGCAGCATGTTTCCTTGACTCCATGGCCACGATGCAATTGCCGGCCATGGGCTATGGGCTGCGCTATGAATATGGCATTTTCAAACAAGTGATCGAGGATGGCTGGCAGCGCGAACAACCAGACAATTGGCTGCGCTGGCCTGATCCCTGGGAGGTGATTCGCCCATATGAGAAGGTTGAAATCAGGCTGAATTGTTCGTTCGAGCTTCGCAATGGAGCCTTGCACCTGGTTCCCGGAATTCCATCAAGCTTGTTAGGGATTCCCTTTGATCGACCGGTTGTGGGGTATGGCGCCAAAACGATCAATACTCTCCGGCTCTGGGCTGCCGCCAGTTCAGATTATTTTGATTTTCAGAAATTCAGCAGCGGCGATTTTGTCGGTGCTCTCACAGAAACGCTTGCAGCAGAATCTCTGACACGTGTGTTATATCCCGACGATAGCACCAGTAGAGGTAAGGCATTACGCCTGGTACAAGAATACTTTCTTGTGGCCTGTTCTCTCGCTGATCTCCTCAGGCGTTTCAAGCGAAGCAACTCCGGCTGGAGCAATCTGCCTGACAAGATTGCCATTCAATTGAATGATACCCATCCAACGCTGGCCGTTCCGGAACTCATGCGAATCCTGCTCGATGAGGAGCACCTTGGCTGGGATCAGGCCTGGGATATTACACAGCGGGCTCTTGCTTACACGAACCACACTTTGCTGCCCGAAGCATTAGAGAAATGGCCAGTTACCTGGCTTGAGACAATCATTCCACGCCACCTCGAAATTATCTACGAGATCAACCGTCGCTTCCTGAATGTGGTCAGAGAACGCTTTCCTGGAGATGAAGCGCGTGTTGGTCGTGCGAGTCTGATCGAAGAAGGCTCGCAGCGGCAGGTTCGCATGGCTAATCTGGCGATCGTCGGATCGCATAGTACGAACGGTGTCGCTGCGATTCACTCTGCATTGCTTCGCACTACGACGGTTAAAGATTTGGCTGAGATCTTTCCTGACCGGTTCAATAACAAAACCAATGGAGTAACACCCAGGCGCTGGCTGTTGCTTGCCAATCCAGCACTCTCCGGCGCAATCACCGACGCCATCGGTGACAGTTGGATTACCGATCTGGATCAACTGAGAGAGCTTGTTTCACTCGCCGATAACAAGGAATTTCACCGCGCCATTCAAAAAGCGAAATATGATGCTAAAGCACGATTCGCCGATTGGCTTAAAGCAGGTACTGGGCAGACCATATCTGCCGACACGATTTTCGATTGTCAAGTGAAACGGATCCACGAATATAAACGGCAACTCCTCAACGCATTGCGAATCGTGGTGCTCTATAACCGACTGCTGAGAAATCCGACCCTTGATATGCCGCCTCGTTCGTTCTTCTTCTCGGGCAAGGCCGCGCCAGCGTATCGATTGGCAAAGCTGATCATCAAATTCATCAATAATCTGGCGAAAACCATCGACGAGGACCCTGCAATTCATGGACGGATCAAGATCTTGTTTTTACCCGATTACTGTGTCTCTCTGGCAGAGCGATTAATTCCGGCAGCCGACGTATCAAACCAGATTTCTACGGCTGGGTACGAGGCAAGTGGTACGAGCAATATGAAATTCATGATGAACGGTGCTTTAACCATCGGCACAAGAGATGGCGCCACAATAGAAATGGCAGAGGAGGCGGGCGAAGAGAATTTCTTTTTGTTCGGACTTACAGCGGAACAGGTGGCCGGTAGTCGCGGCTGGTACAACCCGCAATGGCACTATGAGAATGACCCCGAAACGCGGGCCGCTCTGGACATGATCTTCTCTGACTATTTCAGCCGCAATGAACCAGGCATCTTTGAGCCGCTCCGGGAAACACTGCTAACAGGTGGAGATCACTACATGCATCTTGCTGATCTTAGTTCCTACCTCGATGCGGATCAGCGCTTGTGCGCACTATATTCCGATCCAGATGCATGGGCTCGGAAGGCGATTCTGAACATCGCGAGCTCGGGAAAATTTTCGAGCGATCGAACGATCGCGGCCTATGCCTCGGAGATCTGGGATACCAGGCCGTGTCCGATTGAGTGCAGGTTCGTTTGAATAAAGAGTAATTGAGGCAGTTTGTCTCTGCCCGAAGAGGGAGACAACGTGACGGAAGTAGCAGTCCCCGCTTCACTGCGATATAAGGATGAAATTGAGCGCGGCAAATTGGATAAAGCTGGTGGTCAAAGCTCCCCATTAGGCGCAACGCCTAGCGGTAGCGGAGTAAATTTCAGTGTGTACTCACGCGATGCTTTGGGTGTGGACTTACTACTTTTCAACGAGGAAAATGATGTCGCACCCGCGCGAGTGATTTCTCTAGATCCGTTCACCAACCGCAGCTATCACTACTGGCATATTTTTGTTCCTGATGCTCAGGCCGGGCAAATCTATGGCTATCGGGTCCACGGAACGTTCGACCCAGCGGCAGGAAAACGCTTCGATGATTCAAAAGTGCTGCTCGATCCATATGGGCGCGGAGTTGTTGTACCTGAATGCTACTCGCGTGAAGCAGCACAGCAAAGAGGCTACGACAATGCCGCATTCGCCATGAAGAGCGTAGTGATCGACCCGGGACAATATGACTGGGAGGGAGATGCTCCCCTACAGTATCCAGCCTCACGAACAATTGTGTATGAAATGCACATAAAGGGATTCACACAAAACCCAAATTCAGGTGTGAGCCCGCAGGCACGAGGTACGTTTCGGGGTCTGATCGAAAAGATTCCATACCTACAGAACCTCGGTATTACAGCAGTGGAACTGCTTCCCGTCTTTCAGTTCGATGAGCAGGATTGCCCGCCGGGACATATGAATTACTGGGGTTATGCACCTGTCTCCTTCTTCGCACCGCACCAGGCATATAGCTCTCGGCAGAACTCCTCGTCTCCAATCAACGAGTTTCG
>Ga0126371_10001983_pt1 | contig 17504 bp, 10 predicted proteins | sample PanSoiMetaPlot_4_FD_110145 | JGI IMG/M metagenome (GOLD analysis project Ga0126371, IMG submission 110145) | Tropical forest soil microbial communities from Panama - MetaG Plot_4 | ecosystem: Environmental > Terrestrial > Soil > Tropical forest > Bulk soil | place: Panama | collected 2016-02-17 | reverse complement strand
CTGCCCTACATATTGCTTTTTGAAAGCTGCAAGTTTGGAATCCAAGTCGTCCAGGTTTTGTTTGGTATCCGCAAGACCTCGATTCAAAACGTCGCTGGTGCCAGTCGCGGTGGCTTGTACAAAGTTCAGATTCTCATTCACAAAAAGAGAAGTAAGCTCATTGCATATCTGTTGTGCCTCGCGCGGATTTGGGCCCGTGTAACTCACCATGAAGCCGGGCACTGGACTCTGACCGGTTTTGAGCGGCCTTCCGGAAGTATTTCCAATCGACAAGCTGCTGGGCACCGCGTCGACGCGCATGTTCCCGCGAACCGCGTCGATCATCACACTAACTTCCTGGCCATTCTTTTGCGGATAAAGCTTCTCGATAACCGGCTGGAGGCGACTCTGGCTTAGCACCTGTCGTGACAGAGTGTTGATGCGAGCGGTGAGATCTTCCGGGACAAGCGGTTGCACCATGTTTTCGGGGACCTTCTGGCCTTCTATCAGTATCGTCGATTGGGACGTGTATTTCGCGGGGAATACATAGGAAACCAGGAATCCGGCGAGCGGCGCCAACAGCGCGGGGATCAGAAGAACCTTCGCCCTACGGCGCAACATCGCCGCATAATCGTCCATTGTCAGTTCGCGATTCGCAATCATCACGTCATCCAATCTGGCGCCGACTCACTTTACGACGCCGCTGAAAATCAACTCTGCGCCCTGAATCAATCCAGTCGAATCGGCCTTGGCGTCCAGTCCAATCCGATCGTGATCGCATCGCGGTTTGAAATCCGATTGCATCGCGGAAGCCCGCCACAGTAGGAACGGTCAAACCAGATTTCATTGACCTGATAGCTGAGATAACCATGGAGGCTGCGACCAAATTGGCGGTGCACAGCTAACCCGGCAAGGCCAGAGTCATAGATATTGGCACTCACTCCGGGACACGTCGGGAACGTCGGATTGGGGTTTGGCTGCCCCGGCACATTGCATGAGGACTGCTGCGCAGCGGTCAGGCTCTGCAGGCGGCTATTTCGAGAAAAGCCAAGGTCAGCACTCCCAGTCCAGATCCGATTCAAAGGCCGACTTGCGTTCAGGCGCGCAAGGTCGGTTGTTGCGCCCGCAAAGACTCCAGATCCGCTGGTGAGGAAATGTTCGTAGCTTAAGCTCACCTTCGTCTTCGGGAAGCGATAGCGGAGCCGCGCCTGTCCCGCTGCCCCGATTCGCGTATGCGGCATCGAACCAACGATTGCATTCTGGCCGACCTGGCAACCGGGCTCCAAAACGACGCAAGGCAAACTGATTTTCAGAAACTCCGGTCCGGCGGCAATCAACAAATCCATGCGGCCAGTAATTCGGTGCCCGTACATCGCCTCAACGATGTGAGCGTGAAAGGAAGTAGCAGTGGCGTTGAAGTCAAATGCCTGATACCCGTAAACCAGGCCAACCTGAGTATGCGCCGAGAGTATCCGGTTATAGGCGCCTTGCGCCGAAACCTGCGACGAGCTGAAAAACGGAGCTCCATTGGGTTGGCTTCCATAGAAATGCGTGAACGCATAACCGCCAGCCGCAGTTAGTGCAGATTTCGGCGTTAGGCTCTCTGTCACGTCTACCAAGCTGACGTTCAAGATGCGAGGGGCCAAGCCGAGAGTTCCGAGACCCGCGCTGCCCCAGAACGAACCCAACCCTGTGCTTCCGAGACCCTGCATTCCGGAAGATCCAAGGGCACCGAAGGAAGCCCCAAAATTTCCTTCTGGTAGGTAGCTGAAGCTGTCGCGGAGCGACAGGTTACCGCGCTTCCAGGAGATCTTCTGATCGATTTCCATTTGCTGAAGCGCCTTCCATCCTATCAAGTTGTAATAACCGGCTCCGCCAACGTAGTCCAGCGCCAAATCGTAGTTGCTCCAGAGCCGTCGCAGCACGAGGCTTCCTAAAGCACGCGTAACCGAACTCGTCGACGACCCACCGGTCGTGTTGGCAATGTTGGAGCTCGCCGCTTCGCTTACCATTGCACCCGGCTGCAAATAACTCACCGGAGCAGCATGAGGCTCGAGCGAGGGGAGATCGAGGCCGGAAAGAGGCGGATTTTGACTGATGGGTGGCGGTGCACCTTCCTGGCCGTAGGCAGGTACGGGTTCCTGCGGCTGCCCACTATTATCGGGTGCTGTCGGATTGTCCTGCCCCCAAGCAGCGCCCAAGCAACAGCACAGAAGTCCGACAGCCCAGATCTTGTGACGTAAGCTCATTTATACCCTTTACGGAACGACAATGGTGTCTCCAGGTTTCAATTCAATGTTCTGTTCGGGATGTTTTCCTTTCACCACGTCCTTGTAGTTAAATGGCACTTTCTCCTGCTTGCCGTCCAGTGTGCGCAGGAGATAAATCGCCTTTGGATTCGCAAACTGAGTGAACCCTGCCTGAGCAACTGCCTGCAGTACCGTCATGTGCGGCAACAAGGACATCGTGCCGGGGCGATTCACCTCCCCAGTAACGAAAACTCGACGGCTATTCATTGCGGTGACCACAACCGTGACGCGCGGATCGGAAATGTATTTCTTCAGCTTCTCGGTAATGGAGCCCTTCAGTTCCAACGGAGTCAGGCCAGCCGCTGTGATGTCATTGAGGAGTGGCATGGAAATCTTCCCGTCAGAACGAACTGGCAAGGTCTCCGAGAGATCAGGCTCCTTCCACACCGAGATGTGCAGCGTATCGTCCGCTCCAATCACATAGTCCGGAGAATTCTCGGTAGGTTTACCAGAAGCCGCAGCATTGACGGTCGTATCGCGCTTTTCTGCGTTGCCGCTGCTCAAGTTCGACTGAGCGGACAATCCGAACGCGAACAGCATCGCGCATAGAAAAGTTACAGTCTTCATGTTTCTGCTCATAAGTACTCCGGCGAGGCTAGGACGTGCTGTACCCCTCGCATCCAATTTGCTTCAGCTTGTAGAGAAGCGCTTTATAGCTGATCTGCAGCTCCTGGGCGGCGCGCCGACGATTCCAACGCGTACGCGTCAGCACGTTCAGGATCAATTCCTTCTCGGCTTCGTGAGAAGCGGCTCTTGAGACTGCTTTGAGCGAAATTCCGTTATGTTGGTTGCTGTGCTGTTTGATCAGGAGGGCGCGCAGGCCACCCATTGCGAGTCGCTCATCCCCCAAGGCTACCAACACGCGTGCAGCGTCTTCCAGTTCGCGGAGATTGCCGGGCCACGAGTATTCCTGAAAGAGCCGCAGGGTATGCGGACTCAACTTCGGGATAGCAAGTCGAAACTCACCGGCATAACGCTCCAAGAAACTCGTTGTCAGCGATGGGATATCTTCCCTCCTCTGACGAAGTGGAGGTAAGCGCAGGCATACGCTGCTTAATCGATAATACAGGTCTTCCCGCAGTCTACCTGCTTTCACCTCAATCTCTAAATCCCTCGAGCTGCCGCAAACGACCCTGGGGGCGGAATCTTGTTCGGCTCCGCGAACCAACGCATCGCGGAGGCGCAACTGAGAGACGGGGTTCAAATCCGAAATCTCATCGAAGAATGCGGTTCCGGCACTTCCCTTGCCATAGACGGCATCCAGTTCTTCGGGCTGTAGCGACGAGCAGCGGAACCAGGCGATCGATTGAGCACTGCGACGCGATAGCTCGTGAATGCGCTGCGCCGTAACGTGTTTCCCGGCTCCGCGTTCGGCGAGCAGAAGGACCGTCACTTCGCTCTGAGCAAGCTCCCGGATTACAGCCTCTACGGGTCGCATGCTGGGGCTTACGCTCTCGAGAAGTGATTGCGCTGAGACTCTAGCTAGGTGGCTCAGGGCGCACTGTATGGTGTTCGGGAGTGATTGGCCCATTTCTTGACCTTCCCCTCGAAGGCTCGGCAATACTTTGCACAGAACTGTTACCTGACTGCAAGAGGATTGCCGATCATGCAGCCGACAGGTCGACCCGTAAAGCTAAGTTTTGTTGCATTATTATCAGTAAGTTACAAGCGCAGAACTTCGACGGACGATAGATCGCCCGAAGGTGTGTACGGCTATGGCAGTCATAGTATCACGTGAGAATAGGAAAAGTTTTGCTCACAAGTTCCCATACTTCGCAGCCCAAAATATCCGAACGAGGTTACTCTCAGGTTACAAAACCGCAAAAAATGAAGAAGACTCCTTTTTTTTCGATCGGACCGAATATGCTTTCGAGCTGTGGAGATTTGGTCAGCAGAGGGCGTTGCGCTCACTCGTCGAAGAAGTTCCATTGCGCACGTTTGTGCGTTTCGCTTATGCTAGGTTTTTCGCCCGGATTTCACAGTGGGGTCGGTGAGTCAATTGGCGCAAACCGAATTGTCAACCCTGCGCCGGGAATCCACACGCCTTACATCGGTTCCGTACTGGCAACTTGGAATCCTGGCAGTCCTTTCCCTTTGGATCTACTGGTCGACCTTGGTGCATTTGTTGGGTCAATGGTGGGGCGACCCAAATTTTTCTCACGGCTTCTTCGTTCCACTTTTCTCAGCCTTTGTCATCTGGCAGCGGCGTGAACAACTCTTCACGCTCAATCGTCGGCCGTCCTGGTCTGGCCTTGCAATTCTGTTCATAGGACTGGTGATTCTCATTGTCGGCCAGATGGGCGCTGAACTCTTCTTGGCGCGTTCATCCCTGCTTCTGTTGTTAGCCGGGGTGATAATTCTATTCTTCGGCTGGAAGGTTTTTGGTGCCGTATTCTTCCCTTGGTCGTTCTTGCTGTTGATGATCCCCATCCCGGCGCTGCTTTTTAGCCAGATTACCTTTCCGTTGCAGTTGCTCGCCTCGAAGGTTTCCGCCGCCATCCTTCCGCTGTTTGGAGTGCCCATCTTGCGCGAGGGAAACGTAATCAATCTTTCGTCCATGGCGTTGGAGGTAGCCGAGGCTTGCAGCGGAATCAGATCGCTGCTCACGCTTCTAACCTTGGCCATCATTTATGGATATTTAATGGACAAGCGGCTTTGGGTACGTTGGGTGCTTGCTCTAGCTTCTGTCCCGATTGCGGTTGCGGCAAATAGCGTTCGAATCATCGGGACCGGATTGCTGGTGCAATATTGGGATGCAGAAAAGGCAGAAGGGTATTTCCATGCCTCATGGGGATGGATCATTTTCGTCGTTTCTCTGCTGATGTTGTATGGGCTGCATGCCGTGATTTGCTGGATTTGGCCAAGTGAGGCGACAGCTCATGAATAGCGTTAACGCTCGATTCATCCTCGCGGCGCTTTTGATTTTTTCCGCTGCTATGGTGTTGCAGGCTCGCCAACGTAGTGAAGTCTTCCCATCGCGGGTGCCGCTGCAAACCTTTCCTCGGCAGATCAACAAGTGGTCCGGAACTGACATCGCGATTGCCAACGATACGCTGCAGATTCTGGGGGCGGGTGAGTTCTTATTACGGACTTACAGAAGTGAGGAAGCAGCCGATCCGGATATCAATCTGTTTATCGCGTACTTTCCCAGCCAACGTGCCGGCGACACGATTCACTCACCGCGCCATTGTTTGCCGGGTGCAGGCTGGACGCCGGTGGAGAATACCCGCACGATGTTGAGCATGCCCGGGCACACCCCATTTCCAGCGAACCGATACGTAATCGCTCAGGGGGACTCGCGACAGATAGTTCTGTATTGGTATTGGGCCCACGATCGAGGGATCGCCAGTGAGTACTGGGCAAAGTTCTATCTGGTTGCCGATTCCTTAAAGATGAACCGTAGCGACGGCGCCCTGGTACGTGTTATGGCTGCGATGTATCCGCACGAAACCGCCGATGCCGCGGAACAACGGCTCCGTCCGTTTACCAACGGAGTGTTGCCGCTTCTCAATGACTACGTCCCTCGCTGAGGTCCTGAAATTGTGCATATCGCTCAGAGCAGGTCGCCGATTTCCCATCGAGACCAGCGCTATTATCATATTGCACGCGCACACAACCCTCTCCTTATATCGGTTCCGCCGGAGATCTAAACCATGAATCGCGCTATCACGATCCGCTTGCTCCTGTCTTGCTGCCTGCTCGCTGCATTCTGCACAAGTTGCTCACGCGACCCCAATGTTCGTAAGCAGAAGTACTTCGATAGTGGCGAGAAATACTTCGCGCAAGGAAAATACCGCGAGGCTGTCATACAGTACTCCAACGCGGTTTTGACTGATCCACGTTTCGCTCAGGCGCACTTTCAGCTCAGCCAGACTTATCTGAAACTCGGCGATACCAGCAGGGCATTTCAGGAATTGACTCGGACCGTCGAATTGGCGCCCGATAACTATCGCGCGCAGACCGACATTGCAAACCTTTTGGTTACTGTGAGGAATCCCGACGGCTCGGTTTCTCAAGATGCACTAAAGCAGGCGAAGCCTCATCTCGATTTGCTTCGTGAAAGAGTACCGAACGATCCGGAGACACACGAGGCTTGGGCAAATTATTATGCTGCCCAAAACGACCTCACCTCAGCCACACAGGAAGCCCAGCAGGCCATCAGCCTTAATGCGGGCCGATCTGAGTCTTACCTGCTGCTGGCAATTCTGCAGATTCGCTCCAACTTGCCAGATAAAGCCGAAGCCAGCTTGAAGAAGGCCGCACAAACCGATCCAAAATCCATGAATGCGCAAGTGGCGTTGGGTGGTTTCTATCAATCGCACAACCGCCTCGCAGAAGCGGAGCAACAATTCCGAGATGCAGTGGACGTGGATCCCAAAAGCGCGGCGCCTCGTGCCGCCTTAGTTCGAGTGTTAATCCAGGAAAACAAACGGGACGGGATCGAATCGTTTCTGCGACAAACCAAGAAGGACTTGCCTGACGTTCCCGAGGGTTACCGCATGCTCGGCGATTACTACTTCGCTTCCGGCGACATGGACAAAGCGGCCGCCGAATATGCCTCGCTTTACGGCGAGCACCCCAAAGACTCGCAGACGAAGAAGAACTATATCCAGATCTTGATCTTGAAGAATCAACTCAGCGAAGCGACAAAACTGAACAACGAAATTCTGAAAGGGAATCCTCACGATGTCGAGGCTCTGGTCTACAAAGGGCAGATCCAGATCCGGCAGAATGACGCGGCGGGCGCGGTGGAATCTCTGCAGAACGCGCTCTCCAACGATTCCGGTAATGGCGTCGCACATTATCAGTTGGGAATCGCTTACGCGCAGGAGCACGATCCGGCACGCGCGGAATCGGAATGGCGAGAGGCAGTTCGGATTCGTCCCGATTTGATCGATGCCCAGCGCAACCTCGCAGACCTCGAACTCAGTCGCGGGGAGGTTGACGCCGCGTCGCAGACAGCCCTACAGATCATCAGCACACAACCATATTTGTCCGATGGGTACGTGATCAAGGGAATGGCGGATCTGGCGCGACAAAGATACAGCGATGCGCAACAGGATGCGGTGGAGGCGATGCATCGCGCGCCTCAAAGCGCAATTCCATATATTCAGCTGGCGAACATTCACTTGGCGCAAAAGCGTTTCCCGGATGCCGAGAAGTTCTACCAGCAGGGCCTCGATAAGGATCCATCGTCTTCGCAAGCCCTGAGTGGCCTCATGAATACCTATGTCGCACAAAAGGACTACGACAAGGCAATCACAGCCGCCAATGCGCAAATCGCGAAGTCTCCAAACAATAGCGATTTTTACGATCTTCTGGGAACTGCCCTCTTTAACGGGAAGAAAGACCTGCCAGGAGCCGAAGTCGCACTGAAGAAGGCAATCGATCTCCAAAAGAGCAACACCGATGCGATTGAGAAGTTGGGCAAGGTTCAAGTTCAGGAAGGCGCCTCTGATCAAGCCCTGTCCCTCTATTTGCAGTCCTTAAAGGAGAATCCCCGCGAAGTTCGCTTCTACATCCTCGCCGGTGAACTTTACGAAGCCAAGCAGAACTGGGATCAAGCGAAGACTCTGTACCAGCAGGCACTCAGCATCTCACCCGACCATCCGCTGGCGTCGAACAACCTGGCATACGTGATTCTTGAGCAGGGCGGGAACGTAGATGTCGCGATGAACATGGCGCAAGCGGCGCGCCGCGGGATGCCGGACTCCCCCAATGCCGCGGATACCCTAGGGTGGGCCTATTACCACAAAGGCATCTACCAATCTGCCATCAGCCAATTTCAGGAAGCCTTGCGGCTAAACGAAAAAAATGGAGCGCCCGACGATGCCGTGCTTCACTACCACCTCGGTTTGGCTTACCAGAAGGCGAATCAAACGTCGCTGGCGCGACAGCAGCTTGAGAAGGCAGTGAAGATCAGTCCTGACTACGCAGACGCTCGTAAGGCACTAGCAGAGCTTCGCAGCTAGCGGACTGTTTCCATTGTGAATTAATGCTCAGCAAGAAACCCCGCTGTGCAGCGGGGTTTGTTTTTCGGAATTTGGATTTTCACGCTTGCACCTTACAACAAAGCAATCCAGCCAGACCAATCAGCCCAGTTCCAAGCAAACCTAGCGTGCCGGGCTCGGGAATGACGACGTTCGTGTCTCCACTAGCAATGTTGCTGCCTCCGTTAAAGAACCCTTTCCCGGGTGTTAACCGTCGACTGCACTGCTACCTCGACCGTCTGCAAAGACGAACCCATCGTTCCGCTGAGGGTGCCGGCGAGCATGTAATTGTGCGTTCCGTTCGCCAGAGTAACCACCGTCCAAGTCACAGGAGCGGAGAATGTTCCAGTGAACAACGTAGCATTGGGAACGCCGTCTTGGGCCGTTTCCGATGATGGTAAACGAACCACCTGCCGCAAACGTGCCCCCCATTTGCAAGGAGCCGCTTACCAGCGCTTTCCACTGAAGACTAACGCTGCCCAGGTCAGGTCCGGTCCTATAACCAGACCGCCCCCGTTCAGCCCATCGACAGCAACCAGAATGGATCCAGTGAGTGTAAGCCCGCTTTTTGAACCGTTAAGTTTGCCGCCGCTATACACTGAAATCTGTGTTGCTGCCGGCAAAAACCGCCGAAGGCATGGCCAGAGCCAGAACAGCAAGCAGAAAGATATGTTTCATTTGATACTAGTCTCCTAAGGACTTCCATCGCCAAAGGTCAAATGGTCGCACCTCATTATCTGAAGTCAGGTGTATGGGAAACGTCTGATAGAAGAGCTAGTGCAGAACGGTCGCCGGCTGCGCAGCTTCCCGATGTCCAGCTTGTTCCCACAGTGTGCCAAGTTGCGTGCAGCCTTGCGCCGGAGTGTTCTGCCAAGTCGAGCGCCATCCGGCCACAAGCCTGTAGCTGTGTGACAAGAGCCCGCGCGACCGGCGCAGACCACACCTGCACCTGTTTTAATTGGCGCGTGAAGCGTAGCTGCTTGCTTGCGAAGCAGCGGTTAGCGCTGTGTTAAGACTCGGTAAATTAAGAGATTCGTGATTTCGGTGAGGACATGCCCATCCATTCAGTCTTTATCCAAAGGACTCTGGGCGGTACGGCTTACGCCTTTCCAGGCTGAACGAAGGTTCGATGAGGACGCATGACCGATCTGAAGATGAAGTGAAAACGTCCGCGCAGGAGTACACGCAGCAAGTTAAGCAGTCAAGAGATTCATCAGTCGGCAGCAGCTTGCTGTTTCGGCGCTTCATCCTCCCGGCGTGCGATTCGGTTGGATGGCAATCCAGCGTCACGAATCTTGTAGAGCAAAGCTCGATAGCTGATGCTCAAAGCGCGTGCGGCCTGCTTGCGATTCCAGTGATGGTTTTGCAGAACCTTTAGAATCACTTTTCGTTCAAGTTCACGCACTGCCTGACGAGTCAGCTTCTTCAAAGAAATCGGCCCGTCGAGAGGGATATCTGGGTTGAAGAAATCGGCGTTGCGGGGTGCCAGGTCTGTAGAGATCACCTCTTCATTGCCGAGGATGACATAGCGCTTAATGAGGTTTTCCAGCTCCCGGATATTTCCCGGCCAGTGATATTTCCTCAGCGTCAGCATCATCTCGTTCGAGAGAGCGCGCGCACGGCAGTTGTATTTGCGGTTGTGGTACTCAAGGAAATAGTTCACAAGCTCAGGAATATCTGCCACCCGTTCGCGTAACGGAGGCAGATGCAGATTCACAACATTGATGCGGTAAAAGAGGTCTGAACGAAAGGTCCCGTTTTCGATTTCCTGTTCCAGCTTGCGATTCGTCGCGCATACGACTCGGACTTCGACCTTTTTATCTTCCTGCGCACCGATACGGCAGAATTGTCCGTCCTGGAGCAGTTGCAGCAGCTTCGACTGCAACGACATATCAAGTTCCGAGATTTCGTCGAGAAAGAGTGTGCCGCGATGGGCCATCTCGACGCGCCCCGGCTTCACACCGTACGCGCCGGTGAATGCTCCTTTTTCGTATCCAAAGAGTTCGCTTTCGAGCAGCGTGCCCGGAATCGCGGGACAATTCACTTTCACCCAGGGGCCGCTCCGCCAAGGAGATGCTGCGTGAATCATCCTGGCGATAATGTCTTTGCCGGTTCCGCTTTCCCCCTGAATCAGAACGGGGACGTTGGCTCCGGCTAATTTCGCGAGGCGGTCCCGGACTGCCTGCATCGCTTCCGTACGGCCAAAGATGATCGCTTCCGGCGGCATTTCACCCAGGGGTTGGACGAGCGTGTTTACGTTTGTCATGATCGTGGTCTAGCAACCGGGGGGAGCGACGATCTCGGTGCACCCCGAGAACCAAATTCGCCCATTCTGCAGGATAGCAATTAAATCTAGTGTATGTATTTGAAGGGTATCAATTTACCAAAGAACCGCCAAGTCATACCTCGGTCACCAAAGGCTGGTCGCAAGGGTAACACCTTTCGGTAACCGGTGCGCAAACTTTTTCACAAGGTTGAAACGGTTTTCCTCTGCTTGGAAACAGGCTTATCACTTACAGGTAGGGGGTGGGTGAACTTCAATCCGAGAAGATAATATCCATCGGCGGGGGTCGTTCGAAGGGTCTTCGCGCGAAGCGTTCTGGCGGCGCTCGGTAAGGGGGCCATCGCAGCGACTGGGGCGCTCGGAATCTCCAGCCTTATCTGGCTCACAGTGGGTAAGACGCGGCGAATAGCAACCAGCATCCCACCCGCACTCACATTCAGCGACGTCGCAAACTCAAGAAATTCCCTGCCCTTCCGATCGCGGCTTCGTACAAAAACGGGAATCGCGAGTGGCAACCTCGACCATTTCCGCCGCTCATGTGCGGATCGACTCCCATTCATGGCAGACCTCTCCATAGCTCCCCTTCCCCCGGGATAAGCAGCATATGATGGGCCAATTATCGGTTAAATGCCCTATAAAAGACAGCCGAAGACCTGTGATTCGGTATCGACTACCCCAAGAATCAGAACGAAACTGGCACAATTCACGCAGTTATGTTCGCCTTACCTTCTCCTCTTTAACGAAGCGGAATTGTAGCCTCCTCCATACCAGAAGTGCAAGGTTTTGCTACACTTGGGTAATTCCGTTGCATTTTTCATTGACAACGGAGAATCACTGCCTTACGATTTTGATCAACCAGCACTCTTTCAGCAAGTGGGAGTGCGGTATTTTCCTCCCCGCATTCGTCTTTGTTATTCCGAATGGCCTCCGCCCACAAGAACGCGTGTGTTCCGGAACCCGGAGTAAGGGCTGCACCGGGGATGCCTATCCATTCTGACGGTGACGTCCCCAGCCCAGAGAATCTGCTTCAGGATTACAAAGAGCTTCGCGAGAGATTCGACCGCACCACCAATGCTTTGGCGTCTGCCGCTCACGATTTGAAGACTCCGCTTTCAATTCTCAACGGGTACGTCGAACTGCTGCGCAGCGAGAAGCTGGGACCGCTTAGCGATCGACAACGCGAAGTGTTGCAGGACATGCGCGATAGCGGCAAACGCCTGCAAGACTTTATTCAGGACTTTCTGACCTACAGTGCTCTGGAGACCGGCGGGTTACGCATGCAATTTGAAACCGGAGACCTGAACGAGTGTCTCTCGGGGGTGTGCCGACTGTGGTCCAATCGGTTTCAGCAAAAAGGCATCGCGTTGTATTTTCTCGCGAACGACAAGTTGCCGCTTTTTCCTTTCGACGCACCTAAGGTGGAGAGGGTCATCTCGAATTTGCTAGAGAACTCGTTCAAGTACACTCCCCAGGCCGGAACGGTCTGGTTGCACGCTGAGCCGTACATGTGGGAGCGCCGCGCCGCATCATTACCGTCGGCTTCTGAGCGTAGGCGGCAGAATACTTCTCATCCTAACTCGGTGAAAGTCAGTGTCGCCGACACAGGCCCCGGGATTCCTGCCGAGTTCCATCTTGAAGTTTTTGACGACTTTTTTCGCTTGCCCGGCACCGAAAACAAGGACGGGATGGGATTAGGTCTCGCCATTGCTCGCCGGTTGGTCCATGGGATTGGCGGTAAAATCTGGGTTGAAAGTGATCCCGGCGCGGGCTGTAAATTTTCATTCTTAATGCCCTTCAAACCGGCTGCTGCGGCTGCCAGCAAAGGAAAACATCGATGAAGCGGACGGCCAAGATCCTGCTGGTAGACGACGAACCGGGCATGCTGCGCTATATCAAGACGCTGCTCGAAGTAGACGACTACAAGGTCGAAACAGCAACTACAGGCGAGGAAGCGCTGCAGCGCGTCGAAAAAGGGCTGGAACCTGATCTCGTGTTGCTTGATGTGTTGATGCCTGGCATTGACGGCCTGCAGACGCTGGAGCAACTCCGGCAGAAGCAGCCTAGCATGAAAGTCGTCATGCTCTCTTGCGTGAACGATACACGCAAAGTTGTCCAGGCAATGAAGCTTGGCGCCCAGGACTATCTGACCAAACCGTTTCAGAAGGCTGAACTGGACGCAGTGATCGATCTCAGCCTTGGCCAAGGGAAACAAAATTTCGGCGGCGAGGTAGAGGAGCTCGCTGAGGATGTCTTCTTCGTTGCCGCCAGTCCGGCGATGCGCAAGATTCGTTCACAAGCCGCGCTTGTGGCGAACGTGGACATCCCTGTACTGCTGCTGGGAGAGAGCGGCACCGGTAAAGAAGTTTTGGCGCGATTGATTCATAAGCTCTCGCCGCGCGCTCATCGCACGTTCCTGAAAGTGAATTGCGCTGCCGTTCCAGCCGATCTTCTCGAAAGCGAATTGTTCGGATACGAACCGGGTGCTTTTACTGGTGCGACACATGCCAAACCCGGGAAGTTCGAACTGTGCAACAGAGGCACGATCCTACTCGACGAAATCGGAGAGATGCCGCCATTGTTGCAGGCAAAGCTTCTGCACGTCCTGCAGGACCAGCAGTTCTCCCGGTTGGGAAGTCGCTCGGTAATCAAAGTCGATGTGCGAATCCTGGCGGCGACGAACATCAATATTCCCGAGGCGCTGGCGACCAAGCGTCTGCGCGAGGATCTTTACTATCGTCTGAATGCGTTCACGCTGAGCTTGCCCCCTCTGCGCGATCGCAAAGAAGAGATTCCGATCCTGCTGAAACATTCCATGACGCGTATGGCCGAGCGCTATGCGCGGCCACCACTTCCGCTTTCCCCAGCACTCCTGGAGGCTTGTCACAACCATTCCTGGCCGGGCAACCTGCGCGAGTTGAATAACTTCTTGAAGCGTTATTTGATTCTCGGTGACGAGAACCTAGCGGTGACAGAGCTCCTTCCGCGGAACGATGGCAACGGAGGACAACATGGTGAGCATGCGAAAGCAAACGATCCGGGTGGGTTAAAATCTCTGGCTCGTTCTGCCAAGGATGAAGCGGAAGCCCAGGCCATTACTCGCGCGCTGGAGCAGACCAACTGGAATCGCAAGCAAGCAGCCGCAATTCTGCAGATCAGCTATAAGGCACTTTTGTACAAGATCCGTCAGTACGGAATCGCCGAGGCCCGCGGCCATCACAAGCTCTCGGCCGGCGCATAGAGTGAGTCCACCGAAATTCTTTCATCACTAGAAAAGCCCACGGTAGAGACCGTGGGCTTTTTTGCAGACCGGAAAACTCGATTTACGGAACGGTAAGTGTGACGTTCTGACTCTTCGAATTGGTTCCCGACGACGCCGTGACTGTAATGGTGTACGTCCCAGCCGGAGTCCCGCTGACGGGCGTCTGCGTGGTGCTATGGCTGCATGCAGGTAAGAGGAGCAGTAACCCAAAGATCGTGCAGAGCATGGAAATTCCTGCGATCTTGCGACGTCGGCGGTCACCACCAATTCCCAGGAACGCAATTCCCGGAATTGCGAGCCAGAACGCGTAAAAGTGCCGCTTGAAAAGACTCGCCGCCGGAGTGACGGGACGGGCCGTCGTCGGAATTGTCAAAGTTACCGTCGAACCGCTTGAACTCTGCAATGTAACGGACGTGCCGGGATTGAAGGCGCATGATGAACCGGCCGGTGTTCCCGTGCAAGACAGCGTGATGGGGGAACCGAACAGCGGCTGCGGTGTCAACGAAACTGTATAGGTTGCAGGAGTGCCCGCCTGGGGGACACTCTGATTCAGCGGCGAAACGGTCATCTTGAAGTCCGACATCTGTGCAGGAACAGACGTTTGCGCCTTAACGATGTCCCCCGGCGCCAAAACCTGAATCGTTCCGCCATTAAAAGCTTGAGGCGCAGCTCCGCTGCTATTTGCTGTCGGCGTAGCAGTAATTGTGAGCGTAGCGGTTGACCCCGATTGCAATGAAATCGGCCCGCAACTGATGCCTGTACCCGTGCTTCCTGCACCGCAGGTCCCCGTACTGATGCTGCCGGTGATGTTGGTGAGTGGTACAAATGTAGCGGCCTGACCCATATTCGCGAGGATAGTGATGTTGCTGGCGAGGTCCGGCCCCGCATTAGTGATTGTGTAGGTAAACGTTACAGGATTACCTGCGGCGATGAAGCTCTGGTTCGTACCCAGTCCGAGAACACCGGAAATCGAAATACTGACCGCCGCACCGAACTGAGTTACGAATGCATCGTATCCCCCGGCGAGACTCGTGTTCTGCGCCAGCGGCTTCGCTACCAATAGATTTGGGGAATTTGTATCGCCAGATACGTAGGTATCCTGATTTACGTCGAGGGCGATGCCAGTGCCCGACGTGAAATACGGGCCTGGCGGCGTACATGGGGGTACGGCGAGAGGGTCGCAGTTTCCTCCGAAATACGTGGCCCACGAGGCGGTGGTCGCCTGTCCTGTCACTGCCGCAGTGTTGATGCGCGCAACAAATGCGGCTTGAGTCTCGGTCAGTTGGCTCTGAATAGAACTAGGATTTGGATTCAGCGGAAACGTTCCCGTAGCTCCCGCACTGAACGACGACTGAGTAGACCCGGTTATGATTGCTCCGCTATTGGAGTCGACTGTGATCGCATTTCCAGTTTCCTCACCACTTCCGGTTAACCCGGCCGCCTGACCGGCTCCGCCCAGATAAGAGAAGTAGTTCAGCGCAACCGTAGTCGTCGATCCCGAGGTGATGGTCGGATTGGTGATCCGGGCTACGAATGCATCGTTCGGCGGATTCGTCTGCGCCGTACAGGTGACGACGCCTGTCGAAGTTGGGGGCATATTATTCAGGCATCTTTGGAACGAAGCAAATGTACTTACGAACGCTGGGTTGACAAAGTCCGGCGAGTTCGTAGTGCCAACCACATATACGTTCGCAGCCCCGGTGTCGAGTGTGATCCCAGCACCTGAGTCGGTTCCGGTTCCTCCTAGATAGGTGGTCCAAACCAATTGTTGAGTTGGCGACACATTCGTCGTACTCAGCTTCGCGGCAAATGCGTCAGGTATGGTCGGATCGGGCGCTGTACCACAGGATTGCGGCGGAAGTATTACCGCAGCCGGCGGCGAATTCAAGCACGGCTGGTACGCGTTCAATATCGGGAAATCGCCAACAGTGGATCCGGTGTATGTGAAGTTCGTAGTACCGGTAAAGTAAGCGTTCTGGCTCGTGTCAACAGCAATTCCACCACCGGTCGCAATCGGTAGAGTCGAGCCAGTTGGTGGAGTAAAATTCGCCCCTCCAAAATACGTCGAATACGGAATGCTGGTGAATCTGGAGTTGTTGGTGGCTACCTTCGTTACAAAGAATTGGATCGCCGCATTCGAAATTGGCTGAAATGCCGGAAGGTTCGGCGATATACTCGCGGGGAACTGAATTCCGGCACCTGCATTGGCGACGTTGTTGGAAGTTGTAGTCCCGGTGACGTACAGGTTTGCCGCCGAATCAATCGTCATTCCGCTCGCAGTGTCAGTGCCATTGCCAGACAAATATGACGAATAATGCAGTGCAGTGAAGTCAGACTCTATTCTCGTTACAAAGACATGCGTGATTCCAGTGCTGCCGGGATAGACCTTCTCCTGATAAGCGTTGGTGGCCGTAATCGGAAAATCGTTAGATGAAGTTGTACCGGCAAGATAAGGACTCCCGCCACCATCGACCTGGATTCCGACCGGACTATCCTTGCCGCTGCCTCCGAGATAGGTGACGTCATCGAGAGCCGCGGCGATCGATCCGAGAGGCGGCGTCATTTTAGCGACGTAAACGTTCTGTGCGCCCTTGAGCGTCTGCTGCAGTGAGCCTGAACTTATGCCCGGAAGACTGGCAGACGTTGTGGAGCCCGCCAGATAGACATTTAGATTTCCATCCACAGCGACGAAGTTGTTGAGCTCGTTTCCCGTGCCGCCGAAGTAGGTGGCGAAGTTCAGAACGGGATCGATGATCAGTTCCCGGGAATGATCATAGGGAGCGATTGCGAACCCTGCCCGGTTATTTCCGCGGAGAACGAAACTAGCTTCAATAGCCTGTTGCTTGCCTGCGATCTCCTGATAGACACGAGGCGCCTGGAGGGCGACGCTTCCTCGCCCGGCGTGAATGAGCAGCGCTCCATCCTTAAGCTCCAGCTTCCCCGCTCCGTCAAATTCCAGTTCAGCCTGACTGGGATTAGAGCCGGGGGCTACCTGAAAGTCATACTCGAGATACCCCTCGCTTCCGTAGAAAACCAGGTTAATTCCGGGATAAATATTCTCGTAGCGAACGCGGGCAAAATGCGGCACCCTGGTACGCCACTTCGAAGGATCGTTTCCGATGAAGTAGTTGCTTTTTCCAGGCAGGAGATTGGTCGCACTGAGGCTGGCCTGCGAATTCGATCCCACAAGCTTCATCTGCAGGAATTCAAGATTCGGAGCCGATGGATTGCTGGGTACCGAACGACTCTTCTTTCTCGATTGGTGAGAAGCCAAACTCAGGATGGCGCCATTGGATCCCAGAAAAAGGCTATATCCGGCGCCACGGCTAATGAATTTCGCTCGAGCGTCAGAAGAATCGAGGTTTCCCTGCCCCTGATTAGGCTCGAAATAAAGGGGCAATCCAGCTAATAGCGAAGGCGCCTTTGACGAAAGGTCCTCGGCACTGAGCTCCTTACCAGCAACACGCTTGGGGAGAATGCTTGAGGCGGTACGAGCTTGCCCGAGAAGGCTAGGAGTCGTGGGATTGGCCGCGACTTGAGGATGGCGGGAGCTGAACCAAAAAAGAGAGCATCCGGCGGCCAGCAAAACCAATCCGGCTGTCAAAACACGAATTTGCACGACGGATGTTGCCCTCCAACGGCGCTCAACGCTCACTCGTTCCTCCGATGTCAGATCAGTACTT
>Ga0126371_10001982_pt1 | contig 17507 bp, 19 predicted proteins | sample PanSoiMetaPlot_4_FD_110145 | JGI IMG/M metagenome (GOLD analysis project Ga0126371, IMG submission 110145) | Tropical forest soil microbial communities from Panama - MetaG Plot_4 | ecosystem: Environmental > Terrestrial > Soil > Tropical forest > Bulk soil | place: Panama | collected 2016-02-17 | reverse complement strand
TGCGCGGCGCGACCGTCGTGCTCGATTCCAAGGGCGGCTCGGTGCTCGGCGCCATCTCGCTCGGACGCGCGATTCGCGGCCTGGGTCTTTCGACCACGGTGGGCCGCGTGCGCGAGCAGGGCCAGCGCGGCGTCCGTCGTGCCTGGGTATGGCCGCGCGCCGAGTGCCAGTCGATGTGCCCGTTCGTGCTGCTCGGCGGCGTCAAGCGCTCGATCCCGCCGGAGGCACGCGTGCTCGTGCACCAGATCTGGCTGGGCGACCGCCGCGACGACGCCGTGGCCGCGAGCTACTCGGCCGAGGATCTCGTGCTGGTGCAGCGCGACATCGGCCGGCTCGTGCAATATACACTCGAAATGGGCGGTGGCGCCGAGCTCCTCGATGTGGCGCTGCGCATCCCGCCGTGGGAGCCGATGCGGCTCCTGTCGCGCGACGAGCTGCGCCGCACGCGGCTCGACACCAGCCAGGATCGCGCCGGCCCGTCGGCGCCGGCGGCCACGGCCTCCGCCGCCAGCTCCTCGGGCGCGAGCGCGCCGGCCGCGGTCGTGCCGGTGAACGACGGCGCGCGCAGCGAGATCAATCCGCGCGGCTGGGTGGTCGCGCAACGTGACGGCAGCACCGCGCTGGTGCGCCGCCATCCGCTCACGGTCGAGGGCGACAAGATCGGCGCCTTCGAGGTGACGCTCGCGTGCGGATCGGCGGCCGGCACCTATGCGGTGACCTATGCGGAGACGCGGCTGTCGCCGGACGACGGCGACGCGGCCGCCGTGAAACGCGTCGACATGTGGATCGAGGGCAAGACCGAGCCGCTCGACGTCGTCACGTCGCGCATGCATGCGTCGCCGCGCCAGCTCGAGACCGTCGCGAACGGCGCGATCGCGGCCGAGCTCGTGCGCTCGTTCGCCGACGCAGGGAGCGATTCGATCACGCTGCGCACCGTCAGCGGCAGCGCTTCCGGCACCATGATTCGCATCGGCAACACCGGCTTCGCGCAGGCGTTTCCGCAACTCGCGGCGTCATGCGCCAAGCGGCCGCGGCTGGAAACGCGCGCCGAGCTCACGGCCCCGCGCGAGCAGGCCGTGCAGGGTCGCTGACGCGTATTCCTTCACATTGAATCGCGACGTCATGCCCGGCCTTGCGCCGGGCATTTTCGCTTCCGAGCCACAGGTCGGGTCGGGACCTTGCGAGACCCAACGCGTTGCCTTCCGCAAATGTCGATGTGAGACTCAGCTCGCGCGCTTCTGCTCGATTTGTTCGATCGCCGACACAACGGCGTCGAAGGTGAGCAGCGTCGAGGCATGGCGCGCCTTGTAGTCGCGCACCGGCTCGAGCACCGCGATGTCGGCCCAGCGCTCCTCCGCCGGCGGGCTGCCGTTCTCCTTGAGCATCTTGCGCACCTTCTCGCGCAGCGCCCGCAACTCGTCGGCCTTGGCGCCGACCACGTGGCTCGCCATGATCGAGGAGGAGGCCTGCCCGAGCGCGCAGGCTTTGACCTCGTGGGCGAAGTCGGTGACCGTGTCGCCCTCCATCTTGAGATCGACCGTGACGGTCGAGCCGCACAGCTTGGAGTGCGCGGTTGCGCTGGCATCGGGCGAGGCGAGGCGGCCCAGGCGCGGAATATTCCCGGCCAGCTCCAGGATTCGGCGGTTATAAACGTCGTTCAGCATGTGCAACCAGGCGGCCGGCGAGGAGTTGATTGTTGGCTCGCCCTGGGGAAATATATAGGAGTCCAGCGGCGGGGGCGGGAAGGGCTTTCGGCGGGGATCACGGCGCGCTTCCCGGCGTGCCATGCAGACTACGCATATGGCATCGTGGTAAATTGAAGGTCTCGCCTGCCATATGGTGTTTTTACTCAAGCGAGGCGCGTTGGCGCGCCCGGTGACACCCCGGAGCCACTCTCCCACGGTTTCGGTCGAACGGAGCGACAGTTTATGGACGCTGTAACCGAGAAGAAGCACGACACTGCCACTTTGCCTGCTGATTTGCGGGCCGAGACGCAGCCTGCCGGGCGGCGCCCGAGCCGCGCCGAGGCGGAAGCCGCCGTGCGCACGCTGATCGCGTATTCGGGCGACGATCCGGCGCGCGAGGGCCTCCTCGACACGCCGCGCCGCGTGGTTGCGGCGTACGACGAGCTGTTCGGCGGCTATCATGCCTCGCCGGTCGACGTGCTTGACCGCACGTTCTCCGAGATCGGCACCTATGACGATCTCGTGCTGGTGCGCGACATTCCGTTCTATTCGCATTGCGAGCACCACATCATGCCGTTCGTCGGCCGCGCGCATGTGGCCTACCTCCCGGTCGAGCGCGTGGTCGGGCTCTCCAAGATCGCGCGCCTGATCGACGTCTATGCGCGCCGCATGCAGACACAGGAGCATCTCAACTCGCAGATCATCACGGCGATCGACGAGGTGCTCAAGCCTCGCGGCGTCGCCGTGATGCTCGAGGCCGAGCATACCTGCATGTCGCTGCGCGGGGCCGAGAAGCCCGGCACCCGCACCATCACGAGCCAGTTCACCGGGCTTTTCCGCGACGATCCGGCCGAGCAGGCACGTTTCATCACGCTGGTGCGCAGCTCGCCGCGCTGAATCGCGTCGGGCGTGCGCCGGCGGCCATGGCAGCCGAATTGGCGCAGATCGAATGACCACGCGCGGGGGATCTCTCTTGGGTCGCATGCTCGGGCGCGAGCCGCCCGGGGACGAGACGCCGCCCGTGGAGCCGCAAGCCAGCAGGAACGCCGTGCCCGAGACTTCGATCTTCGCGCCACGCGCCACGGCCGAGCAGGTCGAGGAAGGCCGCCTGTTCGCACCGAAGTTCGACGACAACGGTCTCATCACCTGCGTCGTCACCGATGCGTGGTCGGCCGAGGTGCTGATGGTCGCGCACATGAACGCCGAAGCGCTGGCGAAGACCATCCAGAGCGGCGAGGCCTGGTTCTACAGCCGCTCGCGCGGCAAGCTGTGGAAGAAGGGCGAGACCTCCGGCCACGTCCAGCGTGTCGTCGAGATGCGGGTCGACTGCGATCAGGATGCGCTATGGATGCGCGTCGAGCAGATTGGCGCCGGCGCCTGCCACACCGGCCGCGTCACCTGCTTCTATCGCGCGGTGCCGCTGAAGCAGACCGATCTGCGCCGGTTGATCCTCGACTTCCGCAACGGCGAGAAGGTGTTCGACCCCGCGACGGTCTACGGCGAGACGGGCGAGGAGTCGCCCAAGACGTAGGATGGGTTGAGGGCGAAGCCCGAAATCCATCATCGATGAATTGGCCACGCGGTGATGGGTTTCGCTCCGCTCAACCCGTCCCGCTAGCTCCCGGAGCCGTCCTTCACCTGCGCCAGGAGCCGCTTCGCCCGCGCGAGATGCGGCCGGTCGTACATCACGCCGGCGATGCCGATGGTCCCGGCGCCCGGTGCCGCCGCGAAGGCCGCGACGATCGCCTGCGCGCGCGCGATCGCGTCGGGCTTGGGCGTGAAAACGTCGTTGATGATCGCGACCTGCGCGGGATGGATCGCCATCTTGGCGGAAAACCCGTCGCGTCGCGCCTCCTCGCATTCGCGCCGCAGCCCTTTGTCGTTGCGGAAGTCGACATAGACGGTGTCGATCGCCGGCACCTCCGCGTTGGCGGCGCCCGCGATGCACAGCGCGCGGGCGAGACGATAGGGGTCGAGAAAGCGGCCGTCGGCGTCGCGGTTCGCCTCGGCGCCGAGCTCGGCCGACAGATCCTCGGCACCCCAGGTGAGGCCCGTGAGCCGCGCGCTCGATCCCCGATAGGTGCCGGCGAGAAACAGCGCCTGCGCGGTCTCGGTCGCCAGCGCAATGATCCTGACGTGGCCGTCGGGCAGGCCGGCGATCGCCTCGCGCGTCGCGATCTTGGCGTCCGCGTGAGTGACCGCGGCGCCGCCCTCAGCCTTGGGCAGCAGGATCGCGTCCGGCCGCGCCGGCACCACGGCGTCGAGGTCGTCGTCGATCAGGCCGGTCGCGATGCTGTTGACACGCACGATGAGGCGCGGGCGCGAGGCCTGCCCGACCGTCTCCTTCAGGAACGCCGCCGCGGACTTGCGCGCCTCCGCCTTGCGCTCGGGCGCGATCGAGTCCTCGAGGTCGACGATCAGCGCGTCGGCGCCGCTCGCCATCCCTTTCTCGAGCTTGCGCCCGCTATCGGCGGGCACGAACAGAAATGAGCGCATGACCGGCCCGGTGTATTACATAGGCCGCATGCGCATGAACGCATTGCGCTTGCACTCGGCGACCAGCTTGTTGTCCTGGTTGTACGCGCGGTGGTGGAATTCGACGATGCCGGCGCCCGGGCGAGACTTCGACTCGCGCTTGCTCAGCACCTCGGTGGTGCAGTGGACGGTGTCGCCCTCGAACAGCGGGTGGGGAAATCTGACGTCGGTCATGCCCAGATTGGCGATGGTGGTGCCGTTCGTCATGTCGGACACCTGAATGCCGATCATCAGCCCGAGCGTGAACAGCGAGTTCATCAGCGGCTGCCCCCACTCGGTCTCATGCTCGCAGAAATGCCGGTCGATGTGCAGCGGCTGCGGGTTGAGCGTCATGTTGGAGAACAGGATGTTGTCCATCTGCGTGACCGTCCGCGTATAGCGGTGCTCGGTGAGCTCGCCGACGACGAAATCCTCGAAATAGAGCCCGCCGCGCTTATGGCGGACCGCGGTTGCGCTCGACATGTCTACCTCCGCTGGGAGCCACTGCCCCGGATCTTAACGTTTCGTTTACCATACCTGCCGACGATGCGAACCCGCGGACGGCGCAGGCTGCCGGACAGGCCGCGCATGATCCCGAAAAGTGGTCGCCGGCTTTCGGATTGGATCATGCGCAAACGAGATAGTGCATGATCGTCGACAGCACCGGGAGCAGGGGCGCGGCCATCGTCGGCGCAATCCGCCATGCGGCGCAAGCAACCGGCGCCAATTTTCAGTACCTGCTCGCGACCGCCCAGGTCGAGTCGGGCCTCAATCCGACCGCCTCGGTATCGACGTCGTCGGCCAAGGGCCTCTTCCAGTTCATCGACCAGACCTGGCTCGCGACCATGAAGCAGTCCGGGCCGGCGCTCGGCTACGCCCGCTATGCCGACGCCATCGTGCAGACGCCGACCGGCACCTATGCGGTGCCCGATCCGGCGATGCGCCGCGAGATTCTCGCGCTGCGCGACGATCCGGCCGCCAATGCGGCCATGGCGGGCGCCTTCACGCAGCAGAATTCGGCGCTGCTCAGGGAGCGCATCGGACGCGCGCCGAGCGAGGGCGAGCTCTACATCGCGCATTTCCTCGGTGCCGGCGGCGGCGCACAGCTCATCAACCTCGCGCAGCAGAATCCGGACGCGATTGCGGCGAGCGCCTTTCCGGGCGCCGCCAAGGCGAACCCGTCGATCTTCTACGACCGCCAGGGCCACGCGCGCGGCGCGGCGCGAGTCTATCACGTGCTGGTCGCGCGCTACGACGTGGCGCGCGCAGCGCCCGCCCTCCCGGCAGGTGTGGTGGCGGCGGCCGCGGCGCCCAGCGCGACCGCGGCAGTGCCGGCCGCGCGCGCGGCGGCGGCTTCCGTCGTGTCGGTGTCGCTGCCGGCGGTCGGCGATACGCTCCCTGCCGTGGCGGCGCCGCGGCCGGGGTACCACAGCCTGTTCAGCGATACGCAAGGTCAGCCGGTGTCGCGTTTCGTGCAGGATCTGTGGACCGCCAACCCGCGCGTCGCCGCCGCGCTGACCGGGCAGGCCGGCCCGCCAAGCGTCGTCAACGCAGCTCCCGTCGCGCCCCCCGCGCCTGCGGGTCCGCCGCCGCGCGGCCCGTTGAGTCTGTTCTCCGACACGCCCGCCGATGTGCGCGCCTTGTTCGGTGAAAGCTCGTAGGCATGCCGCATTACTGCCCGCGCTTTGCCGTCATCGCCCGCGCAAGCGGGCAAGCCAGTACGCCGCAGCGGTCCCGTGTGGCGTGGCCGCAATTCCATGCACTTTCCGTGAATGCTGGATAGCCAGCTTTTGCGGGCAATGACGCAGAAATCGTAAGGGGATGCTTTGCCGTCAGGATGCCGGCGGCTGCGCGACTGTCGTGCGCCGCGCCTTGACGTCGGCCAGCGCGCGCTCGAGCTGCTCGATCAGGAACGGCTTCTGCAGGATCGCGTAACCGCGCCATGCCGGCTCGACGCCCTGTGCGCCATAGCCGGTCGCGAACACCATCGGGATGTTGCGGGCGCGCAGGATTTCGGCGGCCGGGTAGATGCGCTCGCCCGCGAGGTTGATGTCGAGCAGCGCGGCGTCGACCTCGCAGGTGCGCGCGCAGGCGACCGCCTGCGCGAGATTCGAGGCACGCTCCGTCACCTCGCAGCCGAGCGACTCGAGCAGATCTTCGACCAGCAGGAGGACGTGGAATTCGTCTTCCGCCACCATGAGCCGCAGCCCAGCCGCGTCGCTTTTGTCCGGTTCACTCGCCATGTCGCAGCGGAATCTCGAGCTCGTATCGCACGCCCGCCGGAGCATAGTCGATCTTGACCTTGCCGTGCAGCTCCGCCCTGACGCCGCGCTCGACCAGAAGGGTGCCGAAGCCGCGGTGCGCCGCCGGCCGCACCGGCGGCCCGCCGCTCTCCTGCCAGCAGAGCCGCAGCACCGGGCCGACGCCGTTCATCTCGACCTTCCAGCCGACGTTGACCGCGCCCGGCGCATCCCGCGGGCCCGACAGCGCGCCGTATTTGGCCGCATTGGCGGCGAGCTCGTGCACCACCATGGTGAGCATCAGCCCGGCGCGCGGGCCGATCGCCACCGGGGCGCCGTCGACGGTCACGTCGCGGCGATCCCGGTACGGGCCGAGCCCGGCATCGATGATCTCGCGCAGGCCGACGTCGGCCCAGCGGCGGCGGGTGAGCTCGTCGTGCGCACGGCTCATCGCCATCACGCGCGCTTCCAGCCGGTGGCGGAAATCCGCGATCGTCTCGCTGCCGCGCGCGCTCTGCGCGATCAGCGACTGCACGGTGGCGAGCGTGTTCCTGACGCGGTGGTTGAGCTCGTCGATCAGGACCTGCTGGCGCCGCTCCGCGGCCTTGCGTTCGCTGATGTCCTGGATGCAGTTGACGGCCCCGGCGACCTCGCCGTCGTCGTCGAACAGCGGCTCCGCATTGGCGCACATGAAGGCGCGGCTGCCGTCCGGCCGCTCGATCAGGTATTCGCGGTCGCGCACCGGCCGGCCGGTGCGCAGCGCCTCGGCGACCGGCGTCTCCGACAGCGGCATGGCCGCGCCGTCGAGGCGAAACAGCTTGTGGGCGCCGGAGAACAGCGGGGCGTGCGCGCATTGCGGGGAGCAACCCCACAGTTCGGCGGCCTTGCGATTGTATTGTGTGACGCGGCCGAGCCGGTCGCACAGGTAGATGCCGATCGGCAGGGCGTCGGCAAAGCTGTCGCACGCGTAGGCGTCGGCATGGACCGCGAAGGATCCCGGGATACGGCCGGTCTTGGCCGCCGCCGCAACACTGTATTCGCTCATCGTTGCATCCAAATCCCCACCCCACCGACCAAGGGGAACGGCCGGAGCAACCCGTTGCGTGAACGCGGCCGGGCGCTTTTTCGTTCCCGGTCCGGTCTCGCCGGGTGCCGGCACCGGCCAGGCTGTTTTGCGCCACATGTTACCGCTCATGGCCGGTTAAGAATTCGCTCACGATTGCAAAGATTTATGGTGAACCCTTTGTTAAACCTCGCCGGCTACCATCATGATCACCGGCGCGTGGCGTGTCGGTGCCGCCCAGTCGAGGCGGCGTGTCAGCTCAGTGGCGTGGATCATGATTGTTCGTCGGTTCCTGCATTGGGTACGTACGGCGTCCGCCGGCGAGCGGGCGGAAGCGACCAGCGCGCTGGCGCGCGCCTTTCTCTTCTCCGATCTCAGCCCCGACGATCGCAGCGCCGCCGAAGGCGCGATGATCATGCTGCTCGACGACGCCTCGCCGCTGGTGCGGCGGGCGCTGGCGCAGGCGCTTGCCGCAAGCCAGAAGGCACCGCCTGCCGTGATCCAGGCGCTTGCGGCCGACCAGCCCGAGATCGCGGTGCCGGTGATCGAGCGCTCGCCGCTCTTCATCGACGCGGATCTCGTCGACATCGTCGCGACCGGCCCGTCCGCCGTGCAGGCCGCGGTCGCGCGGCGCATTCCCGTGCAATGCGCGGTCGCGGCCGCGCTCGCCGAGGTGGGCTCGGCCGAAGCTTGCCTGGAGCTGATCGAGAATCCCGACGCCGAGATCGCGCCCTTCTCGATCGACCGCGTGGTCGAGCGCTTCGGTCACGTGGCGGCGATCCGCGAGGCGCTGTTCGCACGCGGCGGCCTGCCGGTCGCGACCCATCAGGCGCTGGTGGCGAAGCTCTCCTCGACGCTCGCCGAGTTCGTCGCGGCGCGCGAATGGCTCGGCGCCGAGCGCGCGCACCGCATCGCCCAGGAGGCCTGCGAGAAGGCGACCATCGCGCTCGCGGCGCAATCGCCGGCGCGCGACACGCGGCCGCTGATCCGCCACCTGTGCGACAACGGCCAGCTCACCGCCGGGCTGATCCTGCGCGCGCTCCTGTGCGGTAACGTCGTGCTGTTCGAGGAGGCGCTCGCCGAGCTCTCCGGCCTGCCGCTCACGCGCGTGCAAGGCTACGTGCACGACAATCGCGGCGCGGGATTTCGCGCCGTCTACGACAAGGCGCGCCTGCCGGCCTCGACCTGGCCGGCCTTCCGCGCCGCGATCGAGGCGATGCGCGAGGCGGGTCCGCTGGCCGAGCCGGGCGGCCCCGCGCGCCTCAAGCGCCGCATGATCGAGCGCGTGCTCACCGGCTGCGAGAAGGCGGAGATCGGCGAGGTCGAGCCGCTGCTCACCCTGCTGCGCCGTTTCGCCACCGAGGCCGCGCGCGACGAGGCGCGCCGCTACTGCGAGGAGCTGGTGGCGGAAGACATGATCGCGCGCCTGGTCGAGGAAGAGCGCTTCGCCGCGTAACGGGCTTTCGCCGTCACTTCACCGGCGCGATCGGCGGGCTGGCGACGGGCGCGTTCTTGCCTTCGCGGGCTAGGAATTCCCCGCTCACCTCGCGCAGGCGGCGCGTGAGCTCCTCGGCGACCGTCGGCGCGAGCGGGCGGTCGTGCTCGCGGATGACGGCGCGTACCGCGTCGACATGCTGGTCGATCAGCGCGGCCGGGATTCGGCGCGGGTCGCGTGTCTCCTCGATCAGCACGCACAGGCTTTCCGCGACCGCGCAGACCAGCGGAAAGCCGAACGTCGCAGCCTGGCCCTTGATGTCGTGGGCGGCGCGAAACAGCATCGCGCACTGCGGCGCCGCCATGCCGGCCGCGAGCGCGACGCGGCGGGCGCGGTCGAGCTGCTCGCATTCGTCATGCATCCAGCCGGGGAACTCGCCGGCGAGGCCGGCGAGCGCCGCCTCGGCCCGTGCCACCGGGTCGTCGCCCTCGACGGCGCGGCCGATCGCGCCCGCGAGCCGGTTCGGCGGCGTGATCACCTCGTGGTCCTTGAACGTCGCGACCCTGGGCTCACTCGGCTTGCTCGGCGGCATGGATGCTCTCGCTTCACCCGGGCATTCTGACCTTGTCGAACAGCGCCTGCTGCTTGATGATCTCGGCCTTGCCGCCCTTGCGCCGCTCGACGCCCGCATAATTGATGTTGACGTTGCGCCGCCGGTCGGGACCGAAAAAGCTGTGCGTCTTGATGAACGGGCGCGGGTTCACGACGATGTTCAGAATGCGCTGGTAGAGCGCCTTGGCGGAGATCGGCTTGGCGAGGAATTCGGTGACGCCGGCGTCGCGCGCCGCGAGCACGCGCTTCTTCTCCGAATGGCCGGTCAGCATGATGATCGCGACGTAAGGGTTGGCATTGGCGCCCGGCTGGCGGATCATCTGGGTGAGCTCGAGCCCGTCGAAGATCGGCATCACCCAGTCGGTGATGACGATGTCGGGGATGTGATGCATGAAGGCTTCGAGGCCGGAGGCGCCGTCCTCCGCCTCGTAGACCTCGCGCGTGCCGAAGCTGTGCAACAGCGTGCGCAGAATGCGGCGCATGTGCGCGTTGTCGTCGATCACCAGGAAACGCAGGCGGTTGAAGTCGATGCGGATCATGGCGACGCCGGGCACGCGGACAGGTCGAGAGTCTCACGTTACGGAGCCGACGTTAACGAAGGGTTTAGGATAACGGTCCGGCGGCGGTATCGCGTGCGGGGCAGGCTTTGGCCGGAATTTGCGCAAAACGCATCTCCCCCGCGAGAGCCCCGCTCCGGACCGGGCTCACGGGGTGGATACCGGTCGCCGGCAAACATGCGCCATCAAGAAAAAGTTAGAGCCTGTCCCGATTCCGCGGGAACGGAACATGATCTACGATAGGGCGCCAATCGATAACCAGGAAGGAATTGCAATGCGGTATGCTGCATTCTTGTCGATGGCACTGCTTTCCAGCGCGGCTGCGATTGCACCCGCGCAGGCCCAGCAAGGCATCGATCTCGTCAAGGCGGCCGTCGCGGCGCAGGGTGGCGTCGACGCGCTGCGCGCGCTCAAGACGGTCGTCATCAAGTCGCACAGCCAGGCATGGGAGCCCGGCCAATCCTACAAGCCCGGCGGTGAGCCGCGCTTCCTCGGGGACTCCAACGTCACGCTCACGGCGGACTTCGCCGATCATGCGGTGCAGGCCGCCTGGGATCGTTCGATGAAGTACCCCGCGGTCGAGACGATACGCTACACCGAGACCATCGCGCAGAACGCGGGCGTCGTCACCAACGACAAGGGCACACAGCCGATGTCGTCGATTCGCGTCGCCACGACATTGCGCGAGGCGGAGCGCGCCTCGCCGCGGCTGCTGCTCGACGCGCTCGACGCGCCGCAGAACGTCGCCGCCCTGCCGGACCAGAAGCTCGGCGACGCGATGCTGCCGGCCGTCGCGTTCACCGATCGCGGGACCAAGTACGTCATCCTGTTCGACCGCGCGACGCATCTGCCGAAGGCGGTGCGCACGCACGACGACGACAACGTCTACGGCGATTCAAACTTCGACCTGGTGCTCGGCGACTGGCGCTCCGTGGCCGGCGTTCAGGTCGCGCATGAGCAGACCTATCGGCTCAACGACACGCCGGTGAACAAGGTCGTCTACGACCAGGTCACGGCCAATCCGGCGATTGCGGCCAACACCTTCGGGGTCGCGGACCAGTACAAGGTCGCAAGCACCGAGCGGCCCGCGAACGTGCCGTACCAGTGGGTGATCCGCCGCCTGCTGCTCGGCCGCTTCCTCGACAGCGACAAGGTCGTGGTCCCGGCCAACGGCGACTTTCGGACGGCCGAACTCGGCCCGCACGTGCTGCAGGTCATGGGCGGCAGCGCCAACAACCTGGTGGTCGAGATGAAGGACGGCCTCGTCATCTTCGACGCGCCGTGCTGCGCCGAGCAGTCGCGCGGCGTGATCGCGGCCGCCAAGGCGAAGTTTCCCGACAAGCCGATCAAATACGTGGTGCTGACCCACCACCACATGGACCACACCGGCGGCACCCGCACCTTCGTGGCGGAAGGCGCGACCGTGATCGTGCCCGACACCGCGCAGGCCTATTTCGAGACGAGCTTTGCGCGCCCGCATACGGTGGTCGCCGACGCGCAGCAGCAGGCCGCCAAGCCGCTGAAAGTCGTCGGCGTCGCGGATCAGATGACGCTCAAGGACGAGACTGTCGAGATTCGCCTGCAGAAGATCGCCAATCCGCATGTCGATGGCATGCTGATCGGCTATGTGGTGCAGCCGAACGTCGTGTGGGTCACCGACATCTGGTCGCCCGGCCGCGACAACAAGCGTACTCCGGGCGTGCTCGCGTTCGCGGAGGCGTTGAAGAAGCTCGGCGTCAAGGACGCGACCTATGCGGGCGGCCACGGCAGCAACGCCAAGCAGGCGGTGCTGGATGCGATCCTGGCGTCGAACTGACGCGTAGTCGTCGGGTGGGCAAAGGCGCGCGAGAGCGCGCCGTGCCCACGCGGGTAACCGTGGCGGTGGGCACGCTTCGCTTTGCCCACCCTACGGACTGCCCGCACCTCAATGCACGAACTGCTCGCGCAGGATGCGTTCGTCGAGGCTGTGGCCGGGATCGAACATCATCTGCGTCGAGATCGCCGCGTCGCGGCGGATGTCGACGCGGATGATCGAGCGCACCTCATCGTGGTCGGCGACCGCCGCGACCGGGCGTCGCTCGGCTTCCAGCACCTCGATCGTCACGGTCGCGCTGTCGGGCAGCAGCGCGCCGCGCCAGCGGCGCGGGCGGAACGGGCTGATCGGCGTGAGCGCGAGCAGCGGCGCGCCGATCGGGATGATCGGCCCCTGCACCGACAGGTTATAGGCGGTCGAGCCGGCGGGCGTCGCCACCAGCAGGCCGTCGGCGATCAGCTCGGCGAGCCGCTCGCGGCCGTCGATGAGAATGCGCAGGCGCGCCGCCTGGTAGATCTGGCGGAAGACCGAGACCTCGTTGATGGCGCGGAACTCGTGCGTCTTGCCGTCGGCGTCGCACGCCTGCATCACCAGCGGATGGATCAGCGTGATCTTGGCGGCCGCGAGCCGTTCGCGCAGGCCCTCCTCGTGGTACTCGTTCATCAGAAAGCCGACGGTGCCGCGGTGCATGCCGTAGATCGGCTTGCCGGCCGTCATGAACTTGTGCAGGGTCTGCAGCATGAAGCCGTCGCCGCCGAGCGCCACGATGACGTCGGCGGCCGCCGGATCGGCATCGCCATAGCGCGCGATGAGTGCATTCCGGGCGGCCTCCGCCTCGGGGGCGCGGCTGGCCAGGAAGGCGATCCGCTCGAAGCGGGGCAGGGGACGGTTCATCGGGCGGCTCGCTAATCATAGTTGGTGCATGTTCTTGCCGGCGAACCGGAGGCCACTTCGCCGGAACGTGCGCTACGATGCGCCGGCGCGAAGCGGGCGACGGCGGAGAAGGACATGGAACGCGCGGTCTTCGTCTATACGACCTACCCCTCGGCTGTCGAGGCGGAGAAAGCGGGTCGCGCGCTGATCGAGCGGGCGCTCGCGGCCTGCGTCAACATCCTGCCCGGCATGATCTCGCTGTATCGCTGGGAGGGCGCGATCGAGCGGGGCGAGGAGGCCGTGATGATCATCAAGACGCGTGCCTCGCTCGCCGAGGCGGTGTGCGCGGCCGTCAAGGAGATGCATTCCTATACGACGCCCGCAATCCTGGTGATGCCGCTCGAGAGCGTGGATTCCGGCTACCTCGCCTGGCTGATGGCGGAGACGGAGAAGGGGGAGGGGTAATTTGTCGTCATGCCCGGCTTCGCGTGCAGGACATTACACCTTCTGTCGCGCGGCCCGCTCGGTCAGCGCGCCAAACAGGAGGCCGATCGTGGTCCACAGGACCACCTGGATGCCGAGCGAGGCGACGCGGAAGCGCCACAGCACCACGGCCGAGAATGCCTGCGGCACCTCGTTGATGTCCGGCAGCACGATCCCGACAAGTGCGACCACGACGACGAAGGCGGCGCCCGCGATGATCGCCGCGTTCCACGCGCCCAGCCGCGCGCGCAGGCGCTGCGCCAGCGCGACAGCCGCAACCGTTGCGGCGATCGACAGCGCCAGCATCGCAAAGAACAGCGCGGTGCGCGCGCCGATCGTGTCGGCGCTGCCGACCGCCGGCGGGTTGGGGGGATACTTGATCGCCGGGATGAGCACGATCGCGACGAAGCCGCCGAGCGCCAGGAGGGCCGCGGTGGCGCGCGGACCGAGATCGCCGATCCGGCCGATCGCGAAGGCGAAGACGAGCGCAAAGAGCCCGCCGATCGCGGCACCGTAGATCACGACGCCGGTGAACAGCCCGAGGCCGGCTTGCGTGGTGCGGCTGACCGGCTCGGGCCCGACGTGCTCCGCGTGCTCATGATGTTGGCCGGCGTGACCCGCATCATTGCCGTGCTGGTGATCCGCGTGATCGTGATTCGTGTGATCTTGATTTGCATGCGCGAGCTGCTCCTCGAACGCGATTGCGCGCTCGATCTGCGGCTCGCCAACGACCCTGGCAAAGCCGAAGGCCAGCAGGCCAGCAATGGCGCCGACCAGCATTCCACGCAGCAGCAGGTGCCCGACCATCAGGGCGGACGGAAATCTAGTGGCAGGGGAAGCCGAGCAGGTGGCGGCCGTCGTGCAGGAACTCGTGCACATAGACGCCCGGAATGAGCGACGTCGCTCCCTGCTCGGCGCCGACGAAGTAGAGCGCGAGCAGCAGCATCAGCCCGGCGAAGATCGCCCAGGGCAGGAGCTCGGCGACCGGAATCGGCCGGGCCACCGGGGCGAGGACAGCGCGGGTGAGAGCGAGATCGGACATTCGAGGTCTCCTGGGAGGACGCGTCCCGTCGAGGAAACGCAAGCGTACTGCGGGAGCGGGTCTGGCTTGCGACCTGACGCCTCGCGGCGCCGGCCGTTACAGTGGCGCGACCGCGCCGGACTCGCACCGGCTTCCACGCCCGCAATATGGTGAAGTTAGCGCATGTTCTGGCACAGTGGAAGCGGGTTCCGCGCTAAGGAAAGGCGGCCACTGGCGCAAGTTCCAGCGAGACAGCCAAAGCGATCGTCGATGAACCGCCGCCTCACGCTGATCTGCCATGCCGCGACGGCCGCCACTCGTGCGGCCGCCTTTCCGGCCGATGAGGGAATCGAGCCGGCCGCGGCGCCGCTGGCGGCGCTCGCCGCGCGCGTCGGCCGCATCGACCGGGCGTTTGCCGGCCCGGCGCTGGCGGCGCGGCAGACCGCCGCGGCGCTCGGCCTCGCCGCGACGGAGGAGCCCGCGCTGCGCGACGCCGCCGTCGGCCGCTGGGCCGGCCGCCGGCTCGCCGACGTTGCGGCCGAGGATCCGCAGGGCGTCGCCGCCTGGCGCGCCGATCCCGCGGCGGCGCCGCATGGCGGCGAGCCGCTCGCGGCGGTGCTGGCGCGCGTCGCCGCCTGGCTCGACGCGCGCGTGCCGGAGCGCGGTCACGTGGTCGCGGTGACGCATGCGGCCGTGCTGCGGGCCGCGGTCGTCGCGGTGCTCGCCGCGCCGCCCACGGCCTTCTGGCGCGTCGATGTCGAGCCGCTCGGCATCATCGAGCTGGGCAGCGACGGCAGGCGCTGGAACCTGCGCGCCGGGGCAATCTGAATATTTCACAACGGCGGCAGCGGCCAGCCTTCATCTAGCTGAAGGCCGCGTGAAACCGCGCTTCAGGGTGAGTTCAGCGCGCGGGGCGCATTCTCGCGCCCAAGATCGGTGTGGACCGATCGAACGCGCCTCGCGGATGCCCAGTCGGGCCCGCGCACCACGAAAAGGGGAATAGGATGTTGAGGAAACTTGCCGTCGCACTGATCGCCGCAACCGTGTTCACGGCGCCCGTCTTTGCGCAGGGAACGGCGCCGGCCAATCCCAAGGCGGATGCGGCGCCCGCCACGAACGCGCCGGCCACCGCGACGCCGAAGATCGCCGCCAAGCCGAGCCTCAAGCACGCCAAGCACCACAAGCGGCTCGCCCATCACGTCAAGCGCGTGAAGCACGCGACCCACCACAAGCTGCACAAGGACACCTACATGCGGGCGGGCGCTGCCACGCATCCGGCCGCCGTGAAGAGCCACAAGCAGGTCAAGCACACCGTCAAGACGCACCACGCCAAGCACGTGCGTCTCGCCCGCAAGTCGACGACCCATGCGCGTTCCGATGCCCCCGCCGCGCTGAAGAAGAGCGTGAACTGATCCCCCTTGCCACGCTCAGGTCGTCGCTGGAGGCCGGCCCCCAAGGGCCGGCCTCTTGCGTTTGCGGAGCAGAGCCCAAGTCGCCAACCTATCCGCTGCACCCGGACGTTTCGCAGCCCGAGCGTTCATGCCGGAGCGGTGCCGTCCTGCGGTGAGCCGGCCAATCGGCCACCGTTGACACCACTTGGCGGCTGCAGATACGAAGCTTGCGGTCATTCTCTGCCGCGCGCCGCCAACTGCGAAATCAAGGAATGCTGCCCTGATGACAGCGAACGAATCGCCCGCTCTCGACGCCAATGCGCCGAAGAATTTTCTCTTGGACCCGTACCGCGACTGGGCCGCCGGCGAAGGAATTCCCATCCACCTCGATTTTGGCCACGATCTGCTCGCGCTCGAGACCGGACGGTGGGATCGCTACGATGCTCGCGGCTGCTTCGCGTTCACGCACGGTGCCGGCGACTTCATGAGCAACTACGTGATCGAGGTGCCCGCCGGCAAGAAAACGCGCCCCGTCAAGCATCTCTATGAGGCCTTCTGCTATGTCCTCGCCGGCAACGGCTCGACGACCGTGTGGCTGCCCAACGGCGAGAAGCGCAGCTTCGAATGGGGCCCGCGCGCTCTGTTCGCAATCCCGCTGAACTGCCAATATCAGATTTTCAACAATTCGGGCTTCGAGCCGGCGCGCATTTCCTGCACGAACGATGCGCCGATAACGATAAACCTCTACCACGACCTGGATTTTGTCTTCGACAATCCGTCGCAATTCCCCGACCGCTGCGGCCTGCCGAAGCACTTCAACGGCGAAGGCGATCACCGCACCTACACCGCCAGCCTGTCGAAGGGAGCCCGCGATGTGTGGGAGACGAATTTCGTCCACGATCTGACGAGCTTCAAGCTCTACGAGCTGGAATCCCGCGGCAAAGGCTCGTCGAATGTCAGCTTCATTCTGGCCGACGGAACGATGCATGCTCATTGCTCGCAGATTCCGACGGGCCGCTACAAGAAAGCACACCGACACGCCGCCGGCACCCATGTCCATGCCGTCGACGGCGAGGGTTATTCGCTGCTGTGGTACGAAGGCGACTCCGAGTTCAAGGAATTTCCCTGGCGTCACGGCTTCATGTACACTCCGCCCTTCTGGATGTTCCATCAGCATTTCAACACCTGCCCCAAGCCGGCGCGCTATCTCGCCTGCAGCCTCGGGAGCCGGCGCTATCCGTTCATAGCCCTTCGCCGGAAAAGCTCGGAAGGAGGGGGGGCCGTTTCGGTGCAACAGGGCGGTCGCCAGATCGAGTACGAGGACCAGGATCCCCGCATCCACCGCAAATGGCTCGAAGCGATCCATGCCTCCGGGGTCGAATCGCAGATGGGCGATATTTTCGACGAGGCGGCGCTTCGCGCGCTGCCACCGGAAGCGTTCACCGGCGTGATCCAGACGCCGCGTTCCATCGGACCGGCGACGTGACGCAGAACGATGCATGAGTTCGATTTGGAGCATGAACATGACGATTTGAGCGATGCCGAGCAGGAGGCGATCGCGCGATCGATCCTGGAACAGGAATCGATCACACTACGCACGGTCGGGATCGATATCGGCAGCTCGACGTCGCATCTGCTGTTTGCCCGCGTCGTTCTCCGGCGCGAGTCACAGGATCTCTCGAGCCGCTTCGTCGTCGTCGAGCGACAGATCATCTGGCATTCGCCCATTCTGCTGACGCCATTCCGCCTCGATGGCACCATCGATGCCCACGCCCTCGCGCACTTCATCCAGGACGCCTATCGCGAAGCCGGTCTGCGGC
>Ga0126371_10001980_pt1 | contig 17515 bp, 10 predicted proteins | sample PanSoiMetaPlot_4_FD_110145 | JGI IMG/M metagenome (GOLD analysis project Ga0126371, IMG submission 110145) | Tropical forest soil microbial communities from Panama - MetaG Plot_4 | ecosystem: Environmental > Terrestrial > Soil > Tropical forest > Bulk soil | place: Panama | collected 2016-02-17 | reverse complement strand
GTTCACGTCATCGGCGCGGGCCTCGCCGGGCTGTCGGCCGCCGTTCGGCTCACCGAGGCCGGCCAGAAGGTCGTCGTGCACGAGGCGGCCGGGCAGGCGGGCGGGCGCTGCCGCTCGTATCACGATCCGGTCCTCGACATGGAGATCGACAACGGCAATCACCTGCTGTTGTCGGCGAACCATGCGGCGCTCGATTTCCTCCGCATCATCGGGACGGCCGACAAGCTGGCCGGGCCGCCGCACGCCGACTTTCCGTTCCTCGATCTCGCGACCGGCGCGCGCTGGACGCTGCGGATCGGCGACGGCCGCATCCCGTGGTGGATCTTCGACGCGAACCGGCGCGTGCCGGGGACGACGGCGCGCGACTACCTCGGCTTCGCGCGCCTGCTGCGGCCGCCGCGCGATGCTGCGGTCGGCGAGGTGATCGCCTGCAAGGGCACGCTCTATGACCGCCTGCTCGGGCCGCTGCTGCTCGCCGCGCTCAACACCGCGCCGGCCGAAGGCTCGGCCGCGCTTGCCGCCGCGATCCTGCGCGAGACGATCGTAGCAGGCGGGCGTGCCTGCCGCCCGCTGATCGCGCGCGACGGGCTCGGGCCCACTTTCATCGCGCCGGCGCTCGACAGGCTCGCTTCGCGGGGCGTCACGGCCGGATTTGGACGCCGGCTGCGCGCGGTCGACGTCGCCGACGGAAGGGCCGCAGCGCTCGATTTCGGCGAGGACAAGTTGCCGCTCGGCGCCGACGACAAGGTGATCCTCGCGGTGCCGCCGGTCGTCGCGTCCTCGCTGCTGCCCGGCCTCGAGGCGCCGGACGAATTCCGCGCCATCGTCAACGCGCACTTCCGCATCACGCCGCCCTCCGGCACGGCGCCGATCATCGGGGTGATCGGCGGCACGGTGGAATGGATCTTCGCCTTCGCGGACCGGCTGTCGGTGACGATCAGCGGCGCCGATCGCCTGCTCGACACGCCACGCGAGGCGCTCGCCAAGACCATCTGGGACGAGGTTGCGACCGTCGTCCGGATGGGGGATACGAACGCGCCCGCCCCCATGCCACCCTGGCAGATCGTACGCGAGCGGCGGGCGACGTTCGCGGCGCTGCCCGCGCAGGAGCGCAAGCGCCCGGGGGCGGTCACCGCCTGGCAAAATCTCTGGCTTGCCGGCGACTGGACCGCGACCGGGCTGCCGGCCACGATCGAGGGCGCCATCCGGTCGGGTGCACGGGCGGCCACCCTTGCGGCAAGCTCGTTCTAGACGAGTGGCAAAATACAAGCTCTTTCGAGAAGAGACTGGACCCATGGACGCGACCGCCACCCGGATCACCGACGATGTGCTCGACCGATCCATTGGCGCCGCCACGGCGGCGCTGCTCGAGCGGCAGAAGCCCGACGGACACTGGGTGTTCGAGCTCGAGGCCGACTCGACGATTCCCGCCGAATACGTGCTGCTGCGCCATTATCGCGGCGAGCCGGTCGACGCCGAGCTCGAGCGCAAGATCGCCGTCTATCTGCGCCGCACGCAGGGGCAGCACGGCGGCTGGCCGCTGTTTGCCGACGGCGCCTTCGACATGAGCGCCAGCGTCAAATCCTATTTCGCGCTGAAGATGATCGGCGACGATCCGGATGCGCCGCACATGAAACGGGCACGCGATGCGATCCTCGCGCGCGGTGGCGGCGCAAGCGCGAACGTCTTCACCTGCAGCCTGCTCGCCCTCTACGGCGTGCTGTCGTGGCGCACCGTGCCGGTGATGCCGGTCGAGATCATGCTGCTGCCGAAGTGGTTTCCGTTCCACCTCGACAAGGTGTCGTACTGGGCGCGCACCGTGCTGGTGCCGCTCCTGGTGCTGATGGCGCTCAAGCCGAGGGCGAAGAATCCGCGCGGCGTGACGATCGACGAACTGTTCACGCAGCCGCCGCTGACGGTCGGCCCGCGCAAGAAGGCGCCGCACCAGAAATGGTCGTGGTTCCTGGTCTTCCGCGCGCTCGATGCGATCTTGCGCGTGCTCGAGCCGTGGTTTCCCAACGGGCCGCGCCGGCGCGCGATCGCGCAAGCCGAAGCGTTCGTCAGCGAGCGGCTCAACGGCGAGGACGGCCTCGGCGCGATCTATCCCGCCATGGCCAACTCGGTGCTGATGTACGACGTGCTCGGCTATCCGCCGGACCACCCGAACGTCGCGGTGGCGCGCGGGTCGATCGACAGGCTGCTCGTCGTCAAGGACGAGGAGGCCTACTGCCAGCCCTGCGTCTCGCCGGTGTGGGACACCGGGCTCGCCGCCCATGCGCTCCTCGAGGTCGGGACCGAGCAGGCCATCGCCCAGGCTGGCAAGGGTCTTGCATGGCTCGAGCCGCTTCAGGTGCTCGACACCAAGGGGGATTGGGTGGTGCGCAGACCGGATGTCCGGCCGGGCGGGTGGGCGTTCCAGTACGCCAACCCGCACTATCCGGACCTGGACGACACCGCGGTGGTGGTGATGGCCATGGACCGGGTGCGGCAGAACCTCGGCACGACGGAGTTCGATGCCGCGATCGCGCGCGGCCGCGAATGGATCGAGGGCATGCAGAGCCGCAACGGCGGCTGGGGCGCGTTCGACGTCGACAACGAGTTCTATTATCTCAACAACATTCCGTTCGCCGACCATGGCGCGCTGCTCGATCCGCCGACCGAGGACGTCACCGGCCGCTGCCTGTCGATGCTCACCCAGCTCGGCGAGAAGCAGGGCACGCCCGCGATCGACCAGGCGATCACCTATCTGCGCCGGACCCAGCTCGCCGACGGCAGCTGGTACGGCCGCTGGGGCATGAATTACATCTACGGTACTTGGTCGGTTTTATGCGCCCTTAATGCGGCGGGCGTCGATTCCCGCGATCCCATGATCCGCAAGGCGGTCGACTGGCTCAGGCGCATCCAGAATCCGGACGGGGGCTGGGGCGAGGACGGCACCAGCTACAAGCTCGACTACCGCGGCTACGAGGCGACACCGAGTGCCTCGTCGCAGACCGCATGGGCACTGATCGGCTTGATGGCGGTGGGCGAATCGGGCGATGCAGTCGACAGGGGCGTCGCCTACTTGGCGAAGACGCAAGGCGACGACGGATTCTGGAACGAGCCGCGGTATACGGCCACGGGATTTCCTCGCGTCTTCTATTTGCGCTATCACGGTTACGCCAAGTTCTTTCCGCTGTGGGCGCTGGCGCGGTATCGGAACTTGCAAAGGGCCAATCGGCCCTTGGTGGCATGGGGGATGTGACGGGTGTTTCTCGTCATCACGGGGCTTGCACAGGAATCACGCATCGCCGCCGGTCCGGGGGTGAGCCATGTCGTCTGCAGCGGCAGCGATCCGGCCCGCCTGCGCACGCGGCTCTCGCGGCTCGACGCGCGCGGCCTGAAGGCGGTCGTGAGCTTCGGCATCGCGGGCGGCCTCGACCCGTCGCTGCAATCGGGTGACGTGGTGGTCGCGACCGCAGTGATGGCGGAGCAGGGGACCTGGAAGGTGCCACCCGCCGTCGTGTCGGCGATGACGGCGCGCGTGCGCGCGAGCGGCATCGCGGTCGCCGCGGGCGCCCTCGTCGGCGTCGAGGAGCCGGTGCTGCTTCCGGAGATGAAGGCATCGATGCATGCGGCGACCGACGCGATCGCGGTCGACATGGAGTCGCACATCGGCGCCGCCTATGCGGCAAGGCACGCGCTGCCGTTCGCGGCGGTGCGCGTGATCAGCGACCCGGCCGAGCGGGCGCTGCCGAGCCTTGCGAAAGCCGCGCTGAAGGCGGATGGACGCGTCGATTTCGCCGCGGTGTTTTCCGGACTCGTGCGCGCGCCGTCGGAGCTGTCGACCCTGCTGCGCGCCGGCGGCGACGCCGGGCGCGCGTTCGCGGGCCTACGCCGCTGTCGCCGCTTTCTTGACTTTGGCCTCTGCTTCGGCCTTGCGGATCTCTGACAGCTTCTGCTGCACCTGACCGTCGAACACGTACTCCGCCGGGCGCTGGTTCTCCATCGAGATCTCGGGCGCCATCTCGCCATCGGTGCGGATGCCTTTGATCGCGAGCTTGAGCGCCGCGAACGGATGCGCGATCGCGGCGTCGACCGCGGTCGGCTCGTAGCCGCAATGGGCCATGCAGTTCGCGCACTTCTCGTAGCGGCCGGTGCCGTACGAATCCCAGTCGGTGCTCTCCATCAGCTCCGCGAAGGTCTTCGCATAGCCTTCGCCGAGCAGGTAGCACGGCTTCTGCCAGCCGAAGATGTTGCGCGTCGGCATGCCCCACGGCGTGCAGTGGTGCTCCTGGTTGCCGGCGAGGAAGTCGAGGAACAGGCCGGAATGCATGAACTTCCACTTCTTGCCCTTGCCGAGCGCGAAAGTCTTGCGAAAGAGCTCCTTGGTCTTGCGCCGGTTGAGGAAGTGCTCCTGGTCGGGCGCGCGCTCGTAGGCGTAGCCGGGCGAGATCGACACGGCGACGCCGAGTTCCTCGGTCAAGTCGAGGAAGGCCGCGATGTCCTCGGCCGGATGGCCGTCGAAGATCGTGCAGTTGACGTTGACGGCAAAACCCTTGGCCTTGGCGGCCTTGATGGCGTCGACCGCGCGCTCGAAGCCGCCCTCCATGCACACCGACTTGTCGTGGTGAGCTTTCAGGCCGTCGAGGTGGACCGAGAAGAACAGGTAGGGCGACGGCTCGAACAGGTGCAGCTTCTTTTCGAGCAGCAGCGCGTTGGTGCACAGCGACACGTACTTCTTGCGGGCCACGATGCCTTTGACGATCTCGCCGATGTCCTTGTGGATCAGCGGCTCGCCGCCCGGGATCGCCACCATGGGGGCGCCGCATTCGTCGACCGCGTCGAGGCACTCCTGCACCGAGAGCCGGCGATTGAGGATCGCGTCCGGATAATCGATCTTGCCGCAGCCCGCGCAGGCGAGGTTGCAGCGAAACAGCGGCTCGAGCATCAGCACCAGCGGATAACGCTCACGCCCCATCAGCTTCTGCTTGACGAGGTAGGCGCCGATACGCAGCTCTCGGTGGAACGGAATTGCCATCATGCGTTCTTTCTCGATTCGTCGTCGTGTCAGGTGCGCGGCTGCGGCCGCATCATAGTGGTTGAGGGGAACTCGCGAAATCCTCAGGCGGTGGCGAGTTCCGGCGGGAAGCGGAACTCGATTGTCTCTCTCCGGGCCCGGCCGGACCTCAGAGGCGGCTGCCCCGGCCATCAGGTCGGCCGTGTGTACGCCGTCTAGCCATTCTGGTTCAAGTTCCCGCCGGTTCGCAATCAGGTCGCTCGAAATTTCCGAATCCGGCCCGATCTCCTCGAGCCGGCCGGAACTCGAGCGGTTCTTGGCGCCCACGATGAGAATAACGTCGACCCGGCCGACTGAGTTCACGCCGTGTGGCCTGCCGGTTCTGCGGCGGCCCCCGCAGGAGGATACCTCCCCAACAACGGCTTTTTTACGCTGCGTCAGAGCATCCGTACCGACCGGGCTCGTCGGATTCGTCAACCTGCCCAGTAGCTTATTGTGACCTTGTTAACCGGTAGGCCGTACTGAGCGGGCCAGTCCTGCATTCGCGCCGTGCCGAGTCGGGTTGTGAACTCCGCTGCGTTGCGGTAACGGCATGGCCGCCAAACACGCCCCCAACACCAGTAAACCGAGACCCCATGGCAGACACAATGGTCCCTACGCGTTCGCGTCCCCGGGGGGCGGGTCGACCGGGCGCGCGGCAAGCTACGGCGATCGCGCAAGGGCTGCATGGCCCGAGGGTAAATGCTTCCCAAACTGACGGAATTCGCGCCGGGTTGGCGAACCTCTGGGCCGCCATCGTGGCCCTGGCGAAAGATTTTTCGACCCCGATGCTGAGCCTGGTGATCGCGCATGTGGTCGCGTTGTGCACGCGCCGCGTCTGGCCCGTCATCGTCGTTGCAGGGGTGCTGGCGGCCGGCTGCAGCTATTACGCGGCGAGTCATTTCGTCATCAATGCGGACGTCACCAAGCTGATCTCGCCCGATCTGCCGTGGCGCCAGCGCGAGGCGGCGTATCAGCGAGCTTTCACCCACGGCACCCAGTTGATCGTCGCGGTGGTCGATGCACCGACGCCGGAGCTCGCGACCGGCGCCGCCCAGGCGCTGGTCGATCGGCTGGGCACCGACAAAGCGCTGTTCCAGTCGGTCGAGTCCGTCGCGACGAGCGACTTCTTCGTGCGCAACCGCTTCCTCTATTTGCCTGTCGACGAGGTCGCCGGCATCACCGGCCAGCTGTCGAAGGCCTCGCCGCTGATGAGCCAGCTCGCCAACGATCCAAGCCTGCGCGGGCTGGTGCAGGCGATGTCGCTGACGCTCAACGGCGTCGCGGCGGGCCAGGTGCCGCTCGACGCAATGAGCCGGCCGTTCAACATGTCGGCGGACACCATCGAGAAGGTGCTGGCCGGCGAGCCTGCGTGGTTCTCCTGGTACGTGCTGCTCAACGGAGAGCCGGCCTCCGTCTCGCAGCTGCGGCGGGTCGTCACCATCAAGCCGGTGCTCGACTTCCAGGCGCTGCAGCCCGGCCAGAAGGCGTCGGACGCGGTGCGCGCGGCCGCCGGCAATCTCGATCTCGCCGGCCGCTTCGGCGCGACCGTGCGGCTCACCGGGCCGGTGCCGATCGCCGACGAGGAGTTCGGCACCCTGAAGGAGGGCGCCGTCCTCAACGGCGTCATCACGCTCGCGGTCGTGCTGCTGATCCTGTGGCTGGCGCTCAAGTCGTACCGCATCATCCTGGCGGTCTCGATCAACCTGTTCGTCGGCCTCGCCATCACGGCCGCGATCGGCCTGATGCTGGTCGGATCGCTCAACCTGATCTCGGTCGCGTTCGCGGTCCTGTTCGTCGGGCTGGGCGTCGATTTCGGCCTGCAGTTCAGCGTGCGCTACCGCAATGAACGGCACGAGATCGCCGACCTGCGCGCGGCGCTCAAGACCGCCGGCGCGCGCGCCGGCGCGCCGCTCACGCTTGCGGCCGCCGCGACAGCGGCGGGCTTCCTGTCGTTCCTGCCGACCGATTATCGCGGGCTCTCCGAACTTGGCCTGATCGCGGGCCTCGGCATGGTGATCGCGTTCCTCACCAGCATCACGCTGTTGCCGGCGCTGCTGCGCATCTTCAACCCGCCGGGCGAGCCGGAGCCGCTCGGCTACGCGGCGCTCGCGCCGGTGGACAAGTTCCTCGAGGACCATCGGGTGCCGGTGATCGTCGGCACGCTCGTGGTTGCGATCGCGGGCCTGCCGCTGCTGATGGGCCTGCGGTTCGACTTCAACCCGACCAACCTGCGCAGCCCGAAGACCGAATCGATCGCCACCTATCTCGACCTGCGGCGCGATCCCAACGTGAACTCGCATTCCGCTCAGGTGCTGACCAACTCGGTCGATGAGGCGAATGCGCTCGCCAAGCAGCTCGCCGCCCGGCCCGAGGTGGCGCGCACCATGACGATCGACAGCTTCGTGCCGACCGACCAGGCGCCCAAGCTCGAGCGCATCCGCGCCGCCGCGACGGCGCTGCAGCGCGCGCTCAATCCGCCCGCGCTCAAGCCGGCGGCGACCGACTCCGAGACCGTCGCGGCCCTGCGCAACGGCGCGCAGGCCTTGCGCGAAGCCGCCGAGGGCGAGAGCGGCGCGGGCGCGACGGCGGCGCGACGGCTCGCCGACGACCTGATCAAGCTCGCCGACGCCGGGCCCGGTCCGCGCAATGCCGTCGCCAAGGCGATGGTCGAGCCGCTCACGCGCGACCTCGGCGAATTGCGTACCGCGCTGCAGGCCGGACCGGTGACGCGCGCCGACGTGCCGCCTGCGCTCGCACGCGAATGGGTCTCGCCCGACGGCCATGCCCGTGTCGAGGCGGGCATGCGGGGCGATGCCAACGACACCGCGGCGGTCGGCGCGTTCGCGCGCGCGGTGCTGGCGACGGCGCCGAACGCGACTGGGGAGGCGGTCGGCATCTACGAGTCCGGCGCCACGATCGTGCACGCCTTCCTCGAGGCGGGCTTCTGGGCGCTGATCTCGATCTCGATCCTGCTGTGGGTGGTGCTGCGGCGGATCGGCGACGTGCTGCTCACGCTGGTGCCGCTGCTGCTCGCGGGCGTGGTGACGCTGGAGATCTGCGCGCTGATCGATTTCCCGCTCAACTTCGCCAACATCATCGCGCTGCCGCTGCTGCTCGGCGTCGGCGTCGCGTTCAAGATCTACTACGTGATGGCGTGGCGCGCCGGGCAGACCAGCCTCTTGCAGTCGAGCCTCACCCGCGCCGTTTTCTTCAGCGCGATGACGACTGCGACCGCGTTCGGATCCTTGTGGCTCTCGAGCCACCCCGGCACGTCGAGCATGGGCAAGCTGCTGGCGCTGTCGCTCGTCTGCACGCTCGCGGCCGCGGTGCTGTTCCAGCCCGCCCTGATGGGCAAGCCGCGCGAGACCAGCGGCGAGGCCGGGATCGTGCCGGAGCCCGTCGCGGCGGAGTGACCGCCGCGACACCGTGTCGACCGCGCCGACTTGATCGATCTCAGCGTCGGCGTTGCGCCGACCCGCCCGGGCACACGCTCCGGTGCGGTGTTTCGGCGGCGCCGGCCGCGCCGGTCGTGCTGCGCTGCTGCTGGTCAGCGACGCGCGTCCAGGTCTCGCCGCCGCAGAAGATCAGCATGCAACCCTCGAGCCGCAGCCGGCTCGGATCCTCGAGGATGATGCTCACGTCGTAGTAGCTGCCCTCTTTCGGGTTGTAGACCTTGCCGGACCACTTGTTGGCCGCGCTCGACTTCATCGACATGAGTATCGGCGTGCCGAGCAGCGGCCGCCCGCGCTTCGACGGATCGGGATTCTTGCTGTCAGTGCCAGGCTGCTTCTCCCAATCGATGCTGCCCCAGTAGCCGTCGGGACAATGCTCGACGCGGATCTTTGCGCTCTGGTCGGCGGTCAGCCAGACGCCGGTCGGGTCGGCGGCGAGCGCGGTCGCGGCCGATGCGCCGAGCGCGGCGCCGGCCGTGGTCAAGCACAGCGCGAACGTTCGCAGCGAGATGCGGTCTCGTATCGCCATCGTGTGGGTTCCCGTTGGAATCGTGAGTGAAACGTCGCCGCCGAGCGGGCGGTTCCGGATCGGCGCAACGCTGCGGGCCCCGAACCTGAAGTCCGTTCGCGAAAATTGTGCGGCGACAAGGCGACGTGGCGATGGCAATCGCGGCATGGAACGCTGGTGCTATCGTCCTGCGCGGCCCTACAGCGTGATGACTTTTCTTCGAATCGTCATCACGCTTTCGCTTATTATTGGAGCATGATCTTTTCCGAAAACCGGTACCCACTTTTCGGGATCATGCTCTACACCACGAGAAGAATGCCGGCGATGGCGAGCACGCCGAGCGTGATGCTGCGAAAGGACGTGTCGCTCACGCGGCGGAACATGACGATGCCCAGGATGGCGCCGGCCGCGAGCGCCGGCAGCGTGAGGGTCACGTTGAGCAGGGCCTGCGTCGACAGCGTGTTGCGGGCGAGCATCAGCGCCAGCGCGAACACCTGCATCACCGCGATATAGGGCTGAACCAGGCCGCGCTGCTGCTCCTTCGGCAGGCCGCGCAGGTCGCACCAGATCGTCGGCACGGCGCCGGGCATTGCGGTCAGCCCGCCGACCAGCCCGCCGCCCAAGCCCACGAGCACGGCACGCAGGGGACCGGCCGACTGGCGCAGCAGGCCGCGCTTCGGCCGCAACAGCATCCAGGCCGCATAGGCGACGAGGAATGCACCGAAGCCGATGCGGAAGACGCTCGCGTCGACGTGATAGAGCAGGTAGAGCGACGGCACCAATCCGACGGCGCCGCCGGCGATCAGCCAGGCGCTGCCGCGCCATTGCACCGAGCGGCGCAGCGCGAACAGCGAGACCGATTGCGTAGCGATGCTGCACAGCATCATCAGCGGCACCGCCTCGGTCGGCGGCAGCACGTGCAGCAGGACGGCGCCCGCCACGGCCGAGAAGGCGAAGCCCATCAGCCCGGACACCAGCGCGCCGGCGAAGATTCCGGCGCTCACGATGACGTATGACAGTGGATCGAACAGGATCGGCATTGGGCTCTCCCGGATTGGCTTATGCGCCTGCGCGGTTTTTCCGCGCGAACGGCGATCGTCATGGCGGACGTGACTAGCGGGAGAGCCGGGCGCGCTCTTGGGCTGTGGCGACAATGATCTGGACCGGAGCGACGACGAAACCGACGACACAAACGATACAAAAGCGGCGAAACAGACGATACACGCGCGGACGTATGCTGTGAGAAAGCTCACACCGATCGCCCATCACGATCGGCTATAGCTGCCGGCAAATCGTGAGAGCGCGCCACGGGATTTTGACGAGGGTGGCCGGATGAACCGCGGTCTGTCACGTCTTCCAGCTCTGACGCCGGAGTTGCTGAGCAGCGCCCGTCCGGCCGGGCCGGTGCGATTCTCGCTGCATGATGCACCGGAGCGCCAGCGTCCCAATATCTATCGCGACTTCTTCGCACGCTCCGTCATGGGCGTCGACGTCGAGCCGTTCGGCGAGACGTCGTTCAACGCCGCGGTCGTGCTGCAGCCGCTGCGCGGCCTGCAGATCTTTTCCGGGTGCGTCTACGGCTCGCGCAACCGGCGCACGCCCGCGCTGCTGGCGGACGGACGCGACGAGTTCACGCTGTTCATCAACCTCGGCGGTCCCTACCTCATCTCCCAGGGCGCGCGCGAGCAGTTGCTCGACGACGGCGCGGCCACGCTGGTGTCGACCGGCGACCCGTGCAGCTTCATGCACCAGCCGCCCGGCGGCGTGCTCTGCCTGCGCTTTCCCCGCAACGCGCTCGGCGCGCTGGTGGATGGGATCGAGGATCTCTGCCTCCGGCCGATCCGGGCCGGCACGCCGGCGCTGAGGCTGCTCGCCGGCTATGTCGGGCTCAGCCGCGAGGAGCCGGCGTTCGCCGACGGCCCGCTGCAGCAGCTGTTCGTCACGCATGTCCACGATCTCATCGCGAGCTCCCTCGGCGCGAGCCGGGACGGCGCCGAGGTGGTGCAGCATCGCGGGCTGCACGCTGCGCGGCTGCACTCTCTCAAGCAGGACATCGACAGGCATCTCGACGAGGCGGACCTCTCGGTCGCCAGCCTCGCCTTGCGGCATGCCTGCACCCCGCGCTTCATCCAGCGGCTGTTCGAACAGGAAGGCACCACGTTCACCGAATACGTGCTGATGCAGCGCCTCGCGCGGGCGCACGGACTGCTGGGCGATGCCTCCCGCCGAGCCGAGAAGATCAGCGCCGTCGCGCTCGACTGCGGTTTTGGCGACGTGTCGTACTTCAACCGGGCGTTTCGCCGCCGCTACGGCGCGGCGCCGTCCGAGGTGCGCGCGCAGGCATGGTACGGTGTCGTCGCCAGCGGCCGGCGCGACAACTAGCAAGGAGTGCGGGCGATGCGCGACCTTGCTCAAATTCCGAAGGTCTCGCCGCTTGCGATGCTCGGCTCGGGACCGTGGCAATGGCCGAAGGGACCGATCCGCTTCTGCCTCGACGACATGCCCGAGCGGGAGCGCCCGACGCTGCTGCGCGAATGCTTTGCGCGCGTGGGCGTGCATTACGAGTTCCGCGCCCTGCCGAACGCCCCGTTCCACGTCGATCTGGCGATCAATACCTTCCCGGGCCTGCTGGTGGCGCTGGGTGGCCTGCACGCCTGGAGCGAGCGCGGCGCCCGAGAGCTCGCCTCCGTGATGCGCGATGAGGCCCACCTGTTGGTGAACCTGAAGGGCGCGCTTCGGGTCGAGCAGAAGAACCGCGAGCTCGTCCTCGGTGAGGGCGAGGCCGGGTTCGCCTCCTGCTCCGACCCCTCGACCCTCACGCACAGCGGCACGAGCGAGCTTCTGGTGCTGCGCTTCCCCAAAGCCGCGGTCGCTTCGCTCGTGGACGGGATGGACGACCGCCTGGTCCGGTGCATACAGCGCGACGTCCAAGCGCTGCGTCTGCTGCGCAGCTATCTGACGCTCGGCTGGGACGACCAGACCCGGGCAGGCGCGGACGTGCAGCGCTCGATCGTCACGCATGTCTATGACCTCCTGGCGGTGATGATGGGCGCGACGCGCGACACCACGGCGGTCGCCGAGGGGCGCGGGCTTGCCGCGGCGCGGCTGCACGCCGTCAAGCAGGACATCGACTGCGCCCTGGCGGACCCCCATCTCTCGGTCGCGGCGCTCGCGGCGCGTTACGGCTGCGCCGCGCGATCGGTCCAGCGGCTGTTCGAGCAGGAAGGCACCACGTTCACCGAATACGTGCTCGCACAGCGCCTCGCGCGCGCCCATCGCCTGCTCGGCGACCCGCGCCGCCGGGCCGACAAGATCAGCGCGGTCGCGTCCGATTGCGGCTTCGGCGACGTGTCCTATTTCAACCGCGCGTTTCGCCGCCGCTATGGCGTGGCGCCGTCGGACGTGCGCGCGCGGGCACGACGCCCCAGCAGCCATTGAACGACGAATTGGTGTAACGTCGCACCGTCGGTCCGATCTTGTCCGCGCGGATGCCGCGCGCATGATCGATCGGTTCGTCGGGAGGGCTCGGCATGCGCGTTCACCCGGGCAGACGCATCGCGGCGGCGCCGGCGCTGGCGCTGCTGTTGGCGGCCTGCGGCCAGCGCAACGACTACGTCGCGCCGCCGCCCCCCAAGGTGACGGTGGCGACGCCGCTGAAGCAGCCGGTGACCCGTTACTTCGAGGCGACCGGCAATACCGTCGCGGTCAACCAGACGGACCTGGTGGCGCGCGTCGCCGGCTTCCTCCAGGAGATCAAGTACCGCGACGGCGACCGCGTGACCAAGGGCACGCTCCTGTTCGTCATCGAGCCCGAGCCGTATCGGATCAAGCTCGAGCAGGCGAAGGCCGCCGAGACCGGGGCCGACGCCAGCCTCAAGCAGCTGGAGGCGGCGCTCCAACGCCAGGCGGATCTGCTGCCGCGCGGGACGTCGACGCAGGCGAACTACGACCAAGCGCTCGCGCAGCGCGATTCCGGCAAGTCGACGCTCGACCAGTCCCGCGTCAACACGCAGCTCGCCAAGCTCAACTACGATTACACCCAGGTCAGCGCGCCGTTCGACGGCTACGTCACCGCCCGCCAGGTGTCGCTCGGCGAGTACGTCGGCGGCACCGCGACACCGACGGTGCTCGCCACGATCGTGCAGGCCGATCCGATCTACGTCACGTTCAATGTGAGCGAGCAGGACGTGCTGCGCATCCGTGCCGCCATCGCCCAGAAGGGATTGACCCAGGCGGACTTGAACAAGCTTCCGGTCGAGGTCGGCCTGCAGAGCGAGGCCGGCTACCCGCATCGCGGCACGCTCGACTACGGCGCCCCCATGGTCACTCAGTCGACCGGCACGCTGGCGGCGCGCGCGGTGCTGCCGAACGCGGACCGCGCGCTGCTGCCCGGCTATTTCGTGCGCGTGCGCATCCCGCGCGGCGAGCCGGAGAATGCATTGCTGGTGCCCGAAGTCGCGCTCAACAGCGATCAGGGCGGTCTCTACGTGCTGGTGGTCAACGCCAGCAACGAGGTCGAGCAGCGCAAGGTCGAGATCGGACCGCTGGTCGGCTCCATCCGGGTGATCGAGAAGGGGCTCGAGGAGAACGACCGCGTCGTCGTCAACGGCCTCTTGCGGGCGATCCCGGGCCAGAAGGTCGATCCGCAGGTGCAGGCCGCTGCGGCGCCGGCAGGCGGCGCGCGCTGACGGGCCGGCCATGATCTCGAAATTCTTCATCGAGCGGCCGGTGCTGGCGAACGTGCTCGCCATCCTGATGATCGTCGTCGGGCTGGTCGCGCTCTACCGGCTCCCGGTCGCACAGTATCCCGACGTGGTGCCGCCGACCGTGCAGGTCACCACACGCTATCCGGGCGCGAGCGCGCGCACTGTGATCGATACCGTCGCACTGCCGATCGAGCAGCAGGTCAACGGCGTCGAGCGCATGCTCTACATGCAGTCCTACGCCGGCGCCGACGGCAGCTACACGCTGACGGTGACGTTCGACATCGGCACCGACCTCAACTTCGCGCAGGTGCTGGTGCAGAACCGGGTGTCGAGCGCGCTGTCGTCGCTGCCGCAGGCCGTGCAGGTGCAGGGCGTCACGGTGCAGAAGAAGTCGACCGCGATCCTCGAGATCGTGTCGCTGACCTCCTCCGACCCGAACCAGGACAGCCTCTACCTGAGCAACTACGCGACCATCCGGCTCAAGGACGAGGTCGCGCGGCTGGCCGGGGTCGGCAGCGTCACCGTGTTCGGGGCCGGGCAGTACTCGATGCGGGTATGGCTCGATCCGGAAAAGCTGCGCGCGCGCTCGCTCACGCCACAGGATGTCGTGCAGGCGCTGCAGCAGCAGAGCGAGCAGGTGCCGGCCGGCCAGATCGGCGCGCCGCCGGCGCCCGACACCCAGGCGTTCCAGTTCACCCTCAACGTGCTCGGCCGGCTCAGCGACGCATCGCAGTTCGCCGATGTGATCGTCAAGGCCGGCACCGCCGGCGACATCACCCGCGTGCGCGACGTCGGGCGGGTCGAGCTCGGCGCGCAGACCTACGGCCAGGTGTTCACCCTCGATCGCCAGCCGGCGGCGGGCCTCGCGATCTTTCTCGCGCCGGGCGCCAATGCGCTCAACGTCGCGAACGAGGTGGCGGAGAAGATGAAAAAGCTGGCGGTCGCCTTCCCGCCGGGGATGGTCTACGGCGTGCCATTCGACACCACCAAGTTCGTCACCGAGTCGATCCGCGAAGTCTACAAGACGCTGTTCGAGGCCGCGGTCCTGGTGCTGATCGTCATCCTCGTCTTCCTGCAGGACTGGCGCGCCATGCTGGTGCCGGCAACCACCGTGCCGGTCACCATCATCGGTGCTTTCGCCGCCATGGCGGCGCTCGGCTTCACCGTCAACCTGTCGACGCTGTTCGCGATCGTGCTCGCGATCGGCATCGTGGTCGACGACGCGATCGTGGTGGTCGAAGGCGCGGCGCACAACATCGAGCAGGGCATGAGCTGCCACGACGCCGCGGTGCGCGCCATGGACCAGCTGATCGGCCCGATCATCGGCATCACGCTGGTGTTGATGGCCGTCTTTCTGCCGGCCGCGTTCCTTCCCGGCCTGACCGGGCGCATGTACGCGCAGTTCGCCCTGGTGATCGCCGCGACCGCGCTCTTGAGCGCCATCAATGCCGTGACGCTCAAGCCGACCCAGAGCGCCATGTGGCTGCGGCGGCCGATGCCGCCCGAGCAGCGCAACGCGTTCTATCGCGGCTTCAACACGGTGTACGGCCGCGCGGAGGGCGCCTACGCGCGGCTGATCGGCCGCATGGCCGGCCGCAGCGGCATCATGGTGGTGATCGCGCTCGCGGTGATCGGCGCGTCGTTTTACGGCTTCACCCGCATCGCCACCGGCTTTCTGCCGATCGAGGACCAGGGCTACCTGCTGGCGGCCGTGCAGCTGCCTGACGGGGCGTCGCTCGCGCGCACCCAGAAGGTGCTCGATCGCGTCACCACCATCGCCAATCAGACGCCGGGCGTGCGCCAGGTCGTCGCCATCGCGGGCATCTCGGTGCTCGATAACAGCGCGCCGCTCGCCAACGCGGGCGTCGCCTACATCATCCTCGACGACTGGGGCGAGCGCGGCAAGGACAGGGACCTCCTCTCGCTCTATCAGGGGCTCAATCGCTCGCTCGGCGAGATCGAGGAGGCACGCATCCTGGTGGTGCCACCGCCGCCGATCCAGGGCGTCGGCAACTCGGCCGGCACCACGCTGCAGATCGAGCTGCGCGACTCGAGCTTCGACCTCGCCAAGCTGCAGACCATCGCGAGCTCGGTGGAGGCCAATGCGCAGAGCCAGTCGAGCATCCAGCGGGTGATCGCGCCGTTCCGCTCGCGCGCCGCGCAGTTCACCATCTCGGTCGATCGGGTAAAGACCGAGACGCTGCAGTTGACGGTCGACCAGGTGTTTTCCGCGCTCTCCGGCTATCTCGGCTCGACCTATGTCGACCAGTTCAATGCGTTCGGCCGCACCTTCCAGATCTACGTGCAAGGCGACTCGCAGTTCCGCCTGCGGCTTGAGGACGTGAGGAACCTGACCGTGCGCAACAAGAACGGCGACATGATCCCGCTCGGCACGCTGATCTCGATCGAGCCGGCGGTCGGCCCGCCGCTGATCAGCCTCTACAATCTCTATCCCTCGGCGACCATCGTGACCTTGCCACAGCCGGGCGTCTCGACCGGGCAGACGATGAAGCTGATGGAGCAGATCGCCGAGCGCACGCTGCCGACGTCCGGCGCCGGTTACGAGTGGACCGCGATGTCGTACCAGGAGAAGATCGTCGGCGGGCAGATGTTCGTCGTATTCGCGCTGGCGCTGCTCCTGGTCTACCTGGTGCTCGCCGGCCAATACGAGAGCTGGTATGCGCCGGTCGCGGTCGTGCTCGCGGTGCCGTTGTCGCTGGTCGGGCCGGTGTCGCTGCTCGGCGCGCTCAAGGTGGATAACAATCTGTACGTCCAGATCGGCCTCGTGCTCTTGATCGCGCTGTCGGCGAAGAACGCGATCCTCATCGTCGAGGTGGCGCGCGACCTGCGCCGCGAGGGCCGGGCGATCGCCGAGGCCGCGGTCGAGGCGGCGCGCGCCCGCTTCCGGCCGATCGTGATGACCTCGTTCGCCTTCATCCTCGGCGTCGCGCCGCTGGTGCTCGCGACCGGGGCCGGCGCGAGCGCGCGCAAGTCGATCGGCATCACGGTGTTCACCGGCATGATCGCCTCGACCTGTCTCGCGGTGCTGTTCGTGCCGTCGTTCTGGGTGGTGGTGCAGCGGTTCGAGGAGTGGTGGAAGGGGAGGCGGGGGAAGGGGGCTGAGGCTGTCGCGGCGGGTTGAGGCGACGTTGCTGCAAAAGGTGGCTGCCGGGGGGTTATTCCTAATAAATGGTCCGAGCGGTCGCGACGAGCACCGGGTCTCGACTCCGTTCGGTCACAGGTATTAACCTATTGGTTCAGCGACTTGAAAGATTTCCTGCGGGCGGCTCGGACAGCGTCTCCCCCGATGACCGATTATTATCCGTTGATCGCGAAGGCGGTTGCCGGTCTGGACAAGGCCACCGGCGAAAATCGCCGCGCGCTGTATGAGCGCGCCAGAACCGCCTTGGTGACGCAGCTTCGCAGCGTGCGGCCGCCGCTCAGCGAGTCGGACATCACCCGCGAGCGCCTGTCGCTCGAGGAAGGCATACGCAAGGTCGAGGCCGAGGCAGCCCGCCGACTGCAGGCCGAAACTCAGCGAAATGCGCGGACCGAAACGCCCCGGTCCGGTTCAACTGGACCTGCTGCGTCAGCCGATGATCTGGCCGAAATGGCGAACCGGCTCGAAAAAGCTCTCCGCCGGAGGAAGGATGAGGCGACTGGCGCAAACCGGTCGCCAACGGTGCTGCATCGACGGACCGAGGCGGCGTCGGGTCCTGCGTCCGGCGAGCCGTTCAGCCCCCTGGAAGCCGAGATGGCACACCTGCTCGGTCGGGACACGGCTTCCGACAGAACGCGCACCGGCGCC
>Ga0126371_10001979_pt1 | contig 17516 bp, 34 predicted proteins | sample PanSoiMetaPlot_4_FD_110145 | JGI IMG/M metagenome (GOLD analysis project Ga0126371, IMG submission 110145) | Tropical forest soil microbial communities from Panama - MetaG Plot_4 | ecosystem: Environmental > Terrestrial > Soil > Tropical forest > Bulk soil | place: Panama | collected 2016-02-17 | reverse complement strand
TGGGGGGGGCTTGTCATTACACCGGATTTTGGAACGTTCTCGGTTTTGAGAATGGTTAGTGAATCAGGGCATCAACCCCCCATAAAATAAGCCCCCACAGTGCGATTGAGAGGGCGAGTAGGAGTACGAGGCTGGTTAGCGCTCTTTTATTCACGTTGGTGTCCGTTTTGTCGTTTCACTATCTTGTAACTGCCCGCTAGTAGCATTCCGACGACTAATCCGACTCCGAATGCCACTGGCGCCACCACGAAGATATCTGTCACATCCGCCAGCACTAGCTACCAGTAACATTAGTAACTTTCGTGACAAGATCCAACCATTCGCGTATCCGATTGCGAAGCAAAACGTCCTCGTGACGGTTCGAGTACAGTAGAAGCTCGTGAATCCGCGCCCATTCCTCGATTGTCAGCACGGGTATAGCTGGACCGTTGTAGGTGACGGTCATGTTGGGTTTACTGGATCGTATCCGGACTCGAAATCTTCGTGTGATCCTTGTTGGTGTTGTTGATGTTCGTATCCGTGTGTTGTGTCTTTGAGTAGGGCGATGGTGGCGGCGTGGGGGGTGGTGTTCATAGCCTTGAAAGCGGCGTTGATTCGTGGTACGTCGTCGTCTGGTACGTTGATTGTCATGGTTGCCATTGGTTTGCTATCCAATTTCTAACGCGATTAGGATTGCTTGTGATCCGGGGTCCCATTGTGCCACAACGTTTTCGTCAAATGCGTACATTTGTAGGGAGTGTGGGCCGGGTGTTGTTGGCCCCCATAGATATGCTCCCATTGCGCCTGCCGTTCTAATGGATGGTCCTTGGTTTGGTAGGTTGGTGCGGCTTGTCATTGCCGGTCCCTGGCCGTCGAAAGCTACGTATGTGTCCATGTAAATGCCAGTTCCTGCCACCGATGTATAGTATCCATTTAGTTGAGTTATAGTTAGTACATAGCTGCCATTGTTTTTGACATTGATAGATCCCGACATTCCTGTTAGTGGATAAACTCCGGGAAGTTGTTGGTATGGGGAGGGCCCCATTGATTGAATGATGGTGACACCGGCGTTGAATAGCGCGCCTGTGGTGCCGTCTGGATTGGCGATAATGTAGGAGGGGACTAGTGCCTCCGCTTGGCCGCGCATGGTGGCGAGTTTTTGTTCTAGTGTGGCGAGGCGGGTTTGTATGTCTATGAGGATGTTTTGTGTGACGATGCTCATAGAACACATTCTATAGTTGTTTGTGCTTGTGAGGTTCCGTAGGGTAGGTTGGCGGCTAGAACTGCTGCGCGTACTCTTATGCCTACGAGGCCGGGGCGGATGATTGATCGTGATCCTGGGGTCATGTAGACTTCGGTGCCCCATGTACCTAGGGTGTCCGGTGCAGTGATGCCGATGTTGGTGGCTCCTAGGACTTCTTTGGGTTGCCAGTATATTGCTGCATTGTATACGTCGATGTTGATGTGGTCTAGTACTGGCAAGTTTTGTAGAGTGCTAGTATTCGTGTAGCTGTCTGGTGCAGTGATGTTGTTGAGAGCCCATGACGGCACGGTCGATACCAGTAACGCTAGAAACTATGGTAACAAGTGGTATTCGGGGTAAACTTCTGAAATGTGTTTGCCTGTTGCGCATAGTATGCGGTCGGCTGTGGCCATGTGTACCGATCGTTGAGGGGAGTTTTTTAGTGCGCGTAGGCGTCGCGCATCTATTCCTGCTAGTGTCGCTAGCGATGTGGCATCGTAGCGTTCGTCTAGCTTGTTTAGGTAATGGCGCAGGGGGGTAACGGGGAGTCTTGGACTCCGCATGATTCTTTCTGCCATGACGCTCCCAATTCTTCCGTCATGTGCAACGCTTCGACTAGTTCAGCGTTGCGCAATGCTATTGCTGATAGGAGTTTGCCCCTGGATGGCGTTACCGTTCCGTGTCGCCATAGGTAGATAGTTTGTGAACTGACGCCCGCGAGGCTAGCGAACCTGCTGTTTGTCGTGCCTGACAGGTACAAGTATCGGTCTAGCATGATCGCGCCCGCCTGATCCATGCTTCACTTTTTATAGTAACTCACGGTCGGTAAGGTACTGCACTTTTTATAGTAACTCATGGTTCATAAGTTACTACATTTTGGTTACTTGCCAGGGTGTCCTTTGGAGATCCAGTTGTACCCCCCGTCCTCTTTCTTCCACCAATCACCCCCCGGACGTTCTTGTTCTAGCTGCTTAACTTCGCCGCTTTCTAGGTGTACGAACAACGCCATGCGGTCGTCTGACGTTTTGGTTGCTGCGATAGACATTGTGTCCTCCGATAGTTCGGGAGGTTGAGGATACTCACCGCGCGCCATTGCCAACACGCGATCCATAGGAAAGCTCGGGCCGCAATCGGAATGGTTCCCGCCCCTGGAACCTAAGTCTTTGTGCTGAGCCACGCCACGCCCGGACCCTTGTGCTTCACTAGCTGACAGTCGCGTAATGGGAATGCCGTAGTGTGCCGCTTCCTCTGCGATCCATTGCGCGCAATTGGAAAGCATGTTTGGATGATTGTTCCATTCGGCAGGTAACCATGCACTAAAACCGCATAGTTCGATGGACACGGCTACCGGGTTGAATTCGGCTTGTGTCCATGACTTGTCCTGTCGGTGCACGTATTCGCCGATCGTGTTCACTTTGTCGTCCGCGCCCGCGTGTGAGCTAACACCGCTGCTCGGATTCTGGAACCACGAACCAAGGCTTTCAATGGTTTTACTACCCTCGGCCGTGTGAATGACCAGCAGGCGGACGTTACTGCCACCGCGACTGGAGTAGTTAGGGCTAGGAATCCAAATTCGTTTCAGCACGATGTTCTTCGACTTGTTTACGGCGAATTGCCATACGGCGAGGGTCGCTCGGACTCAGGTAGTCAACGTCATTGTCGTCATCCAATGGTCCAATGTGACCATCAAACCGTTCAATTGCTGGTTCGGGGTTCGGTGTGACGGTTTCTTCGTGTCGTTTGCGGAAGATCGGCATTAGATCAGGGTGCGGGGGTCTAGTACGTCGGTGAACATGCGGTCTGGCTGGTCAGATAGTAGTTCCTCGCGGCGTAGTGCAGCCCATTGCGCTTGCATGAATTCGATTCGTTGGCGTGCTTCCTTGTCGCCTTCGTTGCTGTCGTCGACGTCTAGCTGGAATTTGATTGCGGCTAGTCGTACCATCGGATTGGTGCGTACTTCGTTCGCCGCCCACCTTGGCTGGCCGTGTTTGACGAGAGTGTCAATGAGCACGGCGTCCGGGTACCATTCGACTTCTGTTGGTATGCCCGGCTGGTTGCGTACCCGGTTGCGGAGCGTGCTAAGAGCTAGGGGTGTCAAACGTGCCATGAATCAAGAACCCCACAAGGATGAGAGTGCCTAACGCCCCGACGACAACGAGCAATGTGACGGTTTGCAGCAAGTTGACCTCTGCTTGTAGCTGGTCAACCGTTGCGGTGAGTGTCGCCACTTGATCGGTAGGCGATCGGGAGGGTGGAACGGTCATACTTCCGCCCAGCTAACCGATGATGCGCCGCCTTGTGCGATGGCTGTGACACTGCCGCACCACAACAGGTTCGAGAGGCGGAAGTCCCAGTCGGCGCTTCCGCCACCAACGCTACCCAATGTGATTTGTGGTGCGCCTGCTGTCAGCGGAACGCCGCTACCGGTGTCGATAAGATCGACTGTCAGCACGAGTAGCACGGGACTAGCGGCGGCTGGCCCTAGTGTTATGAATGCGCCTAGCCGTGTTTCGTTTGGCTGGCAGACGAGCGTTGGCACTCCGGACGCGAGCGGTACTAGTCCGCCGGTGCCGGTGCGGCGTACGATTAGGCGGTGTAGTCCTGCATAGGGGAAGTTGTTTAGGTGCGCTTGCGCTGGTTCGCGGTCGGTGATGCACAACTGTCCGATGATTGACGTTTGCGCTGTCACGAGTTGTGCTAACAACTCGTTGGTGTGTGTCATGTCAACCATCGGCGGGAAGATCGGTACGTCCGTGTTTGGAACGTGGTTGCGTTGCGCGGCGGTGTCGTGTCTGTCAAGTAAGGGGTGTGCCATTCCGCTCCCTTATCGCATCTCTAATTTCCCGTAAAATATCGACTAGTTCCCGGAGTAATGCGATTGCTTCACGTGCGAAGATCATAGCGCAGCCGCCGCGACCTTTGGAGCTTTCGCCGCCGTGTTCATCGCCAGCGTCACCGGATTACCCGAACCAGTACCAGTCAATGCGCGTAGTCCCATGAACAACAACACCGACCCAACCACTACCTCTAGCAAGCGAACTAGATTGTTGAGAGACAGGATCGCTAGCAATGCGCCTGCGGCGGTAGCGGCGGCGCTCGCTCCGACTGCCGTTTCTGCGGCGGCAGCGCCAGCGCCCGTAGCCGTGCCAGTGGCCGCGCCAGACCCGGCACCCCCCGCGCTAGCCGCACTGGTTCCGGCGGCATCGACGCCCGTTGCGGCGGCAACCTCCGATGCGGACGCAATCGCTCCGGGTAGGACAGTAGCTCCGGTAAATGCACCCGCCGCTTGCATAACATCCCATGCGGTCACGGTGTCGTGTGCTTGCCGGTTAGCCGTGATGTCGCGAACGCCTAGTTTTTGGGCTGCGTATGCCCCGTATTTTACGGCGTCCTGAACGTTAGGGCCGACGTATACGGCGTTGCCCGTGGCGTATTCGGGCGGGCGTTGTCCAGCGGGATAGGTTTTGTACACTCCGGTAGTGGGAGTGTTTTTGACGAACCACCAACCAACATTCCGAGTTGCTGTTGCCATCGTTACTGGTAATTCCCGTAAGAATCGTAACTCTCAGCTTCGTTCTCATTGTCGCTATCTTCTGTGCTTGGATGCGCTATCTGGTATTCGTATCCGGCAATGAAGATCGCAGAGATCAGCAAGGACGCGCCTACGGGAAACGGGTCTTTCTGCTGGTACGCGACTGCGATTCCAGTGGATACGACAATGAGCGTTGCCGCTACCTCACCCCACCGAATCCGTTTGACGTTCCCCGCTTTCGCTTCCTGTTCATGGAAGAACGGTGATGCCACGGTGAACCATGACGGGCAGAACCCCGCGAACACGCCCGATGCCTCTCCTACTAGCAGGATGAGGATTACCGCACGGTCGCCATTCGCCTCGTTCATTTCTTTTTAGCAACCGGTTTGGGTGGCGATTTCGGTGGTGGCGGCGGTTTCGGCGGCGGCTTAGGCGGCGGGGGTTTCGGTGGTGCCTTGGCTGCTGGTTTCGGTGGTGTGACGACCTTGCTGACGATTTTTTGTACTGGTGCGACCACTTTTGGCACTGCTTTTGCCACTGGTTTAGGTGTCGGTTTTGGTAGTGGTTTGGGCGCGGTCGCGGTGTGGTGCTGTGCTGGCTTTGGTGTGGGCGCTTTTTGGTGTGATGGTGGTGCAATGGACTTGTGTTGATTGCCGTTGTGGGGGGCGCTGCTGCTAATGGTTTGCTTGCCGCTGGCGTGCGGTGTTGCGGTGTGCCCTGGGTTGCCGGGCGGACGTGTCACCTTTTTGGGGATGGGCACGTACTCCCAAAAGCCGCGTCCCAATCCTTTGATGGTGTAGCCAGCTTTTGTCGCTGGCTTGTTGTGTCCAAACGGCGCGTACATCGCACCTTTCGCAGTCAACTTTGGTTTCGCGCCTGTCACGGCGGCTACGTGTGCGGCACCGTTGTTACCAGCGGCGGACGCAGCCGCTCCGCCTGTCGCTGGCTGCTGTCCTGCGATGTCCGCCAGTACGCCCCACAACGGATCATCGGGAGAGATGTAACCAGGAAGATTGCTCATGGACTGTGGCTGTGCCATTTGGGATGTGATGTATTCCCATGCGTACGGTAGCCCGGTGCTGGGGTCAACGGGACCGAGGTCACCTGTACCTGACGACGTTGGCGATCCCGCGTCTGTATTTCCGGTGGTGTCGGCTAGCGTGCCGCTGTCGGTTGGTGCCACGTTGCTTGTGGTGCTGCCTTTGCGTTTGTTGTACAGGTAGGTGCCTACGCCGACGATCGCGCCGATCATGATCCACTGGTACAGCTTGAGTGGTCCTAGTTGTCGTTTCACCAGTACCCCCCCGGACTCGCAGGTGGCGCGGTCGCTTCCGGCACTGTCGTCACGTACGGCACTGACGGCACTTGGTTGACGATCGGCGTCTCTCGTTGTCGTGCTTTGACGGGCGCGTATTGCTGTTCGACTGCGAGCGCGTGTGTCCAGATCGCCGGTCGTTCAGGCCGGTAGACCATGAGCGAATATGCGTCCTGCCCGTCGCGTTGCATGACTTGCGTACGGCGAAACGGATTGGGCAGATCGGCGTAAGGGTAGTGTCCGCCTGCTTTACGCTCCGGGCCGACGCCGTGCCCTAGCTCTAGTGACTGTACGGTGCGAACGTTGTTGTTAGCACCAGTCTGGAATAGCTGATCGTTGGGCGCACCCCACCCGGTTGGCAGCACTTCGTTTGGGTTGACGACGATCGCGGGACCGATCATCGGATCCCGCGCGTCCGCCTGTCCGAAGATCAGTTCACGCGGATCGTTGCTGGAACCGTGAACGCTCATCCAGTCACCTTCGGATTTGTCGCTGCGTTGACTTGCTGCACCGTTGCCTGCTTAGGCGCTGCTGTTTTGGCGGTGGTTGTGGGTGTGTTGATCTGCTTGTCGAGTTGCGTTTTTACGTCCACCGCGTTGGTTAGCGCATCGGCGGTTGCAACGAGAATTGCGGCCATGCCACCGACACCGGGTGCTGCCTCCGCGACGATCGACAAGCTAAGGAACACGAACCCCCAGCCGGTTAGGAACCGTCCGAAGTTGGGGGGTGTGCCTTTGCCTAGTAGTTGGGCGGCACCTTGGTTCTGTGTCGTGGTCCCTTCCGTTAGGTGACGGTAGGTGTAGATTCCGAACACGATCAGCGCGCTGGTAATGATCGCCCGTTCCGCGCTTTCTTTGGTCATAAGCCTTGGGGGTGTAGCTGACGGTTGAACGATGCGAGGTAGCTCGCGTCAGGCTTGTTGATCTGGTGAACGCTCGGCTTACCTTGTGCACCGCCCCCTCCGGATTCCCACCATTGCCCTGCGATGTCAATGATCGTGTGATCCGTGCTTGGACTGCCACTATCGGTCCGGTCATACACTGTTACGTACTGTCCGGGGCCGTTCACCAGACTTGTCGCCAACCCCCCGGTGGTTTGTGGGCTACCTAAGTAGCCGCCTGCGTGAAGGACTGCGGATACGAAACCGGAGCAATCGTACCCCGCTTGTATCGCCCAACTGGAATGTCCGCCTCCCCACGCGTACGGCTTGCCGTTCAAGGCTGCGGCCATTGCTTGCATTGCTTTGACTCTGACTGCGGCGGTTCCGATGGTTGGAACTACGGTGCCGCCGGTTGTTGGTGGGGTGGGGGTGTTAGGCGAGCTACCCCCACCCCCGGTCAGCGGATTGAGTGAGGAAGGTAGGTGTCCAGCGACGGCATCTCCGGGGCTAACGCCATAGATGCCAGCGGTAACGAGGATGCCGCCTGCGAGCATGTCAGCGAAAGCTAGTGGCAGGTTCGGCATGGGTCAACCGGACAGGTATTGGCGGTACGCGCCGTTGATGAACGTGGACCACGGTGCCCAGCTACTGCCGTTGTTGCTTATCGCTATTGCGGCTTTTACGTTGTCGGCGACGTTGTACGTTGACTGTGACCCGTGCACACTGTTGATTTGCCACAGCCCGCGATCGGTACTGCCATTCGTGTTGTGGTTCGTAGCGTTGGGATCACCACCCGATTCGGCCATTGCGATCGCCGCTGCCATCGGCGCGCTAGCTGCGTTACCGCCTGCGCTGACCCAGAGGTTTTTTAGGTCGGTGTAGGTGTAGTGTCCGCTAGCGGGGGGAGTAGGGGCGGTTGGTGTGGGAGTTGTGGAGGTACCGCCCGTCGCCCCCCCGCTAGTGATTGGTGCGAATGACGCTACCGATACTTGTCCTTGCATGACTTGTCCGATGCTTTTGCCGGACAGGCCCGCGAGGATGAGAATGCCACCGCCTAAAGCGTCTGCGAACGCTAACGGCAGATTCGGCACGAGAGGTCACCCTGCGATCTTGTGGTAAAGCAGATCGAGAGCGATGCCGATGATGATGCCAATGATCAGTGTCGTCATCGCGGTCACCCTCGTTTACGCTTCACGACTTCCGCAAGGATCACGCCGACGATCACACCAACGAGACTGAATCGAACGCCGTCGATACGCATAGTTTAGGCACCCCCTGCCGCGACTACAAAACGGAATCCGGACGCGCGGAACAAGTAAACGCCTAGTAATGCGGTGGTGACTAGTAGCGCGACGTGGAGAGCGACGCTTTCACTGGTACCGGCCGCATTGGTGCTGTTGTCTGTTGGCATGGGAATGTTTGTGATTAGTGGCGCTTCAGTGACTCGGCCGCCTGCCATGCCAGGATCGAGTACGGAAGTACCGTCATGATTGGCGATAAATGGGTTGACGCTAGGCACACTAGGACTTAGCTGCTTTCAACGCATTGCTGAAAGCGTTGCCGCTAGCGGTAATGTCACTAGCGGTGTTGGGATGAGCGACAATAGTGGTGATCAACGTTACGAACACGATGCCTGTCAGCACGTCAACGATGCCGGTTCCGGATGTCCATGACATGGCTTATGCCGCCCCTGGAATCACTGGCGCTACCGGAGGATGGAACTGGACGCCGCTTCCACCGACCGCCGCGCGCTGATCAGGTGCAGTGCTACTGACGGTAACGTCGTTGATGATCCAATCGATCGTACCAGCAGAACCGCCAGACGGAGTGTTTACCTCATATCGCGTACTCGTCACGGTAGGCAGCCATGACACGACCGACAGGCCGCCGACGTTACGCTCGACACCGTAGTTGTACAGGCCGAACACGTAAACCCCAACGTCACGGGCGGTCAGGTCGTTGACGTATTCGCGCATTCGCTTGCGGAACATGCGGCGACTGGTTACGTCAAGGTTGATGTCATCCCAACGCAACGTGACAGGATCACCAGTAACCGCGTCACTGCGAACGCCAGCCACACGGAACACGACGATGACCGTCCGCAAGAGGTTACCCATCCTGTTCAGCGGCAACCGCTGCGAACCAGGGTTCACGGTAATGTTAGGTTGCTGCGACCACAGACCCATTGTTCCGCTGTATGGCGGTGCCACTGCCTGCTGACGACCCCTGGCGTCCGTCGGTGCCGGTAGGGACCAGAACTCGCACCATACCGTGCATGACATCGCCTCAACTGGTGACGGCGGCGTGCTAAAGTTGTTGCCGAGCGTGTCAATGAGCACCGTGAGCCGGTACGCGCTTGACGCTGACAGGTTCGCGGGAGAACCAACACCATCGGGACTGATCTCCAACGGCACGTAAGGTGACAACGCGGGCGCTGTTGCCGACGACGAATAGTCGGGATCGATCCGATAGTCGGGACTACCGGCGTATCCACCGTAAGTGTCAGCTAGCAGCGTGTTGTAACCTGACAGTTCGTAGATCGGTGCACCGTTCGTGTCAGTCAACCTGATCAGCGCTGACAGTGAATGCGGGTAGTCATTTGATGCGGTGCCTCCGGTTCCCGGTGTGGTGGTGCTGAATTCTAGGACTATGCGGCGGAGGTAGCCGGTTGCCGGTAAGGGGAAGGGTCCGAAGGTTTGTTGGTTAGTGCTTGGTGTGAAGGTGAACGATGGTCCCTGTTCGCAGCCGTGGTGTGACGCTTGTGCGAATGGGATGACTTGTGCAGCGCTAGCACCACCCGCAGGATTGGCGGTGCCTTGCTGGGGCGGGAGTGCGGTAGCAGCGGGCATAAGAGAGGTTTCACCAAACCACTTGTAAGGCGCGGGCCAGTGACCCTAGCGCGTTGTTGCTGTCATGGAACTTGATTTCGATCGTCCGGATCAAAGCTCCCCACAGGATCATCCATAGGAAAATGTGAAGTCCGCTAACGGTAACCATTAGTCAGTAGCCGGAAGCTTCGAGGATTTACGCGAACCGGTGTCGGACTTGCCACCGTTTTGCGGGGGTGGGGTTTGCTCGTTCGCGCTTTGCTGGTGTAGCAAGTCGAGTAGAGCGTCTGGATCGTCTTTGATGTCTGTGAGTTGCTGCCAGCCGATCTGTTCGGCGATGGCGAGAGCGCCAACCACACCTGCGATTTCACCGTCGCTGGGGATCTCGCTGGGGGGGAGGGTTGCGCCTACTTGTCTGAGGGTGTCCATTAGGCTCATTGCACCCTAAAGGCTACTCCCGGACCGGACGAAACGCCGCTCGTTTTATAATTCTTCTAATTGGTAAATCGGCTCGCGGGCGCAAGGTTCATGCAAACGAACACCCCAAACGACGTAAATTCTCAACGAAATTCTGGACGAATGTTCTAAATGAGCTTGAAAAGTTCGCTATTTGCGAGTTATTCTAGTAACGCTGGTTACTGGTAACGACAGGCACGCCGATAACCATGCTAGAATCAAGCTACGGCAATCAACCAAAGAAGGACCACTCCTAATGATCATCCAAAACCCAGCTCCGGAACCCACGATCCTCGACAAGATCGACCGCTTCATCGCACGTTACGTCGCGATGCCCAACCGCGAACGGCATCTCGTCAGCGTATGGGTCTGCCACACCTGGCTATTCCTCGACAGCCCACCGGACACCACACCCTACCTGTACGTCTACAGCGCCCAAAGGGGATCGGGTAAGACTCTGCTTGGCATTGAGCTTATGGAAGTCCTTTGCTTCAACGCCCAATCGGTCGGCGGAATCACCGGACCTGCCCTGTTCACGCTGGTTGACGAGCTACACCCCACCTTGCTGATCGATGAGGTAGACACGATCTTCGCTGGCGCTTCCAACCTGCCGTTACAGCGCGTGTTGAACACGGGTTACAGGCGCGGGGGGAAAGAGGCCCGGGCGAACGGCGTGTTTTCGACGTTCTGCCCGAAGTCATTGGTAGGGATCGACAACTCGCGCATGCCCGACACAACTCGCGATAGGTGCATACCGATTCACATGAACAGGGCAACAGGTGAGGAAATGGGGCGGATTAGCCCGTTCTTCCATTATCAGGTGGAGGATGAGCTAGACGCCCTCACGGACGAGCTAGCGGAATGGGCCCGCGACAACGGAAATGCGCTCCGACAGTACGAACCCGAGTACCGGCAGGGAGAACTTGCGTCGCCGCGTCAGTGGGAGATCACCCGCACGATGCTTCAGGTAGCACGCCTGTTCGGCACCGAAGAACACACCCGCAACATGATGGTCGAACTACTCGAACAGAAAGGCCAAGCGGTCAGCACCCCCGAACAAGACCTACTAGCATACATCCGGGAATACTTCGTAGAGAACCGCAAAGAGAAAGCACAAACAACCGACCTAGTAGCCACCATCCAACGCGACCCCCGCTTCAGCGCCCTAACCGGACCCATCCTCGCGAACAAACTACGGCCGTTCGGAGTGGCACCAAAAGCCATCCGATTCTTCCAGGGCAAAGGCGGCGTCCAAAAGGGGTACATGAAAGGTGACTTTATTGACGCATGGGAAAGATACCTCAATGACTGACTACGGCTACGTACAGCCGTTGTGTGATGAGAATTGGCTTGTGTGGGCGGATCCTTACCGTGAGCCGGTGAGGGTCCTCCACTCACCTACAGAGGTTTGCTGTCTCTGCGGACAGCCTACTGACAGCGGCATTTACGTTCGCGTAAACCCTGACGTGGTGCCGTTCTCGACACTACTCCATGACCCCTAGGTGCGGACTTGCGTGCGGACTAGGTAGTCGTGAATGCTGTCGATGTACAGAACTTCGTGGTGAGGGAGGCGCGCTAACGTTTCATAGACGACTGGCTGGCTTATGCCTTGGTATTCGCTAGCACGGATACGGTCGTTACGGCCGGTTGTTCTGAATAGGAAGCTGTGTGTGGCTTGCTCGAACGCGTTGATCGGGATTGACACGGGGCGTTGTGTGGCGGCGATCATGGTGACCCACAGCGACCGTCCTTGTAACCATAGGGTATTGAGGATGTCGCCTAGCTTGAGTTGTTCGGTGAGATAACGTACCTCATCCATGTAGATCGCCCATCCTCCGGTGCTGAACACTCCGATCAACGCTTTCTCGAACGCTTGCGATTGCTTCCACAGCGCACCTGCCGTTGGCTCTGACAGCGGCGGCCGGAAGATCACACGCGGGTGCTTCCCGGCGGCGGTTGGATCGAACTTGTCCATGATCTCAAACCCTTGCGCTTGCAACGGCGCGTACAGGGACGGGTCCCGCATCTTCGTCCCCAACACTACTACGTACGGTTGAAATCGTAGCAGCTTGACGGCTAGCGTGGTTTTGCCGCTTCCTGCCTGTCCCACTAGGACGACGTGTTCGGCACCGTAGTTAAGGTCCCGGTTCCATGTCGCCCCGAACCACCTGTCGAACTGTTTCCATTCGGCGTACGGCGGTAGGACTTGTAGTCCTAGGCCGCGTGGCTTGACGGTTTTGCCGTCGAGGCGGACGGACTCACCCGTCCGTATCGGCTGTAAATTCAACCGTGCTGCCATCGTTCACCCCCGACATCCCTGGCATGCCGCCGTTCGTGCCCGGCATCGTCCCGGCAGACGCAGGCGAGTGAGCGTGTTTCCGCCCGCCCTTCAACTTCGCTTCCCTCACCGGACGGTCTGGCATGTCCGGATACATGACATGTCCCATGCTCGACATTACGGGCACGTCCGGACCGTGATGAATCATGCTTCTACCGTACAGCTTGCCGAGACTTGACATAACGGACATGCCAGTGAAGAACCGAGTGATGCCAACGAGTGCACCGCGTAGCATCTCGTGTTCCTTCGACAACTCCACCAATTCACGCGCAACCCCTGGAGACTCCGTAAGGATGGCGTCACGGCAATAGTCGCAGCGCCACTCCGGTAGCTGCGGCAAAGTGTGAATCACAGCAGTCATCGACAACAACTCTGCGACCACCCGCGTAACGTCAGCGTCGCTAGGCTCTTTCTTAGGCAGCGACTTAGCCGGGCCGGGCCGGCCACTGCCACGCGGACGCCCCCGACGCTTTTCACCCTTACCCCTGTCATCATCGCCCAACGGCGGCAATGGAGGCAAGCTATCTAGCGGTGGCAGATCATTGGGAATGATACGCCCAGTTGGCGGAAGGTCAGTTGTCGTCGCGCTCATTTGTCATCGGTTCCCTAGGAACTTTTCGGCTAGTGTTTTCTTTCGGGGGGGTGACATCGCTTCCGATGACGCGACAGTTGCGGACGGATCACCGGACTTGGCGTTACCCTCCCCATCCCCATCCCCAGAGTCATCTTTATGAAACGCTCCCCTGCGCTCTAGTTCAGCGATGGTCCCATCAGCGATAGCACTAATGGCATCAGGGTGAAGCTTGATCTGTAGTTCCCGTGCCTTTTCCTGAACGCTGTCCTGTACCGCCGCCCGCGCCTCTGTGGGAGTTTGCGTTTCAGGATTCACCGCTTCGCCCGCCGTCTGGCCAATGACCATGATGTCACCAGAGGTAGGCTCGCGTGCTGGCTTGGGATCGTTGTAGGTTCCGGTTGATTCAGGTGTCATTGTCAAGTCCGGGGTGGTTGGTGATTGCCGGTGACATCAATCTTACTCCCGGACCGGACGAAAAACACACCCCTTAATTGGCCAGCCAGCCAGCTTCGCGCATCCGGTCGGGCGCGCGCGATCTTTGTGCACTCAACTATATGCGTGAAAAAACGCCCCGGGGGATCATCATGCCCGGGGCGTTTTGTCCGGGTCAGCATGTAGACTGACCCAAGCTATTTTCCTCGCCTTGCATCATAGCACAGGCGACGGACAAACACGCGCCACCTAATGATGTAAGAAAAGGATCATTGATGGACACTCGACACGGTAACGGTTGGTCTGCTGACGTTGTTCGCTGGCAGGACCGTAACGGAACGTGGTATCACGGGTCGCCCCTACCAGAAGACTTACCGCACGCCTACCGGCTAGTAGTTCGGTACCTCTACAGTGACGGTACCGAGCGACACACCACAATCTATAGTGGTGACGATCCCGAACATTCCTTTGGATGGGATGAAGGAGAATTTGACGTAGACATCGTTGAGTACGAACAAGGATCACCAACCGCCGAATAGACCGCATGAAAGTACATGAACGGTCATCGGAACGAACGGTCAAACCTCGCGGACTGACGACCAACGCCGACCGACCCTTACAAGTAGTGCATTTCCCCTCTCGTCACAACGACAAAGGGCACTTGAACGATGCCCCCGTCTGGTTGACGCCAACGGGTGAGCTACGATCATTACACCAGTTCGTCACCACTCTTTACCGAATGCCACCGACGCTCGTTGCGAGCAACAGCAGCGCCCAACTTCTAGCAATCTTGGACGAGCATTACGGCGATCGGTGGGTTACACATGAACCAGGATGGAACTTCAGCGTAACTCCCGCTGAGCGTGAACTATACCGCCCACACCTACAAGGCACAGGGCGACGCATGTGCTCCAACCACTTGATCGTCAATTGGTTTGGATTTGGGCGCGTCGAAGATCACAAGCACCGTAAGGCGCGCTGGCATCTCATGCTAGATCCCGTCGTGTTTAGCGACGCACCCGCCAATGACTTGCCCAAAGGGGCGCACGAACTGTTGGCATGGGCAACAGAAGTCAAAACTTTCGCATTGGAACAGACGATCAACGTCAAGCCAACGCAAGGTGCCACCGCACGCCAATTCCTACTCAGCCCACACGTCTACCCCAAAGCTCGGCGCAAGGTGCCTCGCGCGACCAACGACAAAGCGCGGCCTCACATCGGCATCAACCATTATGAAGTACGCGCCCTGTCCAGTAAGCGTTACAACGCCCGGTATCTCGACCAACGGTCCGCGCACCACTATCACGCTGAACACGAGAACTTACCGTCTAGTGACTACCTCTACGCCTACGGTAGCTTCCGTGAACCTGGCATTATCCTGTGGAAACGCGATCCGGCACGCATCAAAGAGTTTCTAGGCGACTTCAAAGGCTTGATCTGCGCCGACATCACTTGGCAGCGACGCCGTAACACTCCCTGGATACCCCATGAGCTAGCCCGCTGGAAACCAGACAGGCCATTTTGGTTCTTCACCAACGAACTTGACCTACTGACATCCATCGGCGTAGAGGTCACTGGCATCTATGCAGCATGGGGCGGAGTCCACGTCGATCAAGGAATCAAACGATACGCCAAGTTCGCACAAGCCCTGAGAATCGACGATGCGCCAAGGTGGCTCAAAGGACTCTTACTGTCGGCGTACGGATGCCTAGCGACACGTCCACGTCAGCAGGAGATTGGCTATGCGCGCACGAGTAGCGACAATCACGAGATTTACCGTACGTCCGGTTCACGAGCGTTACTAGTGTCACTGGTAACTAGCCGTCGCAAGTCCGAACCTGGTGTGAACAACGTAATCCACAGGGGAATGATCGAAGCGGCAACCCGTGTCGAATCCCTAATGTACGCCAATTATCTTCACCAGCACGGCATTCGCACGCTAGCCATCTACGTAGACGCTCTCATTATTGAGGATAATCTTGACGGAATCGATGATCTAGGACGACCACCCCCGGTGAGCATTCCCATGTTCGAGCCGTGGCGAGACAAACAAACCCTCACCGAACTACAGTTCCTCGCCAGCAATGCCTTTACCAGCTTACAAATGACCAAAACACCGGGCATGCCCAATCGCACGCTAGCATTGCTTACGTCCACCGGCATCGGCGGGGCGACACGAATCGGCACCCGTCAAACGATGCGGCAACGCCACCTCGACGCCATCGAACAGCGCGCAGAGGCCGCCCGCCGATGGTACGCACAACTTGCATAACCCCCAACGCACATGTAGAATACGCTACGGCGATGCCGATCCCCCCCTCGTGCTGATCTGAGTCACGCGGCCACAATCGGTATCGCCACCAAAACCCCCAACAGGCACCCGAAGGGGGTGACATCATGCCACAAGCCAGAACCGCAGGCACCCCAACCGCTGACAAAGAATCCGCCAGTGAAACACCCGCTCTGCCCACCAGTAGTAGCAACGGGAGCTACACCCGCGAACTGATCGACCTAGCCGTTCGATTCAAGGAACAAAAAGCCGATCTGTTCAAAAAGATCGCCGCGAACCGGCGCAGCCTCCGCGATCAGATCATCATGGGCATCGCCAACGAAGACGAAGCGGATTGGATCAACGAATTCTATCCTGTCAAAACCAGCGCCAAAAAGGCCAACAAGACAGCGTAAAACCACACCGTGACATCGCCCGTAGGCAACTACGGGCGTTTGTCATGCCAACAAAGGATCACACATGGGAATGTTCGACAAACCCCAATTCCTCACCGGAAAGTCCGAAACCGCCTACGTCCAACCCGGAGACACTTTCTGGCTACACGCGGCCCGAATCGACGGCACAAGCAACATCAACGGCACAGTACGCGATCAAGCCAAGCTCAAAGTGTCACACACAAAGAACGGCGACACAACCATCGTTTACACGTCAGGGGCGGGGGTTGTAGGCCAGATCAAACGTATAGACGACAGTGACAGGTCCGCGATGCCGATGGAAGTCCGGCTAGACGCCATCCCGTCCAACAAGGGCAATCCAACGCACGTAATAACGCCCGCAGACCAGCCCGCCCCTACCGCAACATCGGACGACGGCGATATTCCGTTCTAACGGTATCCTTTGTCGTGCTGAGGGGAGAAAACGACGAATGACTACCTATAGCGGCGAATGTGTCAGATGCGGTCGAATAGTAGCCTGTCACAGCAACGGAATACCACAAACACACTCGGACATGGATTCTCGGCTCTGTTCAGGCATGAACAAGGCGGTTAGGAACTTCAAAACCTTTACCTATCCAGACGACGACTCAGACGGTTCTACCCAAAGCACAAAATCTACCTATCGCTCACAAAGGGATCACTGAAATGACACACACTGAGGATATCGCATTAGACGCTCTATTAGAGTCCATCAAAGACACCAACATGAGATTTGACAAGTTTATAGAACGAACTATGGCACAAAACGAGGTCACATCCACCGACGGGTTCGCAATAGGGCTTGCTAGCGCTGCAAAGAGTGCTTTAGTACAATTCACCACTACAATAGAGGCGGAAAAGGGGTAATAATAGCCACCTGGGACCCCCCATTCTCAAGGTTCCTCTTGTTATCAGTAACTAGCCCCTCAAACGAGGGGCTTTTCATTGCCATCCACACGAACACAAAGTTACCGTTGTAACAGTAGGAGTAACTGTAGCGGTAACTTTGACTCCATAGGAACACGCCATGAGAAGTTCACTGCCAGGGGTTGATGCCCTGATTCACTAACCATTCTCAAAACCGAGAACGTTCCAAAATCCGGTGTAATGACAAGCCCCCCCCAAAACCCACCACCAAAAACCAGCGCAACAACAACCCACAAACCCAAATATTGCGATTTGCAGGGGATTCACTGAGAAATTCACTGAGAAATCCACTGAGAAATCCACTGA
>Ga0126371_10001978_pt1 | contig 17518 bp, 17 predicted proteins | sample PanSoiMetaPlot_4_FD_110145 | JGI IMG/M metagenome (GOLD analysis project Ga0126371, IMG submission 110145) | Tropical forest soil microbial communities from Panama - MetaG Plot_4 | ecosystem: Environmental > Terrestrial > Soil > Tropical forest > Bulk soil | place: Panama | collected 2016-02-17 | reverse complement strand
TACTCTGTCGGGGACAACTCCGCACGACGCCGAGGTCGAGTCCGGGCTATTTCAGTTCGACGGGCAAGGGAATGTGACGGCCACATACAGTGTCACCGGTTCGCAAACGGCGGCCAAGCAGGTGACGTCAATGGGCACATACACAGTTGGCTCGAATTGTTTGGGAACGGCAAGTCTGACCGATTCGAATGGCGCGGTGAATGCTCTAACCTTCGCGCTCGCGGGGATCTACGGTCAGAATCCGAAGCTGCTCGAGTCGAATCCGTCATTTCTGCGGACCGGCCAGGTGCACGCCGCGTTCACGAACCCGACGCAGTCCATCGCCAACGTAGCCAGCTACGCCATAAATGCCACCCCTCCCGGCAGCGTCTTCACATTGTTCGGTGTGAATCTGGCGACGAGGCCGGCTGGCGCCGCCAGCACCACGTTGCCCACCACGCTGCTCAACACCACCGTGACCGTGAACGGCGAGTTGGCGCCTCTGTTCTACGTGGATACGGGACAGATCGACGCTCAGATGCCCTGGGACATCCCTGGAAACACAGTCGCAACCGTGATCGTGAAGAACGGTAGCTCTACGAGCAACGCCGCGGCGGTTTACGTACCTGCGTCCGCCGCTCCGGGCATCAGCGTGTTCGCAAATAATCGCGCTGTGGTGGTAAACGCCAACAACGTCGTGAATGACGCCAACACGCCCGCGGCCGTCGGCGACGAGGTGGTCGTCTACTTCACTGGCGGCGGTGCGGTGAACGCGTCCGGCAAATTGGTCACGGGTTCGCCTGCGCCATCGGGGCTCTCTCCAGTTACCGATCCCAATGCCACGGTCACCGTCGGCGGCCAGAACGCTGTCGTCAAATACATCGGACTGACCCCGGGATCCATCGGGCTGTACCAGGCGAATTTCATTGTTCCGCAGATCGCCAAGGGGACATACCCGGTAGTAATCACGATCGCGGGAACGGCGTCGAATTCGTTAGGCGGTCCGCCAACCGAATCCGGTGATGACGATCAGTAACTGAAAGCGGGTGCCAGGTCTCAGGTGGCGCTTGCGGCAGTCGTGATTTTAACGGCTGCCGCGTTCGCGCAGACCTGGTCCCCGCTACGCTGCTAGCCTGTTCTTGTGGCCAGCGACGACGCCGAAGTCTTGTCCATCGACGGGCGCGAAGTACGCATCACGCATCCTGGCAAGCTTTATTTTTCCAAGCAGACCAAGGTAACGAAGCTTGACTTAGTTCGCTACTACCTGTCGATCGCACCCGGCGCGCTCGCAGGCATCCGCGACCGCCCGATCGTTCTGAAGCGCTTTGTCAACGGCGCCGAGGGCGAAGCGTTCTATCAGAAGCGCGCGCCTTCCGAACGCCCCAACTGGCTCCGGACGGTGATGCTGTCGTTCCCCTCCGGGCGCACGGCCGAGGAGATTGTGGTCGACGACGCTGCCGGTCTCGCTTGGATTGTCAACCTCGGCTGCATCGAGCTGCATCCGCACCCGGTGCGCTCCGGCGGTCTCGATCATCCCGACGAACTACGCGTCGATCTCGATCCGGGGCCCGGTGTCGAGTGGTCGAGCGTGCGAACGGTGGCGCTTGAAGTCAAAGCGCTGCTTGAGGACTTGGGCCTGCAAGGCTGGCCCAAAACCAGCGGCTCGCGCGGCATGCACGTGAACGTGCGAATCGAGCCGCGCTGGACCTTCAGTGAAGTGCGCCGCGCCGCGGTCGCGCTCTCACGCGCTGTGGAGCGGCGTGTGCCATCGCTCGCCAGCTCGAAATGGTGGAAAGAAGAACGCCACGGCGTATTCCTCGACTACAATCAGAACGCAAAAGATCGCACCACATGTTCTGCATACTCAGTGCGCCCCCTGCCCGATGCACGCGTCTCCACCCCGCTCGCCTGGAGTGAGGTGCCCGATTGCGATTCGGCCGATTTTACGATCCTCACCGTCCCCGATCGCTTCGCGAAAATCGGCGATCCGCATGCGGGGATGGACGCCGCCGCTGGATCGCTCGACAAACTGCTGGAACTCGCTACCAAGGACGAAGCCGAGGGCCTAGGCGATGCTCCCTGGCCTCCCCATTTCCGCAAGATGGAAGGCGAAGCGCCGCGTGTCGCGCCATCGCGCGCAAAATCGGCAAAGAAATCTGCAGCCAAGGCTCCACGTACGAAAATGCCGTTGGTCGTCGTCGCGAACTCCCCAAACAAAGAAGCCGCGCTCGCGGGTCTCGAAAGATGGAAGCTCCGACACCCCGACGCGGCGAACCTCCTCGCGGTGGACGACGTGCTTGTGGACTCGATGCGCGGCCGCTCATGCACCTGGACGCGCATACGCGTGAATCTTCGGCACGTTCCTGAGGAGTTGCGACCCGCCCAGGAAACGCCCGACCCCGATGACGACCCTACGCGCGACTGGCGCGAACACCGGCGTCACGCTGCTGAGCACTTCGCATCGCGGCTGCGCGACAATAAGAACACCAGAGGAACCCATGAGCCTATCCGAAGGAAAAATCCGCCACCTGAAAGCCCTGTCGAATAAGGAGGGTATCATCGCCGCCGCTGCGATGGATCAGCGCGGCAGTTTGCACAAAGCCATCGCAAGCGCGAAAGGCGTGCCTGCCGATCAAGTGACTCCCGACATGTTGACCGAATTCAAGGTCGTGGTCACCAAGGTGCTCACGCCGCACGCCAGTGCGATTTTGCTCGATCCAGAGTACGGCATTCCGGCCGCGAAAGCCCGCTCGTCGAACGCGGGGCTTCTGCTCGCCTATGAGGAAAGCGGCTACGACAACACCAAGCCGGGCCGCCTGCCGGATCTCCTGCCGCACGTATCGGGCAAACGTATTGCCGACTGGGGCGCAAACGCAGTGAAAATCCTGCTCTACTACACTCCCTTCGACGAGCCTCAGATTAACGACATCAAACACGCCTTCATCGAACGCATCGGTGCCGAGTGCCGGGATCTTCAGATTCCGTTCTTCTGCGAATTCGTCGGCTACGATCCGAAAGGCGGCGACGAAAAAGGCCTCGAGTTCGCCAAGATCAAACCGCAAGTGGTGATTGGCAGCATGCAGGAGTTCTCTAAGCCGCAATACAAGATCGACGTGCTGAAAGTGGAAGTCCCGATCAATGCTAATTACGTCGAAGGCAGCAGCGTGTACAAGGGCCAGAAAGCCTACACGCGCCAGGAAGCACTCGGACATTTCCGCCGCGCCGCCGAAGTGGCTACCAAGCCGTTCATCTATCTGAGCGCCGGTGTCGGCAACGCTCAGTTTGTCGAATCGCTGAACATGGCGGCCGAAGCTGGTACCGATTATTCGGGCGTCCTGTGCGGCCGCGCCACTTGGAAAGACGGCATCCCGATCTACGCAAAACAAGGCGCCAAAGCGCTCGAGGACTGGCTGAAGGTGGAAGGCGTCAAGAACATCGAAGCCGTGAACGCCGCGCTCAAAACCGCCAAGCCGTGGTACGTGAAGGCGGGCGTTCCACAGCCCGTGCACGCTTAAGCCTGTCCGTTTTCGCACGGCGCAGTCCCATCGCACGACAGCGTGGTCCGCATAGCCGCTCCGAAAATTATTGATTCTGAGCAATCCGGGCCTGGCCTACTAAGTGCTACTCTCACCAAGTTCAGCCAGGAGTAAACGTGCGCGCAATCTGGACCGATATCCGCTACGGCCTCCGCATGCTGGCCGCGACGCCTTTGTTCACAGCCGTGGCCATTCTTTCGCTCGCAATCGGCATCGGAGCGAACACCTCCATGTTCAGCTTCGGGGACGCACTGGCGCTGCGCCCGCTTCCAGTGCCGCGATCGTCGGAGATCGTCCGTGTTGTGAGCACCCACCCGTCGGAAAAGTTCGGGTCCGTTTCCTATCTCGACTACGTCGATCTCAGGCGCGAAGCGCGGACAGTTTCTGGGTTGATCGCTTCCGAGCAAGTTCCCATCGGCTTCTCCAGAGACTCGACATCCACCGCGCGTCCGAAATTAGGCCTCGCCGTAAGCACAAACTTCTTCGATGTCCTAGCCATCCAACCGGCGCTCGGCCGTGCCTTCCGGTCCGATGACGACCGGCGCAATGTGATCGTGATCAGCGACACTTTCTGGGACTCCGAGTTCAATAGAGACCCTTCCGTTGTTGGCCGCGCTGTGAACTTGAGCAATACGGGCTTCACCATCATCGGCGTAGCGCCGAAAAGCTTCACCAGCTTGGACCGATTCGTTCATGAGGATTTCTACCTGCCGCTCGGCACCGTGTCCCAATTCGGCTCGCGTCTAGAGCAAGAGCTTGAGCAGCGTGACGCCCTGGAGCTGACTGTGTACGGCCGCCTGGCCCGAGGACGAACGGCCCAGCAAGCGCAGGCCGAGTTTCAAGCCATCGGACGCAATTTAGAGTTGGCCTATCCGGGCACAAATCGAGGGCGCGGCGCACTGGCGATTTCCGAGTTCCGCTCGCGCTTTCTCTTGGATTCCTACAACATGCTCACGGCTGCCGTGCTGCTGGCGATCGCCGTTTGTGTCCTGTTGATCGCCTGTGCCAACGTCACCAGTCTTCTGCTCTCCCGCGGGCGGTCGCGCGCTCGCGAGCTTGCCATCCGCGTCGCCATCGGTGCCAGCCGGAGGCGGCTCTTCCAACAGCTCATCACCGAGAGCCTGGTCCTGGCCATCATTGGCGCGGCTTTTGGCCTTTTGCTGGTGCTCTTCAGTATCGACTTCTTCGCTTCGCTGCGCATTCCGGCGTCGCTGCCGATATGGCTCGTCACCAAGCCCGACCTGCGCGTTCTTGTCTTCGCTGTCATCACGACATTCGTTAGCGCAGTGATCTTCGGAGTCGCTCCCGCCTTGCATGCTCTTCGATCCGACGCGAATACAACATTGAAATCAGGCGACGCCGCGCCGGCGGGAAAACGCCGCTGGTTCCCGAGCCGCAACGTGCTGGTGGTGGCCCAGATCGCCATTTCAATGATGCTTGTGGTCTCGTCTGGACTGCTGGTCAAGGATTTCGCTGACCTCACCGCTGAGCACGCCGGGTTTCGTGTCGATCACGTTTTGGTGATGGGCGTGAATCCCGCGATGGCTGGCTACAACGACACGCAAGGAGCTGCGTTCTACCGGCAATTGCTCGAGCGCATCGCAGCTCTGCCCGGCGTGCGATTAGCTGCGCTCGGCCAGCACATCCCGCTCGGTTTTTCCAGCTCGACGCGCAACCTCGCCGTCGAAGGCTTCGAGATGACGCCTTCGCAGCGCAGCATCACCGTGACATCGAACATCGTCAGCGATCAATACTTCTCGATAATGCACATTCCGATCGTCGCCGGTCGTGCGTTTAACGCGCGCGACCTCGCCTCTTCTCCCCACGTCGCCATCGTCAACGAAGCCATGGCTCAGAAATACTGGCCGAAGGGCAACGCGATCGGCGGCCGTTTGAGGCTGGAAGGCAACGAGACCATCCAAGTCGTAGGGATTGCCAAAACCATCAAGTATCGCGACGCGAGCGAGGCGCCGCTCCCGTTTCTCTACTTGCCGCTTTCCCAGCAGTATTCGAGCTTCATGACTTTGCACGTCGAAACCGACGGCGATCCCGTAACCATCGTCGCCCCAGTGCTTTCGCGGGTCAGCGAGACGGATCGTGCGATGCCCGTCTCCGACGTCCAGACTCTTGAGCATTTCTTCAAAGAAGGTGCGCTGTTCGGCAACCGGCTCATCATGCAAATAGTGGTGGCGATCGGTTTGATTGGTTTGCTGCTGGCCGTAACCGGATTGTACGGCGTAGTAGCCTACGCGGTGAGTCAACGCACGCGCGAGATCGGGATTCGCATGGCGATCGGAGCGCAGCCGTCCTGGATTTCGAGTCTGGTTCTGAGGCAAGGACTTAGACTAACCGTGCTCGGCACGGCCATCGGCTTGGTTCTCGCACTCGGAGCCTCGCAAGTCCTCGCGAGCCAGCTTGCCGGCACCAGCCCGTTCGATCCATTCGTCTACTTCGCCGGCGCTCTGGTACTCGCAGGCATTAGCTTGTTGGCGTGCTATGTTCCGGCGCGGCGTGCAGCGCGAGTGGATCCGCTGGTTGCACTGCGCCAGGATTGACCCCGGCGTTACCAAGCTGCGCTCCCTCCCAGCGCGCGACCACCGCAGTCGCCATGCAGTTGCCAAGCACGTTCACCAATGTGCGCGCCATGTCCATGATGGCGTCGGCGCCGAGCAGCAGCGCGATCCCCGCTACCGGCAAGCTGAACGAGGCCAGCGTGCCGGTCAGTACGACGATCGCCGATCGTGGGATTCCCGCGACACCTTTGCTCGTGAGCATCAGCGACAGCATCATCATAAGCTGCTGGCTGACGGGCATGTGGATCGCGGCGGCCTGTGCGATGAACACCGAAGCCAGTGAAAGATAGAGCGCGCTGCCCATAAGGTTGAAACTATAGCCGGTCGGCAAAACGAATGCTACGATATGCGGCGGAGCGCCGAGCCGCTCCATGTTCTCGAGCGCCAGGGGCAAGGCTGCTTCGCTCGAAGCTGTGGAATAGGCGATGAGACAGGGTTCGCGAACCGCGTGCCAGAACGGCCCGAGCGGGATGCGGGCGATGGTGAGCGATGCGCCGAGGAAAATAGCGATGAAGAGAATCAGCGCGACGTAGAGCGTAAGTACCAGCTTGCCGAGTCCCAACAGCACTCCGACACCGTTCGTTCCGATAGCGTGCGCCATCGCGGCGCCGACACCGATGGGCGCCAGGTACATGACGTACTTCGTGTAGCGCAGCATAACGTCGGCGAGCGAGTGACAGAACTCGACGACTGGCCTGGCCTTCGTGCCAATTGCCGCGCAAGCTGCGCCAAACAAAAACGAAAACACGACGATCTGCAAAACGTCGCCGCGCGCCATCGCGTCGATCACGCTCGATGGGAAGGTATGCTCAAGAATGCCGCTGAAGGTTTGCGTCGCTTGAGGAATATTCGCTGCCGAGCCTGCACCAGTCAGCGTGAGACCCTCGCCCGGCCGGACCAGGTTCACGGCGGCAAGTCCGAGAAACAGCGCGATCGTCGTGAGCACTTCGAAGTAGACTATGGCCTTCAGGCCGATCCGGCCCATGGTCTTCACGCTACCGGTTCCCGCGATTCCGTAGACGAGGGTTCCGAAAATGAGTGGCGCGATGATGGACTTGATCAGTCGCAAGAAAACGTTGGCGAGCGCGGCCACCACTTCCGCCTTCGCGGCTTCAGGGCGCAAGGCGCCGAAGGCCATGCCGAGCAACATCGCGAGAAAGATCCAGACGGTGAGCGACATCCGCTTCATCGTTCGCCCCACTTCAACTTCTGGCGTAGCACATCGAAGAAGAACATTTTCGGCGGCCGCACCAGCAGCACTCGATGCTCGGAGCTCCGGCAGAGCACGTGGTCGTCTTTTAATAGCGGCTCGCCGACCTGCCCGTCCACCGTGAGAAACGCTTCGTTGTCGGTGGCGTGCGACACCAGCTCGATGGTGCTTGATTCCGGCACCAGCACCGGCCGATTCGTGAGCGTGTGCGGGCAGACTGGCGTGATGCAGATGGCTGAGACGGCGGGGAACACGATGGGTCCGCCAGCCGAAAGCGAGTATGCAGTGGAACCAGTCGGCGTCGCTACGATCAGGCCGTCGGCTTTGAACGTGCTGACGTACTGCGAATCGACGAATGCTTCGAGGTCGATCATGCGCGCGAACTGTGTTTTCGAAATCACGACATCGTTCAGCGCTTCATAAGATTGCACGGTCTCGCCGCAGCGGATCAGCTCGGCATGCAGCATACGGCGAGGCACGACACGCTGTTCGCCGCGAAACGTGCGCTCGAGCTCAGGGTAAAGCTGATCCGTCGTGATGGCCGTCAGAAAGCCTAGGCCGCCGAGATTCACCGGCAATAGCGGAATCTCGCGGCCGGCCACGGCGCGCGCGGCCGAAAGCAGAGTGCCGTCGCCGCCGAGCACGATGACCAAATGCGCCCCTTCGGGAACGTCGTTGCGATGCAGTCCATCCGTCCGGCCCAGGTAGATCGCGGTTTCCTCGTCGACGCGCGTTTCGAGGCCTCGATCCTTGAGCCAGTGGATCAGTGCCGGTACCAGACTCGAAGCGTGCGGGATCGCGGGTTTGGAGATGATGCCGACGACTCTAATGTCTGGCATAAAGAAGGAATTCCTGATTGCCCTCGGCGCCCAGTATCGGACTGGGAATGATGGCGGTGCGGAAGCCTAACTGCTCCACAGCTTTTTCGATCCGCTGGCAGGCACGCAGGTGCAACGCGGGGTCGCGAATGATCCCTCCTTTACCCACTTGATGCTTTTCGAGTTCGAATTGCGGCTTTACCAGAATAACCATTTCCGCGTCGTCCGAGAGGAGCGGCGCGATGGCCGGCAGGATCATGGTGACGGAGATGAAGCTCACGTCCGCGACGGCCAAGCTGACCGGTTCTGGCACTTCGCGCGCGCTCAGGTAGCGGGCGTTCACGCGTTCGTGGACGATGACGCGCGGGTCGTTCCGCAGCTTCCAATCGAGCTGTCCTGTTCCGACGTCGATAGCGTAGACGCGCGCAGCGCCGTGCTGGAGCAGGCAATCGGTGAAGCCGCCGGTGGATGAGCCGACGTCGAGGCAGATTCGGCCGTCGACCGAAATGTGAAAATGCTCGAGCGCTGCTTCGAGTTTCAATCCTCCCCGCGATACATAGGGCGGCGGTTCAAGCAGTTCGAGACGGCTATCATCGGGTACCGAGCGGCCAGCTTTGTCGGCGCGTTGTCCGTTCAGCAAAACCTGACCGGCGAGAACGAGCGCTCGGGCCTTTTCACGCGATGGCGCCAGGCCGCGTTCGACGAGAAGCTGGTCGAGTCTCACGGCCGCACGCGCCTAGGTCTTGCGATGAACGATCCAGTCGGCAATTTCGCGCAACCGCTCGGCGCGCTCGTCGAGCGGGCGCAAAGCCAAATGAGCCGCCATCCGCTCCTGCTCGGCCATCTCGCGCGAGCGCTCGCGGCCGTAGACCGCCGGAAACGTAATTTTCTTCTGCTGAGCATCCTTGCCAGCGGTTTTGCCGAGCGCCTCCGAGGACTGCTCGACATCGAGCACGTCGTCCACGATTTGGAACGCGAGCCCTACATGCTGCCCATAGCTTGTAAGCGCGCTCAACTGTTCCTCATCGGCGCCGGCGAAGATGCCGCCGATGCGCAGGCTGGCACGGAGAAGCGCTCCCGTTTTGGCGCTGTGGATCGCTTCGAGCAGCGCGGCATCCGGAGGCTTGCCTTCGCCTTCGATATCGTGAACCTGTCCGCCGATCATACCGCGTATCGTGCCGGCCGCAGTGGCCAGCTCCTCGATGAGCCGTGATTTGCGATCCGTGCCGCACTCTAGCTGCGCCAGAACCTGAAACGCCAGCGTCAGAAGAGCGTCACCCGTGAGAATCGCCATGGCTTCGCCAAAGACCTTGTGGCACGTGGGAACCCCGCGGCGCAGATCGTCGTTGTCGAGCGCGGGCAGATCGTCGTGAATGAGGGAGTAAGTGTGAATCAGCTCGAGCGAGCAAGCAGCCGGCTCTACTCCATCCGGCGAATCGGAAATTGCTTCCGCCGCGGCCGCGCACAAGATGGGCCGGATCCGTTTTCCGCCTGCGAAGAGGCTGTAGCGCATCGCCTTGTGTATGGACTCAGGCGCGACAGTCTCCGACGGGACCAGCCTGCGAAGAGTGTCGTCAATTTTTTGCTGTTTAAGTGCGACGTACTCGGCGAGCGTCATGCCTTGTCGGACCGGAAGGGCTCCGGTTGCACTTTGTCGCCTTTCCGGACCAGCACTTCAATCCGCGTTTCGGCTTCCTCGAGTTGCTTACGGCAGGTTTCGCTGAGGCGCATCCCTTTTTCGAACAGTTCAAGCGCGCGCTCGAGTGGAAGCTCGTTTGATTCCATTTCTTTGACGATTTGCTCGAGCTCCTGAAGGCCGGTCTCGAAGCTCGCCGCTGGCTTTTCTTCGCCGGGCATTTTCCTATTCTAACCGCTGACGCGTGGGTTCCCCGGTCTCACACGGGCCTCCGTTTTTTCAGCTTGAGATTGATGTTCACTACCTTTTTGCTGTTGAAGAGGCTCAAAGTCTTCCATCCGCTGGTCATTTCCTGAGCGTCGGCCTTCAACTGGTACTCGATGTCCGTGCTGAGTCCGGCGAAATGATAATGGCCGCCGGAGTCCGTGATGAAGGATTCGATCTGCAGCGACTTCGTATTTTTCAATTGCACCACAGCCTTTTCTACGGCCTTTCCCGAGGCGGAAGTGACCGTGCCTTGGACCTCACGGAAATTAGTGTCCTGGGTTGTCTTCTTGCGCTGTGAGAAGGCTGGGTCACTCGTCAAAAGTACCAGGATGCAAACGGCGGAAAGCGCCCTGGTCTTCGTAGTGCCTCCGTTTATTTCGATTCCGGATCGAGTTGGAATGTCACATCCACGCGATCTTCGCCCTGAAGCACAACCGGTTTTTGCACGGCGCGGTACCCCTTCGCAGAGGCGCTGATGATATAGTGCATGGCACCGGGAGGAACACGAAACGCGAATTCGCCCCGTGAGTCCGAGACCGCCTGGAGCTTCTTCAGTTTCAGCGGAGCGCTGTCAGGATGGGGATCGGGCGTGAGCAGGACGTCCGCGACGGCCAATGCATAACCGTTCGCGCTAAAGACAGTTCCAGCGATCAGCGAATAAGTCTCTTGTGAGGATTTCTTCTTGGCGGCCTGGATCGGGAGGATGCAGGCCAGCATGGCGGCAGCAACGCTCAGGCGGCCAGGCGCTCTAATGCCAATCCTCTTCTTCCTCTTCATCCTCTTCTTCCTCCTCTTCGTCTTCGTCGTAGTCGAAATCGTCCGATTCTTCCTCTTCCTCTTCCTCTTCCTCGTCTTCGCCTTCTTCGCCGCCGGCCCGCTCCAATTCCAGCGGATCGAGACTACTCACGGTGAGGTTGGAGCCGCATTCTTCGCAAGTTAACTCGTCACCTTCATCGAGTTCATCCTCATCCACGTCGATCACGGCGTCACATTTCGGACAGTTAACCATTCCATTCCTCCCATTCGCCCAATTCCGTTATATAAAAAAGTCGAATCGAAAACAGCTATGCGTTTGCTTTAGCGGTTCTCCGCCTTGTAGTTGGCGGAACCACGCCATTCAATCGAAGATACATGAAGAGCTGGGCGCGGTGTGTAAGTTCGTGCTCCTTGATCACCTGGAGCATCTCAAGACGCGTCACGCGCTGACCATCGAAGCGGGTGATCTCGCCCGAGTAAAACTCCGCCGGTTGAGACGCCAGCCTGGCCCGGTCCGTTTCAAGGCGGCTGCGCAATTCCGCGGCGAGGGCCGAGGGTGTGTCCGTTGCGGGCAGCTCGTTGGCGTATTTGGCGCGGATCGCGGCGAAATCCGGGCCGGTCATGTTGTCAACGCCATCCAGCATGGCCGCAGCCAGGATATGGCCGGCTTGAAGAATGTGACGGGCGATATCGCCGAAGCTCATCAGATCGGCGGTGGGCTTGTAGTCAAGGGGCTGTCCCGCGAAATCTTCCACGGCTTGAGCGGTGTCCCCGCGCACTGACTTCCAGGAGTTGAGAATGGATTCGGGCCTCATCATTAACTCATTATTATCATGGCTGGTGCCGGATGTTTGCACGGCGCGACAGGGCAAGCGGTATTAACTCGCAAGAGCTGCGACGTCGCGCGTTTCGAGAACGACTTTGGGCGCGCCTTCTTTAGCGACCCTCAACATTGCGCGGCCCAGTTTCTCGGTGGTCGTGAATTGATCGGGCAGGCGGCGCTCGAGCCATGGAAGCAGCGGACCAACGAGCGCATATCCGATTCGTTAAGCCGCTGTGCGCGACTTGATGCCGTGTAAGGGTACAATCGGGCCGGGCCGGAACATATACGCCGCGCGAAACGGCATGCGCAGCACAGCATTTTCCGTTTGACCCTTGACACGAGCCCACATGCTGCCGCTCTTTTCTGAACTGTCGGTTCCCGCGCCGGAGACGAAGATGAAGGTCATCCTCGGATTGAGACGCGCCAGAGTTTCGGCTGCCGCGACGGTGATGTCGTAGGTGACGCGGCGATAGTCGGCTTCGCTCATGCCGGCTGAGGATACACCGAGACAGAAGAAGCAGGCATCGTAGCCGGAGAGCTGGTCTTCGATCGGCGAGTAGTCGAGCAGGTTCTTGTGAACGATCTCGCGCAGCTTGGGATTCTCCTGGCCGATGGAGCTTCGTCCGATGCAAAGCAGGCGATCGACCGCAGGATCGAGCAGGCACTCACGGAGGACACCCTGTCCGATCATTCCGGTTGCGCCAAAAAGAACGACATTCATGCCGAGACCCAATGGTATGCTGTGGCCATGTGGATTCGCAACGGAGTGATACTCGCGCTGGCGCTGGGAACGGCGATCGCGCAGCCGCCACCGAAATCGGTTCGGTTGTATGTCTTCGATGGCGGAGCGATTCAGGGCTTCAATCCCTCGGCATTCCATTTCACAAAGGAAGAGCTCGCGACTACAGACATGGTGGTTGCCTCGTACCTGATCGTGCATCCCAAGGGGACGCTCGTATGGGATAGCGGGGCGATTCCTGACGGCGCGATCAAAGGCGACGGGACGCCGACCAAACAGAGCTTTTTCTCCGCCTCGAAGACGATGAAGTCGCAGCTTGCTGCGATCGGATACAAGCCCAGTGACATTACTTATTTCGGCCTGTCGCATTATCACGGCGACCACACAGCAAACGCGAACGATTTCGCCACGGCGACGTGGGTCGTGCAAGCACCCGAACGCGAGGCGATGTTCAGCGAGAAGACTCCCCCTCAGCAGCTCGGAAGTTACAAGTCGCTTAAAGATGCGAAGACGAAACTTCTGCACGGGGAAGATTTCGACGTCTTCGGCGACGGCACGGTGGTGGTGAAGGCGGCCTACGGTCACACGCCGGGCCATCAGGTTCTGTATGTGAAGCTGGCGAAAACGGGGCCGATTCTGCTGGCGGGCGATCTGTTCCACTACCAAGAGGAACGCGGCACGGACAAAACGCCGACCTTCGAGTTCAGCCGCGAGCAGTCTTTGGCAAGCCGCGAAGCCATGGAAGCATTCTGCAAGAAGACCGGGACGCAGCTCTGGATCGAGCACGACCTGGCGAATTTCAATAAGCAGAAGAAAGCGCCGGATTATCTCGAGTGAGCGAGCTCGCGCGTGAATTTCTTGCCGCCCGGGGCACGCGGAGAGAGATCCCAGTGCCGCCGTCAGGCCGTGGTAACAGGTTCGATCTCGACGCGGCGTATGCGGTGGAACCCGAGATCGCCCGGGCGCTCCTTGAGAGTGGTCGCAGGATCGTTGGCCGGAAGGTCGGCTACGCCAACAAAAAGGCATGTGGCGCATTCTGAAGCTGGAGACGCTGGCGTGGGCGCACATGTATGACGACACGGTACGCCAAACTGGAGAACTTGCTGCATCGGGCTTCCATTCGGCAAAGATCGAACCGGAAATTGTTTTCAAACTGAAGCAGCCTCTCACTGACCCGCCGGACGCCGCGGCGGCGTTGGAGTCAGTGGAGTGGATGGCTCTGGGACTCGAGATCATCGACTGTCCGTTTCCGGATTGGAAATTTGCGCTGGTAGATTTTGTCGGGGCCTGGGGTTGCACGCTGCGCTTGTTTTAGGCGAGCCGCGGCTGGATTGAGAGTGACATGCTGGATTTGCTCGCGGGTTTCAAGCTGCGGCTGCTGAAGAACGGCGTACTCGTGGAAGAAGGTTCCGGCAAAAATTCGCTGCCTAGTCCAGCGTTGTGTCTTGTGGAACTGGCGGCGGCTGCTGCACGGCGGGGCGATCCGTTGGCGGGCGGTGAGCTGACTAGCACTGGAACTCTGACCGCTGCGGCGGCCATTGTGCGCCGGGCGAAACGTGGCGAGCGGAAGTTGAGGACGTGCTGGTGGACGCGCTGGAGTTACGCATCGCGTGAAAAGCGGCCCAGCCGGTCTAAGTCGAAAGGGCGCAGGCCGTCTACGGCGCGATCGTCCCGTATCGGGATCGAGGGAACGGTGCGCAATGGCACGACGCCGGCCCAGATCGGGAGCGCGTAGTCTTCTTCGTCGTCAATCGGGCCGCCGGTGCGGACTTTGGCCGAGACTTCTTCGAGATCGAGCGCGAGGACGCTGGTGGACTTTAATTCCTTTTCCGTGGTCGGCCGGGTTTCCTCCCAGCGGCCCGGCACGATGTGATTGGTAATGACGCGCAGCGCGCCGGATTTTTCCTGGAGATCGCTGATGAAGCGCGCGTGGCCGAGAGCCATGACCGAGCGGTAGTTCATGGAGTGGTGGAAGGCCGAGCGCGCAAGCACGAAGCCGTCGACCAGGGTAACCGTGAAGCAGATATCGATGCCGTCGCGCGAGCGCAGCACGCGGCTGGCGGGCGATCCGTGGATGAAGACGCGTTCGCCCTCGCGTCCGTAGCCGGTGGGGATCACAAACGGCTGGCCGTCGACGACGAAACCAACGTGGCAGAGGAAGCCCTCGTCGAGGATGGCATGAACCTGCTGCTTGTCGTAGACGCCGCGTTTGGGAAGGCGGCGCACCTGGGTTCTCTCCGTGGGTTGGTAGGTTTCCATTTGAGTTCACTGTATCAAGACAGATTAGTCCGATCGCAGCGAGTACACGGGATCGAGCTTGGCGGCGCGCCGGGCAGGGATCGCGCAGGCGAGGATGCCGGTGCAAAAAATAACGGCAAGAACGGTGGCCCAGGTGAGGCTGTCGCTGAAATTTGTGGCGTAGAGTTGGTTCGCGAGGTAGCGTCGCGCGGCGAGCGCGCCAGCGCATCCGAGAACGAGGCCGGAGCCGATGACGGTGAGGCCGGAGCGATATGTGAGGGCCGCGATCGCATAGGAATCCGCGCCGAGCGCCATGCGGATGCCGAGTTCGCCGCGGCGCGATGCGATGGTGTAGGAGAGCATGCCGTATAAGCCGATGGCGGCGAGCAGCGCGCCCGAAGCAGCGAAGGTGAGGATCAGCGAAGCGACGAAACGGCGGGTGCGGAGCGTTTGATCGATACGGGCTTCGAGCGGCGAGACGTCGTAGACGGGCTGATCTTTGTCGATGCCTGTGACGATGTGCTCGACAGCGCTCACGGCGGCCTTTTGCGGAAGGCGCGTGCGGATGACGAGTGTCATATCGGTGCGTGGGGCTTGGGGGGCGCTGATGTAGAACGTGGGTTTCGATGCCTGATCGAGTCTTGAGACCTTCACGTTTCCGGCCACGCCCACGATGCGATAGGCCGCCCACGGCAAGCGGACTTGACGACCGATCGGGTCTTCGCCGGGAAAATAGATACGAGCCATGGAATCGTCGATCACAGTAACGAGCTCTGAGTTAAGGTTGTCGGACGGGGTGAACGAGCGGCCGCGCAGCAGCGGGATCTTCATCGTCTCGAAAAAACCGAGCGAGATCTGGCTGAGATTTGCATACGGATCGACGGGCGGCTTCGGCTTGCCGGGAATTTCGAAAGTGTTGAAGTTCTCGCCCCAACCGAAGGGGAGCAACGAGCAAGCGGACGCGGATTCGACACCAGAAACGCGGCGGATTCGTTCCAGCAACGGCGTGTAGAAACCGGCCTGCGATTCGGGCGTTCCGTAACGCTTGAGCGGAAGGCTGACCTGAAGCGTGAGCACGTTATGCGGATCGAATCCGGTAGGTGTGTTGAGGAGACGGATTAGGCTGTGCGCGAGGAGGCCACCAGAGATGAGCAGTGTCGTGGCGATTGCGACTTGTGCGACATTGAGGGCGTTTTGGAGGCGGAGTTTCGCGACGCTGGTGGTTCGTTGCTGACCGCCTTCTTTGAGCGCGTCGAGTGTTGGCGATCGCGTTGCGCGCCAGGCGGGGTAGAGGCCGCAGAGGAGGCCAGCGAGCAGAGACAGGGCCAGGGCGAACCAGAGGATAGGAGATTCCACTCGCGGTTCGCCGGAGGGCAGGTATTTGGGGCCGACTTTGACGAGGGCCAGGACCGCGACTTTCGCGATTAAGACGCCGGCGAGTCCAGCAGTGAGCGCGATTGTGATGATTTCGGCGAGCACCTGGCGGGCGATCCGGAAGCGCGATGCGCCGAGAGCCATGCGGAGCGAGAGGTCGAACTGGCGCTCGGTGGAGCGGACCAGAATGAGCCCTGCAACGTTGGAGCAAACGATCAGGAGGAGGCATGTGACTGCGGCGAACAGGATCGCGAGCCAGGTGCGGAGCGAGCCGTCGTCGTCGCGGGCCATGGGCGCGACGGAGAAGTGCCAGCCTTGCGCGAGCGGGTAGGCTTTCGCGTTTAGCTGGGCCATCTGGCGGCTGAGTTGATCGAGGCGCGCGGAGGCTTGTTCGAGCGTGACGCCGGGAGCGAGGCGTCCGTAGGTGCGGAGGTAGCGGCTGGTGCGCGCGTCGTCGGCCAGGGATTTCGGAGTGAACGCGATGGGTACCCACATTTCAGTGACGTCGTTGGGGAACTGGAATGACGCGGGCATGACGCCGACGATGGGGTAGAGATCGCCGTTGAGTTGGAGCGAGTGGTGGAGGATTTCGGGATCGCGTCCGAAGCGACTCTGCCAATACGACTCGCTGAGGATGACGGCGTGCGGTCCGCGGTACGTCTCCTCTTCTGGCGAAAAGGTGCGCCCCAAGAGAGGTTTTAAGTCGAGCGTGTGCAGCAGGCTTTCGGTGACGGCGACCGCGTTGACTTTTTCGGGATGCTCGGTGGCGCTGCGACTGAAGTCGAGGAAATAGTAGACGCCGGCGTCGGCGAAGATTTCGCGGTGCGCGCGCAGGTCGAGGTAATCGAGCGGGGACGTGCCTAAGCGCGGGAACTGTGGATAGTAATTGTGAATAGCGACGAGCTGGTCAGGGTTCGAGTAGGGCAGCGGCTTTAGGACCGCAAAGTAGAGTAGGGAAAAAACGGCGGTGTTGATGCCGAGTCCGAACGCGAGAACGGCGAAAGCGGTCAGGGAATAAGAAGGATGGCGGCACGTTTCGCGCAGGGCTAGGCGAAGGTCGGTCCAGAGTCCGCTGAGCACGTCACGATTTTAACGTGCCAGGGCAAATTGCTACGCTGTTTTTTCTTCCTGCGGCTGCAGGAGCGGTTTCTTGTATTTGCACTCGCCGTTGGGGCATTGGGCGACCGGGCCAGCTTTGAGCCACTTTTCGATCAGGTAGCTGGAGCCGCAATCGGGGCATTTCTCCGGGATGGGTTTGCCCCAGGCGACGAAATCGCAGTCGGGATAGCGGCTGCAACCGTAAAAGGTCTTGCCGCGTTTGGAGCGGCGCTCGACCACTTCGCCTTCTGAACAGTTCGGGCAGGGCACACCGATGGTTTTTTGCTTGACGAATTTACAATTGGGGTAATTGCTGCAGGCGGTGAATTCGCCGAAACGGCCGTGCTTTAATACCAGATTATTGGCGCATTGCGGGCATTTTTCGTCGAGCGGGACGTCGGATTTTTTCTGCTGGCCGCCGATTTGTTTGGTGGTTTTGCAGTCGGGATAACCGGAGCAGGCGTAGAACTG
>Ga0126371_10001977_pt1 | contig 17526 bp, 15 predicted proteins | sample PanSoiMetaPlot_4_FD_110145 | JGI IMG/M metagenome (GOLD analysis project Ga0126371, IMG submission 110145) | Tropical forest soil microbial communities from Panama - MetaG Plot_4 | ecosystem: Environmental > Terrestrial > Soil > Tropical forest > Bulk soil | place: Panama | collected 2016-02-17 | reverse complement strand
GTCACGCCCGATCACCTGAGAGGACGGGCGTTCGGGCTCCAGCGAGGGATGGACCACGCGGGCGCCGTGATCGGCCCCCTCGTCGCCTGGTACCTCCTGCAGTTCAACCAGGCCGGTGTACGGTCGGTCATCGAGTCGAGTGCGATTCCCGGCGTCCTGGTCTTGATCCTCGCGCTCTGGGCGACGACTGGTGCCCGCGCCCGTTTGTCTGAACCCGCGCCGGTGACGGAACGTGCCACGTCCCCACAACCCCACATCCCCACCCCCCTCTACGTCATCGCGGCGTCGTACCTCGTCCGCATGCCGGAAACGCTCATGATTCTTCGCTCCCAGCAGCTGGGTGTACCCGTCGCCGAGGTGCTCCTCCTCTGGGCCGCCCTGCATGTGATCAGGTCGTCGTCGAGCTTCGTCGGCGGCGCGATGAACGATCGACGCGGGTCCATTTTCACGATGTGGCTCGGCTGGGTCGCCTACGCACTCGTCTCAGCGGGCTTCGCCCTCGCCTCCAGCGTCACCGCCGCCTGGCTACTCTTCCTCGCCCTCGGCGTCGTCGCGGGGTTCACGGAGAGTCCCGAGCGCGCGCTCGTCGCGAGGCTTGCGGGAAAGAAGTCAGGGAGTGGCTTCGGGTCCTATCACGCGCTGACGGGCATTGGGGCGCTGGTGGGTGGCATCGCGCTGGGAGAGGTCTACCAGAGGACGGGTGCGGCGACGGCCTTCACGGTGAGTGCCGTCGGGACCGCGGCGCTGGTCGTGATGTGGTCAGCAGTGGCGCTTGGCAGCGAGTCGGGAAGTCGGTAAGTCGTACCGTCTCAGAGCTCGATCTGCGCCCCGACCTCGATAACCCGGTTGGGTGGGATCCGAAAGAACGCGGTCGCTCGATGCGCGTTCCGCGACATGAACCCGAAGAGTTTCTCACGCCACAGCGCCATACCCTTCCGTCTCCCCGGCACCACCGTCTCCTGTCCCAGGAAGAACGTCGTCTCGAGCAGTCGCGCCTCGAACCCGAGCGGCCGCGCCTGATCGAGCAGGGCCGGCACGTTGGGGTCCTCCATGAAGCCATAGCGCGCGACCAACCGGTAGAACCCATGCCCCAGCGGCTTGACCGTCAATCGTTCATGATCGGGTACGTGCGGGGCCTCGCCGGTGGCGATGGTGAGCAGCGCCACCTGCTGATGCAGCACCTTGTTGTGCTTCAGGTTGTGGAGCAGGGCGAGCGGAATGCCTTCGGCGTTGGACGTGAGAAAGACCGCCGTACCAGGCACGCGGATCACCCGGTGCGATTGGAGGTCCGTGAGAAACGTCTCCACCGGCACGCCCACGACGGACAGCTTCTCCGCGAGCAGCTCCCGTCCACGCTTCCACGTCGTCATCAGAATGAAGACACCCCCGGCAACCGCGAGCGGGAACCAGCCGCCCTGCCAGAGCTTCACGGCGCTCGCCCCGAAGAGGGAGAGGTCGATACCGAGGAATACGGTGCAGAGCCCGGCGACCAGAGTGGATCGCCATTTCCACCGTTCGCTCGCCAGGAAATAGAAGAGCACCGAGGTCGTGGCCATCGTACCGGTGACCGCGATGCCGTACGCGGCGGCGAGGCGGGACGACGACTCGAAGCCCAGGACCAGCCCGATGGTGGCGATCATCAGGGCCCAGTTCACCTGGGGCACATAGATCTGGCCGATTTCGACGCCCGACGTGTGCTCGATCTCGAGTCGCGGCGAATAGCCGAGCTGGACCGCCTGCCGGGTGAGCGAAAACGCACCCGAAATCACGGCCTGTGAGGCGATGACGGTGGCTGCCGTCGCGAGCGCGACCAGCGGATAAAGCGCCCAGGACGGCGCGAGCCGGTAGAACGGATTGTGTGCCGCTCCCGGCTCGGCCAACAGCAAAGCGCCCTGTCCGAAGTAATTAAGGAGCAGGGCGGGGAGAACGATCGAGTACCAGGTGAGCCGGATCGGTTTGCGGCCGAAGTGACCCATGTCCGCGTACAGCGCCTCGCACCCCGTGACCACCAGGACGACGGCGCCCAGGACCAGGAAACCCGCCAGGCCATTCTGGGAAAAGAACTCCAGTGCGTGAGCGGGATTCACGGCCCCGAGCACCGTGGGTGCCCGCACGATCCCGCCGATTCCGAGCACGGCGATCACCGCGAACCACACCATCATCACCGGCCCGAACAGTGCACCGACTCCCGCGGTGCCCCGACTCTGCAGCACGAACAACCCGACCAGCACGACGATGGTGATGGGGATGATCACGGGCTCGAAGACTGGTGTCGCGACGTTCAGACCCTCGACGGCCGAGAGCACGGAGATCGCCGGCGTGATCATCCCGTCGCCATAGAGGAGTGCCGCGCCGAAGAGACCCAGCCCCACGATTAACCAGCGCCGCCGCTTCGGCTCACCGTCGCGCGGGACCAGCAGCGCCATCAGCGCGAGGATCCCTCCTTCACCCCGGTTGTCCGCGCGGAGAATGAAGGCGACGTACTTGACCGACACGACGAGCACCAGCGCCCAGAAGACGAGCGAGAGGATGCCGATCACGTTGGCGGGGGTGGGAGGCACGGAGTGCGGACCGAAAAAGCACTCGCGAAGCGCGTACAGGGGACTGGTGCCGATGTCGCCATACACGACGCCGAGCGCCGTGAGGGACAAGAGGGCGATGTAGCGCCGCGGGTGAGGACCAGAAAGCGTCATGACGGGGGGAAACCTAATCAACAGCAGCGGGTGCGGGCGCCCTTCTGGTCGAAGTACTCGCGGACATAGGCTTTCTCGTCCAGGTGAGGCGGGTGCCCGGCCCGCCGGCAGTGATCGAGGTACGCCTGGTAGTCGGGGGCGCCGACGATGCGGCGCAGCACCCACAGAATGCGCTCAATCGCCCGCGGCATAACTCGTCGCAACGTAGGGGACCTCACTCACCGCCGCCGGCTTGCGGCGCGACAGCACCAGGATCCACTCCTTCAAGGAAATGGCCAGGAGCAGGAGCACGACCGCGGTGAAGACGAAGGTGGCGACCAGGTTCACATGGTCGTTGAAGATGAGCCGCGCCGCGTTCGGGTCGGCGGAACCGGCGAGCGACGCCGCATGCGAGATGAACCCGAGCTTGGGATCGGACGAAAACATCTTTTCGAAACCCGCCGTCATGGTCACCGCGACGAGCCACACCAATGGGGCGAGCGTGACCCAGGCAAAGCGTGCGCGATTCATCTTGATGATGATCGTGGTGGCGACCGCGAGCGCGACGATGGCGAGCATCTGATTCGCGATCCCGAACAGGGGCCAGAGCGAGTTGATGCCGCCGAGGGGATCGAGAATCCCCTGATAGAGGAAGTAGCCCCACCCGCACACGATCACGAGGCTCGAGAGAATCACCGACGGATACCAGGACGTCCGGCCCATGCGCGGCCACACGTGTCCCAGCAGCTCCTGGAGCATGAAGCGGCCGACCCGCGTGCCGGCGTCGATCGTCGTGAGGATGAAGAGCGCTTCGAACATGATCGCGAAGTGATACCAGAGTGCCGCGAGCGTCTGGCCCCCGAGTGCATGTGTGACACCCGAAAAGATCTGCGTCATCCCGACGGCGAGCGCCGGCGCTCCCCCCGCCCGTCCCACCAGGGTCTTCTCACCCACCTCGGCCGCGAGCGCCGCCATCGAATCCGGGGGGATGACGAAGCCCGCACGCTGAAGCACCGGCGCCGCCTGCTGGAGCGCGGCCGGCGTGGTGTTCATGGCGAAGTAGACGCCCGGGTGCAGGGTGCAGGCGGCGATGATCGCCATCACGCCCACGAACGATTCCATCAGCATCCCGCCGTAGCCGATCATCCGGGCATCGGGCTCACGCCGCAGCATCTTGGGCGTCGTGCCCGACGACACCAGCGCGTGGAATCCCGAGATGGCGCCGCAGGCGATGGTGATGAAGACGAACGGGAAGAATTTTCCGGCGAAAACGGGTCCCTCGCCCAGCTTCGCGAACGGCGTCATCGCCGGCATGCGCAGGGGCGGGAGGAGGATGAGGATCGCGACCGCGAGGCCGAGGATGGTGGCGATCTTCAGGAACGTCGACAGGTAGTCCCGGGGAAGCAGGAGCATCCATACCGGCAACACCGACGCGAAGAAGCCGTACGCCACGATCAGGGCCGTGAGCGCGGTGCCCGTGAACGTGAAGGCCGCGGCAGGCCCGGCGTGCCGGGAGACCCAGCCGCCGCCGACCAGCGCCAGAAGCAGGAGCACCCCACCCGCCAGCGAAGCCTCGCCCACGTGGCCGGGGCGCCACGTGCGCATCCACCAGCCCATCAGGAGCGCGATCGGAATGGTGCAGGCGATGGTGAAGAACCCCCAGGGGCTCGCCTTCAGGGCATTCACCACAATCAGCGCCAGCACGGCGATCAGGATGATCATGATGAAGAGCACGGCGAGCATCGCGGTCATGCCGGCCGCGGGGGAGATCTCCTCCTTCGCCATCTGGCCGAGGGACTTTCCGTCGCGGCGGAGGGAGCAGCAGAGGATGGTGAGGTCCTGGACCGCGCCACCGAGCACGACACCGATCACGAGCCACAGGGTGCCGGGCAGGAACCCGAACTGCGCGGCGAGGACGGGTCCGACCAGGGGTCCGGCGCCGGCGATGGCGGCGAAGTGGTGGCCGAAGAGCACCCACTTCCCGGTCGGCACGAAATCCCGGCCATTCTCGAGCCGCTCGGCGGGTGTCGCACGAGTGGCGTCGAGGGCGAACACCCGGGTGACGATGAATTTCGAGTAGAAGCGGTATCCGACGGCGTAGGTGCAGACGGCCGCGATGAGGAGCCAGGCGGCGCTGACTGTTTCGCCCCGGGACCAGGCAAGGGTGGCGAAAGCGAGGGCGCCCAGCGTTGATATCGCGGCCCAAATCACGATCGAGAGGATGCGACGCATCCCGCTAAGGTACGGCTCGCCTTGCCGAGGTTCAAATGGCGCCGTAGGTTCGGCCGTCTGTGGTGAATTACCCTTGGGTCTCGAGCGGTCGTCCGTCGGGAGCAGGGACTGTGCCCGGCGTGCCGAAGTCTCAGGAGCGTGACGACCCGGCGCGGGCGGGTGACCGCCTCTCGGGGCGCGTCGCGATGGTCACGGGTGGCGCCACGGGTCTCGGCCGCGCCGTCTGTCTGGATTTCGCCCAGCGCGGCGCCGCGATCGCCTTCAATTATTTCGAAATGCCGGGGCGCGATGTCGCCGCCCAGGCGCTCCTCACCGAGACCGCCATCAAGGCCCACGGCGTTCCGGTTTTTTCTTCCCATTGTGACGTCCGCAACCGCAATGCCGTCGAGGTCTTCGTCCACGAAGCCACCGAGCGGCTGGGCGGGATCCATATCCTGATCAACAACGCGGGCGTGACGCACGACGGCGCGCTCTGGCGGCTCACCCCGGAAGCGTGGCAGGAAGTCCTCGACACGAACGTGACGGGGGCCTTCAACTGCATTCAGTCCGTGAGTGCCCACATGCGCCCGCAGCGCTACGGGAAGATCGTGAACGTCGCGAGCCACCAGGCGTTCCGGCCGGGCTTTGGGATCGCGAATTACACGGCGAGCAAGGCGGCGCTGATCGGGCTGACGAAGTCCGCGGCGGTGGATCTCGGGTCGTCCAACATCAACGTCAACGCGGTCGCGCCCGGGTTCGTAAAGACGGAGCTGCTGGCCAAGTTGCCGCGGGAGGTCCTCGAGCGGGCCGAGCACGAGTCGGTGCTCGGGCGGGTGGCGGAGCCCGAGGACGTGGCGCACGTCATTACGTTTCTCTGCAGTGAATCGGCACGGCACATCACGGGTCAGACCATCGTCGTCGACGGGGGACTTACTCTGGCGTCCTGACCCTCCGATCAACGATATTGGGAGGGTGAGTAATCTCTTGATCCGCAACTACTTAAACGCGTGGGATGTGGGGACGTGGGTGCTTCTGGCTCTCGCGGCTGGCTGCGTTGGCCATAAGTCTCAAACACCAACTCCGGAACCCACCGTGCCACTGCCCGCCGGCTCTCTCGCGAGCCGCGACGTCGGCGTCCTGCCGTTCACGCTGGTGCTGGCCGAAGACTCCCTGCACTGGGATTCCCATTTCACGGATCATCCGAAGGTCCTCGCCACCGCCGACAGCATCCTGCTCGGCTTTTTGACCAGCCGGGTGCCCGAAGTGGCGTGGAAGTCTCCGGCCAGAATGTGGCGAGGCGCGCGGGGCGCGAATGATCTCCCGGATGATCCGCACCAGCTCGGCGTCGCGATTCTGCGGCAGCTTCCGGTGGGGTCCTATGTGCCGGACCCCCTCCGGGCGCAGCTCCGGATGCTCGGTGCTGTGGCCGGCGGTACCTACGTGCTCGCCCCGGCGTCGCTGTTCTTCAAGACCGACTCGGCGAACCGCAGGATGGGCAGGGCGGAGCTGACGATGGTGCTGGTCGACGTGAGGCTTGGGCAGGTCTCGTGGCGTTCCGTGGCGCGCGGCACGGGCGACGAGCCCTGGACGGCGGTGAATGCCGCGCTGAAGACACTCACTCCGGGACTCCCGTGACCCGCGAAGCGACACTCATCCCTGGCGACGGCATCGGTCCTGAAATCACCGCCGCGACGCTCGAGGTGCTTGGTGCACTGGGGATGAAGTTCGACTGGGACGAACAGTACGGCGGAATGACCGCCGTCGAGAAGGCCGGCACGCCCCTCCCGAACGCCACCGTCGATTCCATCCGCCGCACCCGTCTCGCGCTGAAGGGTCCGCTCACCACCCCGGTCGGCGGCGGGTACCGCTCCGTGAACGTCGCGCTGCGGCAGGAATTCGATCTCTACGCGAACGTCCGGCCGACCAAGACCATTGTCCCGGGGGGACGCTATCCCCACGTGGATCTGGTGATCATCCGCGAGAATACCGAGGGCATGTACGTCGGGCTCGACCATGTCTTCCGCGTGGCCGACGATCCCAAAGCGGTGGCGCAGGCGATGTCGGTGATGACGCGCGACGGCTGCATGCGGATCTGCCGGTATGCCTTCGAGTATGCGAAGAAGAATGGCCGGAAGAAGGTCACCATCGTCCACAAGGCGAACATCCTCAAAGCTACGTCGGCGCTCTTTCTCGAGAGCGGAAGACGCGTGGCGAAGGAATACGAAGGCGTGATCGCGTCGGACGACAAGATCGTGGACAACACCGCGATGCAGCTGGTGATCAATCCGGAGCAGTTCGACGTGCTCGTGACGACGAACCTGTTCGGCGACATTCTGTCGGACGAAGCGTCGGGACTGGTCGGCGGGCTCGGCCTTGCGCCCGGCGCGAACATCGGAACCACCGCGTCGATCTTCGAAGCGGTCCACGGCTCGGCGCCCGATATCGCGGGGCAGGGAATCGCGAACCCGTCGGCACAGATGCTCGCGGCCGCGATGCTGCTCGATCACGTTGGGGAGCAGGGGGCGGCGACGAAGATGCGCCACGCCATCGAGACTACGATTGTGAAGGACAACGTCCGCACCCAGGATCTGGGGGGCAGTGCTTCAACATCCGAGTTTGCCCGGGCTGTCGCCAAGCGGGTATAGCCACCTCTGTAAGGGCTGCGACCAGATGATCGCCGGACTGGCGATCGGCGAGCTCTGCCGGGATTGCACGATCCGGGTGCGGAGGCGCGCGGGCCGCATCGCGCGTTGGGTGGCTATTCTAACTACAACTCCCCTCGCGATTTACGTCACTCTGACCTTGCCGCCGCAATTCACGCCTCGCATGACCTACGTCGGGGTTGTGCTTGCCTGGTACGCGTTGACGTTTCTCATAGTCAAGCGAACTGCCTGGGAGTGGCTCAAGTGAAGACTCTGGCTGCATTGCTGTTGATCGCGGCTCCTGTTTCGGCCCAAACGTCTCTCTCCATCTATGCGGATGGGCGAGTGGTCGTGCGCAAGATGATTCCCCAGAGGCTGCAAAAGGGGAGCAACATCTTTTCGCTCGATCTGCCGGGGCTCGATCCGGCGACGCTCTTCTCGCCCGACTCGAACGTCGCGGTGACGAGTGCGGTGCTCCGGCCGGCGACCGACATGGAGTCGGCGCTGCGGGCGTCGATCGGCCGGACGTTGGCGTTTGTGCAGGGAAAAGGTGACACGATTCAGGCGACGATCCTGAGCGTGAGCCCGCCGCAGACCCGGCTCGCGAACGGACTCGTGATGTTCTCGTTCCCCGCGGGCACCCCGCTCTTTCCGGTTGAGGCCAGTCTCATTCGGAGCAAGGCCGAGGCGGTGGTGACGCTGGAGGCGAGCCGCGCGCGGGATGGGGCGGACCTGACGTACCTCAGTCAGGGTGTCACCTGGCAGGCGGTCTATCAAGCCGTGCTCAATGGCTCGGGGTCGGCATTCGTGACGGGTGCCGCGACCATCAATTCGTCTTCCATGAAGGTCGACAGCGTGTCGGTGCAGCTCGTGGCTGGGTCGATAAGTGGTGTCCACCTTGCCAGGGCGGCTGACATGGCTGCGGTAGCGGGGCGGATGCAGATGCAGTTTGGTGAAGCTCAAAAAGGCGCAGTCGAAGAGAGTGTCGGGGAATCGCATGTGTACGAGCTCCCGGGTTTGGTCTCGTTCGACATCGGGTCCCCCCTGACCACGGCGCTCTTCCCGCGGACCCGCGCGGACTACGCGCAAGAGTTCGTGGTGCCGGGCGTGCTCCCATGGCAGGGATACTTCGGCCCGGTGGGGACCGACCCCAACACCGTTCCCGTTCAGGTGTGGTACACGTTCAAGCGGGGGCACGGGACGTCGCTCGGAGACCGCCCTCTCCCCGGCGGAACCATGCAGCTCTTTCAGCGTGATTCGGCCGGGCGGGTGCAGCTGGTTGGTGAGGCGTCCTTCCCGCACACGCCCGCAGGCAAAGACCTGAGGGTCCAGTCTGGAGACGCATTTGACGTGACGGCGGAGCGCATCCAGACTGACTATCATCAGGTCAGCATCCCGAACGCCCCACCGCTCAAGGGGATTCACAGTCGGGTGACTGCCAGCTACAAGGTCACGCTGACCAACGCGAAGCCCCAGGCGGTGACGGTCGACGTCCGCGAGAGTCACTGGGGGAACTGGGTGATCACCGACTCGAGCGTACCGGCGGAGAAGGTGTCGTCGAGTGAGCAGCGCTTCCGGGTCTCGGTGCCTGCGAACGGCACCGCGACTTTGACCTATACGGTACAGGTGGATTCGTGACGGTTCAGATCCTGCATTTGTCGGACCTGCATTTCGGCGGCCTGGCGGATATCCGTCAGATCGAGGCGCTCGAGGCCATCCTGCCCGATCTGCGCCCCGACGCGGTCGTGATCTCCGGCGACCTGTCGCAGCGCGCGAGGCATGGTGAGTTCCAGCGCGCCCGCGCGTTCATGAACATGGCGAAGGAGACTTCGCCGGTACACGTCACTCCCGGCAATCACGACGTGCAGTGGTGGTGGCGTCCGTTCATTCCGTTTGGATCGGCCGCCAAGTACCAGAAGTACCGCCGTTACTTCGGTGAGGACATCACGCCCACGCTGAACATTCCCGGTGCCGTGATCGCGGGCGCGAACAGCTCCCACGGGATCGCGTGGGGTTCGCTCACGTTCCGGCTGCGGGATATCGCGGTGAAGGGGCACCTTCCCAAGTCCGAAGTCACGCGGGTGAAGCAGATCTTCGACGGGGCCGACCCCGCCGACGCCCGGATCATGGTCCTTCATCACAACGTGCTCCGGGGTGACGTCTCCCAACGGATGGGGCTCGCCCGGTGGAAGCAGGCGCAGCGTCGCATCCTCGAGTCAGGGGCAGACGTCGTCCTTTGCGGTCACGATCATCAGGAGGGCGCGGACGTTCTGGGAGGCCGGGTGGTCGTGTCGACCTCGGGTACACTCTCCACGCGCTCGCGGGGCGGACGCCCCTCCTGCTTCAACTTCGTCACCATCGACCCTGGTGCCGTACAGGTCACGTTCTTCCGCTGGGAGCAGGACCGGGGCCGGTGGCGGGCCTCGGATACCTTCGCCTTCGCCCGCGGCGGGGCGCATTCGGAGGCCCGCCGGGACTCGGTGGCCGTCGGAAACAGCTGAGAACACCTGCCTTGTCGTGCACCCCCGGCTTACGCCGGGGGTCAGTCAGACCCTCCCCTTCGAGGTTAGTTTTCTGACCCCGGGCGTCAGCCCGGGGATGGACAAGAGCTGGGCTGACCTCATTCCCGAGACCCAATGGCCCCGAAATACCACGGCGTCGACTTCTACAGCCTCGACACCCTTCTATCTGAAGAAGAGCGCGCCGTCCGAGACACCGTCCGGACCTGGGTGGATAAGCAGCTCATCCCGGTCATCGGCGACGCCTACATCGAAGGGCACTTTCCCAAACAACTGATCCCGGGCATGGCCGAGCTGGGGCTGTTCGGCGCGAATCTGCCTGAAGAATACGGGTGTGCAGGACTGAACAACGTCGCGTACGGGCTCATCATGCAGGAGCTCGAGCGCGGCGATTCGGGCGTGCGGTCCTTCGCATCGGTGCAGGGCGCGCTGGTGATGTACCCGATCTACGCCTTCGGCTCGGACGAGCAGAAAAGGAAGTGGCTGCCGGAGATGGCGAGCGGCAAGGTGATCGGGTGCTTCGGGCTGACCGAGCCCGACTACGGCTCGAACCCCGCCGGGATGATCACGACCGCCAAGGAGTCGAAAGACGGCTGGGTGCTGAACGGCGCCAAGATGTGGATCACCAACGGCTCGACCGCCCAGGTCGCCGTCGTGTGGGCCAAGACGGGCGCGCAGAGCGACGCCAACTCCATCCGCGGCTTCCTCGTCCCCACGCACACCAGGGGCTTTTCCGCCAAGGACCAGAAGGGCAAGCTGTCTCTCCGCGCCTCCGATACGAGCGAGCTGGTGCTCCAGGATGTCCATCTCGCCAAGGACGCGATCCTTCCGAAGTCGGGCGGGCTGAAGTCTCCGTTGATGTGCCTCACCCAGGCGCGCTACGGGATTTCGTGGGGCGCGCTGGGCGCAGCGATGGCGTGTTACGACGAGGCAGTGAGCTACTCCAAGAATCGCGTGATGTTCGGCAAGCCGATCGGCGGCTTCCAGCTCCAGCAGGCCCGGCTGGCCGAGATGCTCACCGAGATCACGAAGGCGCAGCTCCTCGTGCTCCAGCTCGGCCGCCTGAAGGATCAGGGCAAGATGACCCCGCAGCAGGTCTCACTCGCGAAGCGCAACAACGTCGACATGGCCACCGATATCGCGCGGGAAACCCGTCGCCTCCTGGGCGCCAACGGCATTCTCGCGGAGTATCAGGCCATGCGGCACCTCGCGAACCTGGAATCCGTGTACACGTATGAAGGGACCCACGACGTGCACACGCTGGTTCTGGGCCAGGAAATCACCGGCATCTCAGCGTTCGAGTGAACTCATGAAGATTGCGGTATGCATCAAGCGGGTCGCCGATTCCGAGACCCGCGTCAAAGTCGCTGGCGACGGCAAGTCGCTCGACGACGCGGGCGTGAAATTCATTCTCAACCCTTACGACGAATTCGCGGTCGAGGAAGCGCTCCAGCGCAAGGAAAAGGCGGGCACCGGCGAGGTGGTGGTGCTGGCGCTGGGTAGCGCGACCGCACAGGAGACGATCCGCACCGCGCTCGCCATGGGTGCCGACCGCGGCATCCTTCTGCAAACCGACGCGGTGCCTGCTGACGGGTTCGTCACCGCGCAGGCGATCGCGACCGAGCTGAAGGCCGGCGGGCCCTGGGACCTGGTGCTCTTCGGGAAGATGGCCATCGACGACTACAACAGTCAGGTCGGACCGATGGTCGCGGAGCTCCTCGATCTCCCCTGTGTCACCTCCGTGTCCCACCTGACGATCGAGAACGGCGTGGCCACCGCCGACCGAGAGATCGAAGGGGCCGTCGAAGTGGTGCAGTGCCCGGTGCCCGCGGTGATCACCACCGACAAGGGCATCAACGAACCCCGGTATCCGGCCCTCAAGGGCATCATGGCCGCGAAGAAGAAGCCGCTCGAAGTGAAGCCCGTCACGCTCGGTGGCGGCTCCATCGAGGTCCTCGAGATGCAACCACCTCCGGCCCGCAAGGAAGGGAAGATCGTGGGCGAAGGCGCGGCGGCCGTTCCTGAGCTCGTCAAACTGCTGCGCGAGGAGGCGAAGGTTCTATGACCACCGTCCTCGCGGTCTGCGAACAGCGCGACGGGAGCTTGCGAAAGGTCTCGGCGGAGGTCGTGACCGGCGCCCGCCGCATCGCGGATGCCCTCGGTGCCGAGGTCGAGGCGTTGGTGCTCGGGTCGGGTCCGGCCAGCGGTTCCGATCAGCTCGGTGGCTTTGGCGCCGATCGCGTCGTCACGCTGACCGGTGATGGCTTCGGCAAGTACGCCCCTGAAGGGTACGCGAAGGCTGTCGCCGACCGAGCCAAGGCAGGAGCGACGGTCGTCGTGTGCGCCGCGAGTGCACAGGGCAAAGACCTGGCCCCACGCATCGCCGCCAAGCTCGGCACCGGCCTCGCCGCGGATGTCACCGACGTGATGGTCGAAGGTGGCGCGCTGATGGCGATCAGGCCCGTCTATGCGGGCAAGGCGCTCCTGAAGGTGAAGCTCACCGGGAAGCCTGCGGTGCTTTCGCTTCGTCCCAACGTCTTCACGCCGGTTCAGCGCCCGAAAGCCGGTACGGCGTCCACGGCCGCGGCGAACGTGCCCGCAGGGCGCGTCACGGTGAAGGAGATCAAGGCGGCGGAGGCCGGAGCCCTGGATGTCGCCGAGGCGCCGATCGTGATCTCGGGAGGCCGCGGGCTCAAGGAGCCGGCGAACTTCAAGATCCTCGAGGACCTCGCGCACGCGTTCGGTGGCCGCGCCGCCGTTGGCGCCTCACGTGCCGTGGTCGACGCCGGCTGGCGTCCGCACGCCGATCAGGTAGGCCAGACCGGCAAGACGGTGAGCCCCACGCTCTACATCGCGATCGGCATCTCCGGCGCCATTCAGCATCTCGCCGGCATGCGGACGTCCAAGGTGATCGTCGCGATCAACAAGGACAAAGACGCGCCGATCTTCAAAGTCGCGGACTACGGTGTGGTCGGCGATCTCTTCGAGATCGTGCCCGCGCTCACGGCGGCCGTGAAGAGCCACGCGTAGTGAAGCCCTCCCAGTACCAGGCTCCCCTGCCACTCGACCGTCTGATCCTCAAGGCGGGTTCCGAGGGTGCCGGGGATACGATGGAGCTCGACGTGTGCATCGTCGGAGGCGGTCCGGCAGGACTCGCCTGCGCCATCGAGCTGGCACGTCTGGGAAAGAAGGACGGCAACGAGCTGAACATCGGCGTGCTCGAGAAGGCCGAGGCGCTCGGGGAGCACAATCTGTCGGGGGCGGTGGTGAATCCGCGCGCGCTTCGCGAGCTCTTTCCCGATCTCAAGGATTCGGATTTCCCGTTCCGCCGCGCGGTGGACAAGGAAGCGGTGTACATGCTGACGGGGGGGTCGCAGATCCGGATGCCGACGCCCCCGACCATGCAGAACCACGGCAACTACGTCGCCTCGATCTGCGAGCTCGTCCGCTGGCTCGGCGGCAAGGCTGAAGAGCTGGGCGTCAATGTGTTCACGGGGTTCCCGGCGGCGAGCCTCCTGGTCGACGGCCATCGGGTGGCGGGCGTGCGGACCGAGGCCGCCGGCCTCGATCGCGAAGGCAAGCCCACGTCGTCCTACTCGGCGCCGAATGATCTGACCGCCAAAGTCACTGTGCTGGCGGAAGGCACGCGGGGCACGCTGTCGCAAGGCTTCTGCAAGTGGCAGAACGTCGGCTCCGAAAACCCGCAAATTTTCGCCCTCGGCGTGAAAGAGATCTGGGAGACCAAGAAGCCTCTCGACCGGATCATCCACACCCTCGGGTGGCCGCTGCCCACCGATGCGTTCGGCGGGTCGTTCTTCTATCCCCTCGAACCGAATCTCGTCGCGCTCGGGATCGTGGTCGGCCTCGACTACGGCGACGCGGCCCTCGACATCCATGTGCTGCTCCAGCGGCTCAAGATGCATCCGCTCTTCAAGCAATATCTCGAAGGCGGCGAGCTGGTGGAGTGGGGTGCGAAGACGATTCCCGAGGGCGGCTACTACGCGCTGCCGGCCCGGCGCTCTGGGGACGGGGTCGTCATCCTCGGCGATGCGGCCGGCTTCGTGGACGTGCCGTCTCTCAAGGGCATTCACTACGCCATCCAGTCCGGGATCTACGCCGCGCGCGCGATCTTCCAGGCGCTCAAGTCCGGCGAGCCCGCAGGCGAGAAGCTCGCGGAATATGACCGGCTGGTGAACGAGTCGTACATCATCAAGGACATGAAGAAGACCCGGAACATGCGTCTGGCGTTCAAGGACGGGTTCTACGTCGGCGGCGTGAAGGCCGGGCTGATGACGCTGACGGGTGGGAAGCTGTTCGGTGGGAAGATTTCGATGCACTCCGATGCTGAGGCCGAGCGCCAGCTGACCCCGGGAACCCCGGGCTCACGCCCGGGGTCAGTGGGGATCAGTAAGGTCGATGCCGTTTTCAAGTCCGGGAATTCGACCAGAGACACAATTCCCTCGCATCTCATCGTGGGCAAAGACATCACGAAAGAGGTCGCGGACTTCTACAGCCATGTATGCCCCGCCGGGGTATACGAACAGGTGGACGGTCAGCTGCGGGTGAACCCTCCGAATTGCGTCGATTGCAAGGCGACCGACGTGCTCGGGCCGCGCTGGACCCCCCGGGAAGGAGGGAGTGGGCCGAAGTACAAACGCATGTGATGCCCCTCGCCCGCTGGTACCAGAGCCGGCTCTTTCGTTCCTATCTCTTCCAGTTTCCCATCGTCTGGTTGCTCGTCAAAGCTGCGAACGCCTACATGGCGGGGTACGTCCGCGAGCCACCACTGGGGTTCCGGCCCGCGACCGAAACCGTCGCCTGTGTCATCGAGCTGTTCATCCTCTGGGCGTTCATCCGTCGCAATAACGAAGACATCCTGCTCGGCAATCTCGGGCTCTCGTGGAAAGAGACCCTGCTTCCCCTCGTGCCTTTGCACTTTGCACTCAGCGCGCTCGCGGCGCTCGTATGACCGAACCCCTCATTGCCGCCGACTCGATCGACTTCTCCGTCAAGGAGAAAGTGATCCTGCGTTCGGTCTACGTGGATGCGGTACCGGGAACGATCACCGCGCTGGTCGGGCGTTCCGGGGCGGGGAAGTCGACGCTCTTCTGGATCATGGTCGGGTTGAAGCGCGCGCAGAGCGGACAGGTGTGCTGGGCCGGTATGCGCCTCGAGCGGCCACGCCTCCACGCCCTCGCGCGACTGGGCCTCGCCTTCGGACCTGACCGGCCGTTTCTCTCGCCCGGGCTCTCGACGGCCGACCATCTGAGGATGATCGATGGGAACGCAGGTGGTCTTGGAGTCGACGAGTGGATCGACCGGCCCACGGGAACGCTTTCGGGAGGCGAGCAGCGGCTCTCCGAGATCGCGGTGCTGCTCGGGTGTCGCCCCCGGGTGCTGGTGCTCGACGAACCGTTCAGGGGGCTCGCGCCCGCGGTCCGGGACCGAATTGCGGATGTTCTCCGACAGGCGGCTGCTGCGGGCGTGGCGGTTCTCTACGCGGACCACGACGTGACGCAGGTGCATAACACGGCTGATCGGCTGTTCAGCATGGAGAACGGAATGACCCGTCGTGTCGAGGGTTTCAAGGAGCGACCACTGCACGAGTGGTATCATGCCTGGCCGCAGTAGCCTCTGCGCGGTTTGTGAGGTAACCTGAAGTATGGTAGCCCCGCTCCTCTTCCTGGCCCTTCTGCAAGCACCAAATACGCAGCTCGCCGCGGTCGCCGATTCGCTCCACGCGGGAAGTATCGACGTCGCGATCGATCTCGCGCAGCGCTACACGTGGGATCATCGCAAGGACGCCGCGGGCTATCTCCTCCTCGGCGACGCGTGGGCCGCCAAGAAGCCGATGGGGGGGCTTCAAGCGCTGCAGAATTACCGGCTTGCCCGGGATCTCGAACCCAAGGACCCGGATCCTCCCTACCGCATGGCGCAGCTCGCCCTGCGCCTCGGCGGCGCGGACGGCGAGCGGATTCTCCGGGAGAGCCTCGAGCGGGTGATGTCGATCGACCCGCTCTACAAGAACGCCTGGCAGCAGTGGCTCCTCGCGTACCGGAACACGGATGGCCGCGAACAGATGATCAAGATCCTCCGGCCGTTCGCCGCCAACCCCACCGTGAAGGGTCGCCTCGCGCAGTTGGAAATCGAGAACGAGTCCTACCACACCGCCGACTCCCTGTTGGCCGGCGCCATCGCGGCGGACTCCACCGATCCCGAATGGCTCGCGCTTCGCGCGCAGAGCTCCCTGGAACAGGGAGACACCGTCCTCGGATTCGGCACCTACGCCCGCGCGTTGGCGCATGCCGATCGCGACACCGCCGATGTGCTCTGGCGGCAGATCGTCGGGATCGTCACCCCCGCCGAGTACGTCGCGTGGGCCAAGGGTGTGCGGCCGGGAGAGAAGGGCTCATGGATCGAAAGTTTCTGGGCGCGACGGAATCCCGATCTGTTCGCAGGCGTCAACAATCGAGTCTTGGAGCATTTCGAACGCCTTCGCTACGCTCGCAGGCAGTATCCCCTGTTGCACCCCTTCACCAATGCCCAGCGCAACCTTGCTGCGCGTGGGGCGGATGCGGAGTTGACGTCGGCGCGTGATCGGGGAGAATACCTGGATTGCGAAGCCACCGAGGGGATGACCAACGGCTCGAAGATGGACATGCGCAACCTGGAGCTGTCCCCTCTGGTGACAGGCGGGTTCAGGACGGGGGGCTTGGAGGTGCGGGACGAAGCACCCCTGGCCGCCGGCTCGGAGAACGACCTTGCATCTGTTGATGTAATACTCGGCCAGACGATCTTCGCGCCACTGAACATGGACATTCGGGGGGCCGATACGGTGGCCGCGAGGATCGGGTACAACCTGGCTACGGGTTTGAGTGACCGGGGCCTGACCTACCTCCGCTTCGGCCCGCCGCGAAGGGGCATCGTCGGCAACACCAACCTTGGCAGCAGCGCCCAGGAGTGCTTCCGCCCTGACGTCGAGCGCTGGCGGTATGACAACATCGGCGAGGTCCGGTTTAGCATTGGAACCATAGGCAGCCTGCCTGGAGGTGACATCACTTTCAACCCTCAGAATGCAGGACAGTACGAAGCAATGAAGCTGGCCCTCACGACTGACGCGCCATCGGAGCCCGCACCCCTCCAGTTCGGTGTCTGGTTCGCCCAGTTCCGCGACTCCCTGAATCCGCGCCTCACCGACTTCGTCGTCATCTCGACGAAAGGCGAAATCGCAGCCACGCTCGTGGGCACCGTCGGCGGGGACCGGGGCATCCGGCAGTCTCAGGCCGGCTACGTCACCATCCACGACCGCCCCGGCCCCTACACCGTCCTCGCCGACGCCCGCGTCGCCGACACCCTCGGCCGCCAGACGCTCGGTTCCAGGCTCCGCTCCTGGGACTCGCTCCCGGCGGTTTCCGATCTGCTCACGGATGACGTCTGGACCGGTGGGGACATGGGGCGCGGCGCGGCCCTCGATCACGTCCG
>Ga0126371_10001976_pt1 | contig 17528 bp, 15 predicted proteins | sample PanSoiMetaPlot_4_FD_110145 | JGI IMG/M metagenome (GOLD analysis project Ga0126371, IMG submission 110145) | Tropical forest soil microbial communities from Panama - MetaG Plot_4 | ecosystem: Environmental > Terrestrial > Soil > Tropical forest > Bulk soil | place: Panama | collected 2016-02-17 | reverse complement strand
GACAAGCCTTACCGATGTCGCGCAGAATTCTCTCATACGGCAGAACTATGGTTTGTTAGCGCAGGCAGCCGAACTGGTCGCTTCCCCACAAATCCGAAACCAGGGTACGATCGGCGGAAATGTTTCCCAGGATACGAGGTGCTGGTACTACCGCGCGGGCTGGCCCTGCTATCGCGCGGGAGGAAACGTCTGCTACGCCGACACGCCCGTCGGCAGAAATCGCGAACATGCAATCCTCGGCGCGGAACGATGTGTCGCCGTAAATCCCTCCGATACGGCGCCGGCATGCATCGCGTTAGATGCCAAATTCGTAGTCATGACTGCGAAGGGCGGGCAGGCGATCGACGCCGAGAATTACTTTATTGGTCCCGACCTCGATATCACGCGCATGAATATTCTGCAGCCCGGACATCTGCTGACTGCGATTCGCATCCCCTCAACTTGGGAGAAGGCAGAGTTCTATTTCGAGAAAGTTCGGGATCGCAACGTCTGGGATTTCCCGTTAATGAATGTCGCATCGGCCATGAGGTCATCCGGAGATACGATTCAAAACATCCGCATTGCCGTCAATGCGGTCGCCGCGCGGCCACTGCGGTTGAAAGCGGTGGAGGATTCGGTGCGTGGCAAGCCGCGGAATGCAACGACGGGTGAAGCGGCAGGAAACCTGGCAGTTCGCGGAGCGGTTCCATTGCAGTTCAACGCCTACAAAATCCCACTGATGCGAAATCTTGTAAAGCGCGCTATCGCCGGAGTGCAGGAGGCAGCATGGGCATCCTAGAGTGGGCCACAAGTCCTCTGGGACAGAGGGTCCCGATCCACATCGCCTGGTTCCTGATCTGGGTAGCGCTCATTGCCGGCTTGGTGTTTCTGGTGGTTCATGCGATCTACATTCGTTATTTCGCGCGGGAGCAGGAATTCGCCTCAGAAACATCCGCAGCAACGATCGAGCTGCCTGCGCGCATCCCCCGGCATTCATTGGCCGCGAGACTATTTCATTGGATTATGGCGGCAGCCATCTTCGCGTTGCTATTCACGGCCTTTCTACCCAAAATAGGAATTCAGTTTAACTGGGTCACTTATCATTGGATTGCCGGGACGGTACTCACCGCCTCGATTCTTTTTCATGTCATTCATGCAACTTTTTATCTTGACTTCTGGTCGATTTGGCCGGACCGATCCGATCTGGAAGACGCACGGAGACGCCTCCAACGTTTCCTTGGAAAATCGGCCGCTCTGCCGCGAAAGTTCGGCAAGTATCCCCTGGAGAACAAGCTCTATCATGGAGTGATCACGTTGACCGGCCTGGCGGTCATCATTACGGGCGTGTGCATGATGTTCCGAGTACGCACGATCTTCTTCCCGCGCAACCCATATCTGTTCAGCGACATGACCTGGGGCTTGATGTATGTGCTGCATGGACTGGCCGGTGTGGGTCTTATCACCTTGGTGATCGTTCACGTGTATTTCGCAATCCGGCCGGAGAAACTGCCCATAACAGCATCGATGATTGTTGGCTCGATGAGCCGGGAATTTTATTTGAAAGAACACGATCCGACGCGATGGGTGGTTCATGGCTTGTCTCGTCGAGGGGACAGCGCGAATGGCGATTGATTTTCTCGAATGCTGTGATCTGCTCGAGAGATGCTATGAGTTTCTGCTTGGCTATGCGGCGCTGGGAGTGCCGGGCGATGAGGCCAGTTCAGCGGGCGCTCAAGTTCGAACTCAACTTCAGCAAGCTTGGGAAGCGCTCAACGGATTGGCAGAGAGCTGTAGACAAGCCATAACCGACCAGCAGCTGGAACCAGCCACGAAGTACCAAGGCTTTTGTTCCATTTTGGAACGTGATGCGCGGGACTCTGCTGCGGTGATTGAGTTGGTGCTCGCACAGCCTTCAATTAGTTCCCAGTTGGTTGACAATCTCAATGCGTCCAGCCATCTACGGGCGCTGTTAACGGACCTGTTTGTTTTTGGCGAGATATTACGAACGCGTCCAAAGCTCGGGGTTGTGGCCGAGGCAAGGTAGGTCTCGTCGTAAATTCCCTGTCCGGAATGAAGGTCGAACCCAATCACTGATCGACGCAGACATGGGCGCGTACTATGACTGGCTCAATCAGCAGCGACTCCCTGGAACAGACCAACCTTCTTTCCTTGTTTGGTTCGAAGGGCACAACCAAGCTGTGGCAATCGGTCCTTCGATGCCGCGAGGAACGGAACCGAACAATGCAACCGAGTTGAAAGACCTGCTTTCCTGGATTGTCTGGCTCCATTAGACGAAATCAACCTTTCCTGATTTTCATGACCTACATAATTCTGGCCTGTGTGGAGGGGCGATGAGAAAGTTTTCACGACGAGAGATCTTGAAGACTAGTGTGCTCGCTTCGGCAGCAGCTACGGTGCAAGAGTTAGCACCGCTCGCCGCCGCAATGGAGATTGCTCCCGACGCTGCCGAGCCATTGTTTGCACCTCCGTTGCGCGATTCGAATGATGAAGCAATGAAGCGCGCCGGGAGGGAGCGGCTGCTTCTAGATTTTGGCTGGCGTTTCCATTTTGGACACGCCGACGATCCTGCGAAGGATTTCGGATTCACCGGCAACTTTCAAAAGACGGGCAATTTCGTACCTGCCGGCACACTGGCTTTTGACGACAGCCAATGGCGCGCGCTCAATCTGCCGCATGACTGGGCAATCGAGCTGCCGTTCCACAACGATCCCGCATTGAGATCCAAAGGTTTCTATCCACTGGGAAAGAAGTATCCGGCCACCAGTGTCGGTTGGTATCGCCGCGTATTCGAGCTGCCTGCTCAAGACAAAGACAAGCGCCTCACGGTGGAGTTCGACGGCGCGTATCGCGAAACCATGGTGGTGTTCAACAACTTCTACGTCGGTCGCCATAGTGGAGGATACGATCCATTCCGTTTTGATCTCACAGATTTCGCGAACCCAGGCGGCCGCAACGTGTTGCTGGTCCGCGTCGATGCCACCTCGAGCGATGGATGGTTCTACGAGGGAGCGGGAATCTACCGCCATGTGTGGCTGGTAAAGACAAATCCGGTGCATGTGCCGCAATGGGGCACCTTCGTGAAAGCCGATGTGAAGCCCGACGCAGCGAATCTGTCCGTACTCACAGAGGTAACCAACGACAGCAACGCCGCGAAGACCGTGCGCGTGATCTCGACGATCCTAAGCCCGTCGGGAGAAACAGTTGGACGCGCGAGCAGTTCCCCCCAAACGATTCCTACTCGGGAGAAGCAAGCATACGAGCAGAAGATCAATGTAGCTAAGCCGCTCCTCTGGTCACTCGAGACGCGGAATCTGTACAAGCTGGTGACGGAAGTGCAGACCGAGACCGGCGTCATCGATCGCTACGATACCCGTTTCGGCATTCGTACCGTGGCTTTCGATGCCGACAAGGGATTTCTTCTCAACGGCAAGGTCGTGAAGCTGAAGGGAACATGCAATCACCAGGACCATGGCGGCGTGGGCGCTGCGGTGCCCGACGCACTGCAGTACTACCGTGTGCGCAAGCTGCAGGAAATGGGCTGCAACTCGCTGCGCACCTCGCACAATCCTCCCACTGCTGAACTGCTCGATGCCTGCGATGATCTCGGCATGCTTGTCTTCGACGAGACCCGCATGATGTCGTCAAACCCCGAAGGCATGAGTCAATTCGCCAATCTCGTTCGGCGCGATCGCAATCGCCCGAGTGTCTTCATGTGGTCCATGGGCAATGAGGAAGGGACGGCGAATACAGACAAAGGATTGTTGATTCTGACTGCGATGAAGGCAATGGCCAACCAGCTCGACGGCTCGCGACCAGTGTCGATCGCTCCCATACGCGCGATTGGTGCCGGCGGGCTGGCCGTGTGCGACGTGATCGGCTACAACTACCAGGATCCGCAGGCGGAGAAGTTCCACAACGAGAATCCAAAGAAGCCGGTGATGGGCACCGAGACAGTCAGCGCCGTCGGCACCCGCGGAATCTACGTCACCGATTATTCCAAGGGATACGTAGCATCCTACGATCCATACACGACCACTGGACGCGCTTCCGCGGAAGGCTGGTGGCGCTTCTGCAATGCTCGGCCGTGGCTCTCCGGCGGATTCGTGTGGACTGGATTCGACTATCGCGGCGAACCCTCCCCGAACGGGTGGCCGAACATCAGCTCGCAGTACGGGATCATCGACATCTGCGGCTTTCCCAAGGACTCGTTTTACTACTACCAGGCGTGGTGGACCAGCGAGCCCGTTCTTCATATCTTCCCACATTGGAACTGGGCAGGCATGGAGGAGAGGAGGATCGCAGTGTGGGTCTATTCGAACCTGGACAAAGTGGAATTGCTGCACAACGGACAGAGCTTGGGCACAAAAGGGATGCAGAAAGATTCGCACGTCGCCTGGGTGGTGAAGTACGCGCCCGGGACAATCGAAGCCCGGGCTTACAAAGGCGAGAAGGTCGTGATGACAACCAAGCGCGAGACCACAGGTCCCGCCGTCAGACTCGCGATGTCCGCTGACCGGCAGCAGCTCGCAGGAGACGGCGAGGATGTAGTGATCTTCGCCGTGGAGGTGCGCGACGCGCAAGACCGCGTTGTGCCGATCACGGACAACGAGGTTACATTCAAGCTGTCGGGCGAAGGAAAGCTGATCGGCGTCGGCAACGGTGACCCAACTGATCAAGCTTCAGACAAAGGAACATCGCGAAAGGCTTTCTGCGGATATTGCATGGCGGTGGTGCAATCAACGAAGCAGGGCGGCAACATTACGGTAGAAGCCACTTCCCCCGGACTCGTACCCGCGACGGTTACTCTTCCAGTGAAAGCTGTAACGCTGCGGCCGCAAGTGCCCTTGTGGGAGCGCGAGATCCCGAAAGGGGAAGGCGTTACAGGCTTGTGGAGACCAATACCTCCGGAAGCAGGTTCGGAGTCATCTGCGCTCCCGCCGGTCGGAGATGCTATTTACTCGTTTAAGCAGGAAGGCAGCAGCTTGACCGGGACAGTGGAAGGCACAGGAGCAACTTTTTTCGGTGGCGGCGACGTGCCCGCTCCGATCGCGAATGGGAACATCAACGGAAGCATCATCAGCTTCAAAGCGGGAACCAGCAGTTTCACCGGCAACATCAAAGGAGACCGCATCGAGCTGCAGCGTTCTGCCGGTCCTGGTGGCGCAGCAAATCCTCCGGAAAAAGCACCCGATGCCCCGGATATCGGACCTGCGCCGGACGGCTCGGATCCTTCGAGAGGACCTTCCCGCCCTTCTTCGAGTGTTCCGGTGCTGCTGAGAAAAGTGGAGCGCTAGGTCATTTGAGAACCATGTTCCGTTCTTGTTTGCTGTTGCCTTGGCAGGTTGCCGATTGCGCTTTTTGGGAACCGCACGACGATATGCCCCGATCCTTTCCGAGCAACTTCGAAGTCTGTGCCGTACGAGGCCATCTGATTTGAAAAACCCTGCTGCCCACTGTTTGTTGTCTGCCGAGAAGATATTGGCAATCGGTGGATGTGGGTTCGAGTATCGCAGACTGGTTTTCCGACGAAAATTCCTCCTATACTCGTGCAGTGATTAGCGGCGTTGCTGGCCGCCACGACAATGGCTCCTACTAATTTTGGTTCCCTGTTGCGCCGCTGGCGAGCTATTCGGCACCTCACGCAACTGGACCTCGCACTCGATGCGGATGTGTCAACGCGTCATCTCAGTTGCATCGAGACGGGCCGCGCCGAGCCCAGCCGGGAGATGGTCCTGCGTCTTGCCGAGACCTTGCAGGTTCCTCTGCGAGAGCGCAATGCTCTGCTACTCGCCGCCGGCTACGCACCGCTCTATCCTCACACAGGTATCGACGCACAAGAGGCAAACGCCGCAAGTCATGTTGTGGAGCTTCTCATGGCGCAACTTGAGCCATATCCAGTCCTCGTCGTGGACCGGTGTTGGAATACGCTGAAAATGAATTCCGGTGAGAAGCGCTTCCTTGCTCTCTTTCCCGGCTGCGATTGTGTAACTCCTCACAATGGCGTCCGCCTGGTATTCCACCCGAACGGGCTCCGACCGTTCATCGAAAACTGGGAGAGCGTCGCAGCACGAATAATTCGGCGAGTACATCGGGAAGTAATCGCCAACCCGTCGGACGACACGATGAAGTCGTTCCTGGAGGAGTTGCTCAGCTATCCGGACGTGCCAAGCCGCTGGCTGGATTTGGATGGCGCTTCAGCACCGTTCTTGACCATCAATTACAAATGGAAGGACTCCACGCTCCGCTTGTTTTCTGCGCTTACTACTTTCGGCACGGCGCAAGACGTTGCGCTGCAGGAATTGCGTATTGAAAGCTTTTTCCCCGCGGACGAAACGACACGTGCGGTGCTGACCTCGTCACTCTTGACGGACTGAGTGGTAGGAATTTAACGGTTGTCTCATGACCTCGGAGGTCATGGACGGAATTTTTCCTGCATTAGATATTGATCGTTACGGGCCTCAATGCCGAAGGCGTCGTTATCAGTTCAAGTCACGCGTCGCACGCGGATTCAGTTTGCATGTTGCCACTCGAAGGAAAAGTTGCAGTTATAACCGGCGGGACAAGCGGCATCGGCGCTCGCACCGCTCAGGTTTTCGTTGCAAATGGGGCGAAGGTCGTAATTGCCGGTCGGCGCCAAGAACGAGGAGAGAAGCTTGCGCAGAAGCTCGGCGACGCCGCGAGCTTCAAACGCACGGATGTCTCCATTGAAGCCGATGTCAAAACGATGATTGACCACGCCGTGGACCGCTTTGGCCGCCTCGATTGCCTCATGAACAATGCCGGGAGAGGCTCGCAATTCGCCACCATCGCCGAAGTTGACCTGGAGCAATTCGATGCAGTACTAGCTGTGCATCTGCGCGCCGTCCTTGCGGGTATGAAATATGCAGCGAGGGTCATGGCCGTACAGGGAACGGGAAGCATCATCAACGTCACCAGCATAAACGGAATCCGGGCCGGTCTGGGAGGACACTACTATTCAGCTGCGAAGGCAGCCTCGATTCACCTAACGCGTTGCGCAGCAATGGAGCTGGGTGAAAAAGGAATTCGCGTGAATAGCATCTCGCCCGGAATGATCGCCACCGGAGCTTTCGGCAAGAACTCGGGGATGCGATCCGAAGAGGCTGACGACAACCCAGAATATGCCGAGGCTGCCATTCGCTCCGTCGCGGACCGATGGCAACCACTGCAATGTGTCGGGCACGTCAATGATATTGCAGAGGCCGCATTGTTCCTGGCCAGCGATGTGTCCCGTTTCGTGACGGGACACAACCTAGTGGTCGACGGTGGTATCAGCGCCGGCTGGCCTATATCCGCTGTCCGCGCGGACCGCGAATTGTTCTTCCGCACATTGCGGGTAAGCCGCTCTGCCCATACCGCCTCACTTTATCTCAAGCCTTAGTCTCAGAGGCCACGGCAGACACCCGTCCAACGATGAATCGCATCTGAAGGCAGGACTAAGAGCAATGACACACAAAAAGTCGGGACACGAAGAGTGACTGGGCCCGCTTGCACGAGCATCTGCGGCTGTCGCAGAAGCGTCGCGTCCTCACATGATGCACGGGTGGGTGGTTAGAAGTTCCGAGGAGATACATATGTGCCCAGCATGCATCGCAAGCACAGGCGGTCATAGTCGCCGAAATCGGATCCACGGGAGAAAATTCTGGCCGTGTGCATCGGCAAGTTCAGACAAACTTTTCAGAGCGAGCGGTCTCGGTCTGTTTCAGAAAACAAAGGAGAAATGATATGGCAACCAGCAAGGAGAGAGAAAAGGAGCACCTGAAAGGGCAGCTCGCGATGAAGACACCCTCAATTGTGTCGGAGCAGGAGTGGGAGGCTGCGCGGCAGCAGCTCCTGGTGAAGGAGAAGGCCTTGACCCACTCCCGTGATGCGCTGGCCGCCGAGCGTCGACGGCTGCCGTGGATGGCGGTGGAGAAGAAGTATGAGTTCGACGGACCCAAGGTTAAGGTTAGCCTGCTCGACCTGTTCGAGGGCCGCAGGCAGTTGATCCTCTATCGCGCCTTCTTCGAGCCCGGGGTGTTCGGCTGGCCCGAGCACGCCTGCCGCGGTTGCTCGCTTGGCGCCGATCAGGTGTCTCACCTCGCGCATCTGAACGCCCGCGATACCACCCTCGTCTGGGCTTCACGTGCGCCGCAGACTGACATCGCGCGCCTGAAAGCGCGGATGGGCTGGGAGATGCCCTGGTACACCATCACAGACAGCTTCGACAAGGACTTCGGTGTGGACGAGTGGCACGGCCACAATGTATTCATCCGCGACGGCGACAAGGTGTTTCGCACATACTTCATCAACAGCCGCGGCGACGAAGCGATGGGGACAACCTGGAGCTACCTCGATATCACGCCGCTCGGCCGTCAGGAGACTTGGGAAGATTCCCCAGAGGGTTATCCGCAAACGCCGCCGTACAAGTGGTGGAACTGGCACGACAACTACGACGCCGAGCCCACGCCTAACCCGAAATGGGTCGATATCATAACCGACCCTCAAGGAGCTGCCTTGCGAAGGCGCGAGGAAGAGGCGAAAGCGAGCTAAAGAAGCCGACCATTTACGCCGCCCCGGACAGCGGCTCTTATCACATAGAAGCTGAGCTGCTTCCGCGGAGACGCGCGAAGCATGGCCAGGAGAAGATCTTGGCGCACAGGAAATGATGATGACGACGCGTATGACTGGGCACAAGTGAAGTCGAGCGCGATCTCAAGAAAAGGAAAGCAACGCCCCACGCGCTAACGGAGGGAACGATGACAGACTTCATGAGAGATGAACCTTCAGCCCCTGCCGTGGTGGATCGCGGTACTTTCCAGGCTGAACTGGACGCATTGCGGGTTCGAGAGAAGGCTCACACAAGAGAAGGCGACGCCATTGCAGCTGCCCGCCGACGGCTTCCCATGGTTGCGATCGATAGCTCCATACCTCTCATTGGCAGCAGCGGAGCGGTAACGCTATTGGACTCGTTTGAGGGACGCCGGATGCTAATCGTCTATTACTTCATGTGGTCGACCGGCAAGCCTGCGCCGGAACAGTGCGAGGGGTGCACTTGGGTTACATCGCAGGTCCGCGAGCTGTCCTATATTCATTCTCGCGACGTCACCTTCGCCGTATTTTGCCAAGGTCCCTACGACGAGAGCGCAAGGTACCGCGACTTCATGGGATGGGAAATGCCTTGGTACTCGGCTCAGGACTCGCTCAAAACTCTCTTGGTTGGACGCCGGGCGGGCATGATGCACATCGTTTGCTACCTGCGACAAGGGTCCAGTGTCTTCGAGACTTACTGGACCACAATTCGCGGTGTCGAGGCGATGGATAACAGCTATCGGTTGCTCGACCTGACGGTGTACGGGCGGCAGGAGACATGGGAGAACTCGCCTACTGGCTGGCCGAAACAGGGGATTGTGGACACGCTGCGTGCCGATGGACGTCCCAGGGCCCAATGGTCTCGCCTGAAGGCCGGGTATTCGGACGAACTGGGAACCGGCGGGCACTGAACCGAGAGGCGGGTCCCCATTCGCCTGATTCCGCAAGACGCGCTCTTGGTAACTGATGCCGTTCAATTCTGGCTCATCAAGTTTCGATTTGAAAAAAGGAGTCCAATGTGGAAATACATCAGCGTATGGCTCTCATTGTGGGTCTGAGTCTGGTCCTGGTGGCGTCGGGGCCTTCTGTGGCGCAGTCCGCCCCGACTCCGGGAGACGTGCCGGGACTTCATGACTTCGATTTCCTGTTTGGTCGCTGGCAAGTTCATCATCGAAAGCTGAAGGAGCGCCTCGTCAACAGTCACGAGTGGATCGAATTCGAAGGGACGTTGTTCAGCCAACCGCTGATGGGTGGCTACGCAAATGTCGATGACGACGTGTTCGAAGTTCCGGGCAGCACGTATCGCGGCGTAGCTCCGCGTTCGTTCGACGCTAAGTCGCAGCAATGGTCAATCTGGTGGATAGACAGTAGGACGCCGCTCGCGAGGCTGGATCCGCCCGTGAGAGGCCGTTTCCAAAATGGCGTAGGAACGTTTTACGCCGACGATATCGAAAACGGGAAACCAATCCGCATTCGATTCATATGGTCCGAGATCACACCGACCTCATGTCACTGGGAGCAGGCATTCTCTCCTGATCGTGGCAAAACCTGGGAAACCAATTGGGTACAGGACCTTAAACGAGTGCAGTAGTTCGTTTTCGGGAATTAACTGCAACCTCCTGTATAGAATCCGAGATGCGCCCAAGGATCTGCAATACGGACACTCATATACGCATCATCGAGGTCCGCAATATTTTCGAGCGTTCCAAGCGGGTGTTCTTCGGCGTCTCAGTCCTGCTCTTTGCTATAGCCACAGCAGTAACCATCGTCTGGTGCAGATCAATGTCGGCGATGGGTGGGATGTCGATGCCTGGTGGCTGGACAATGTCAATGGTGTGGATGCGGATGCCTGCACAGACTTGGCCTGGCGCCACCGCGTCGTTCCTCGGCATGTGGGTCGTGATGATGGTAGCAATGATGCTGCCGTCCCTGATTCCGATGCTGAGCCGCTACCGCGAAGCCGTTGATAGGACAGGCGAGACCCGGCTCGGGCGGCTGACGACGCTCGTGAGTGCCGGTTACTTCTTCGTTTGGACCCTTTTAGGAATGGCCGTTTTTCCGCTTGGCGTTGCGCTGGCGGCGGTCGAGATGCAGCAGCCGCGTCTGGCGCGAGCCGTACCGATCGCGGTGGGTGTGATGGTTATAATCGCCGGCGGACTCCAATTTACGACTTGGAAGACGCGTCACCTTGGTTGCTGCCGGGAGGCGCCCGCCTGCATCCTTGCTGCCGACCCCGGCACTGCGTGGCGACACGGCGTCCGCCTTGGACTCCACTGCAGCCAATGCTGCGCCGGACTGATCGCTATTCTCTTGATCATCGGCGTTATGAACCTTAGCGCGATGGCGGCGGTGGCATTAGCCATCACCCTCGAGCGTCTCGCGCCGGCCGGTGAGCGAGTCGCACGAGCCATCGGAGCTGTCGCCGTTATGACGGGTCTATTCCTGATCGCGCGAGCAGGCGTGCTCGTTCACTGAGCCTCAGTTTCCATCAGTGCCGATAATAGACCGTTATCGGGACTCAAGGTCAAACGATCGAGACCCTTCGAGCTAGTCACCAAAAATCTCAAGTCTCGACGAGAGTAAAACATCTATCCAGAAATTAATTGTCGCGGTAGGGACGACCATCGCTGATCGCCCCCGCACAGATTCCGTACGAGCGCGTCTGCGCATACGGCTCTACTAGGGATGCGTGGCGAGGAAGCGCGCATCGGGATAAGGATGTAGAACGCGAGGTTGGGAATCCAGCGGTTTCAAGATTGGGAAGAGACGATCCCAGCCCACCTGTGCGCGTTGACTGCGGCGGACTAAGACGCTCCGCCACAACCTGGAAACACGGCGACTAAAGATGCGCAACCGAGTCGTGTTACCCGGAACGGCATGGTACTGGTAGTAACCCACACAACCTGGCGAAGCCAGGCACCGACTTCGGTCGTGGGATGATGCCTGCGAGCGGAATGTAAGCGCTTTCAATCTTGTTGGAAAGAATGCTAAACTCCGCGCTACGCGTGTACCTCCAACATGCACGGAGTGCCCGCCGATTCGGGATCACTATTAGCTGTCGTGACTAATGTCTGCTGAAGGAACGCCAGGTTATATGCCCAGAAAAGATTTTTCCGACAAAGACTATCTACCCACCAGTCCGCAATCTGACGACTTGACCGACGAGAGCCATTACACCTACGACGAACTCGATTCGCGTCCCCTCGTTAGCCGGCGCAGTTTTCTCGCAGGCCTTGGCGGAGCAGCCGTCGTCGCCGCTACGGCATCTATTCCCTCTCCCCTTTGGGCCGAGGACGCTCCCGTCAATCTCGCGGTCGTGGCCAGGCCTTCGAGTCTCCACGCCTCGGGCGACACGAAACTCTCCGCGCTTAATGACGGAGTGGTCCCCACCAACTCCAGAGACGCACGCCGAGGTTCCTTCGGAACCTGGCCTCGAACGGATACGCAATGGGTGCAGTACGACTGGAGTAAGCCGGTCACCACCGACAAAATCGACATCTATTGGTGGGCGGATGGACGCGGCGTTGGTCTGCCCGCCTCCTACCGCGTTCTCTATTGGAACGGCACGGAGTTTGTCCCAGTGCCGAATGCACGCGGCCTGGAGGTTTCCGCGGATAAGTTCAATACCACTGCGTTCGATCCGGTGACGACCGACAAGCTGCGTTTGGAGATCGTCTCCGATGGCAAGTTGTCGATCGGCATCCTCGAGTGGAAGGTTTACAGCTCCGGCCCAGTTCCTTCTTTTCCTCCGATCGTGGACGCAGGCGTCGACCGCGTAGTCGTTACTGGGGGCCAAACTTATCTTTTGGGTAAGGCAGTGTGGCTTGTGTCCCAATCCGGGAATCAGGTGCGCTGGACCAAGGAATCGGGACCTGGCGCTGTGACGATTGCGGATCCGGCTTCGCCCGAAACGACTGCTACCATCGCTGTTCCCGGCGAATATGTCCTGAAACTAACCGGTATTGGGGACAAGGATCAGGCATCCGCTACGATCGTCGTTAAGGCTGAGCCCGCTCCGCCGAAGGAACGGCTCGACGTGGTTTACACCACCCGCTACGCCATCGACAGCCCCTTCTGGAAGGCGCGCGCCAAAGCGCTCATCGTGAACTGGATCCCTCATTGCATCGAGTACTGCGAACGCACCGACCTCAAGACCGGCCAGGGCGGTCTCGACAATTTCAGAGAGGCCGCGAAAGCTCTTCGCGGCGAACCGCACGGCCGTCATCTCGGCTACGTATTTTCCAATGCGTGGGTGCACCAGACGGTGGAGTCGATGTGCATTGCGCTGATGGTGGATCCTCAGGGCGATCCTGAGATCATCGCCACGCAAGCAAGGCTGCGGACGAAGTTGGAAGAGTGGATCCCGACGGTCCTCTCCGCCCAGGAACCGGATGGCTATCTCCAAACCGCTTTCACCTTGGCTGATCGCGAGCGATGGCCGGAGAGATGGTCACCGCGTCAGCGCGGCAATCACGAAGGCTACGTTGCCGGATACTTCATCGAATCTGCGATCAACCATTACACGCTTACCGACGGCAGAGACCTGCGCCTCTACAACGCAGCCAAGAAACTTGCTGACTGCTGGGTAGCGAACATCGGTCCCGGTAAGAAGGAATGGTTCGACGGCCATCAGGAGATGGAGCAGGCGTTGGTGCGTTTTGGTCGCTTCGTGAATGATGTGGAAGGCAAAGGTCACGGCGATGCGTACATTCAACTTGCCAAGTTCCTTCTGGACTCGCGTCGCGGCGGGCAGGAGTACGACCAGAGCCATTTGCCGCCGGGGAAGCAGTACGAAGCTGTAGGTCATGCGGTGCGCGCTGTCTACTTCTATTCCGGAATGGCCGACATTGCCGCCGAGACCGGCGATCACGATTACCAGAGCGCCGTAATCTCGTTGTGGGACAACATCGTCAACAAGAAATATTACGTAACCGGCGGCATCGGGAGTGGCGAGACCTCAGAAGGTTTTGGACCGAATTATTCGTTGCGCAACAATGCGTATTGCGAATCCTGCTCGAGCTGCGGGCTGATCTTCTTCCAGTACAAGCTCAACCTGGCTTATCACGACGCAAAGTTTGCCGACTTGTACGAGGAGACGATGTACAACGCGTTGTTGGGCGGAGTGGACCTGGAAGGCCAGACCTTCGCCTATACCAATCCGCTCATCAATACGCTGCGTACTCGGTGGCACGTTTGCCCCTGCTGCGTCGGCAACATATCGCGCACGCTGCTCATGATGCCGACTTGGACGTACGTGAAGAGTAGGGATGCGATCTACGTCAACCTCTTTGCTGGTAGCCGCATCAACGTCGGCAAAGTGGCAGGAACGAGCGTCGAGATGGTGCAGAAGACGAACTATCCTTGGGAAGGGTCCGTTGAGATCACCGTCAACCCAAAAGAGTCAAAGACGTTCTCAGTGTTCGTCCGCGTTCCCAACCGGGCGACCAGCAAGCTCTACACAGCAATGCCGACCGTGAGCGGCTACCGTCATTTCGCCATCAATGGCAAGGCGGTGAAACCGCAAATTGAGCGAGGCTATGCGGTGATCACGCGGCAATGGAAAACCGGGGACCACATTTCCGTTCAGTTCCCCATGGAACCGCAACGCCTGAAAGCAGACGAACGCATCCAGGCCAATGCCGGATCGGTGGCGCTGCGCTATGGTGCGCTCATTTACAACGTGGAAGCGGCCGACCAGCCAGACATCAGCAAGCCAATGGGCGCGGCTCCGCTCAAGGCGGTATGGCGACGTGATCTGCTCGGAGGCGTTATGACCCTCAAGGGCACGTGGCAGGATGGAACGCCGATGATCGCGATACCGAACTATGCGCGCATGAACCGTCTCGATCACCCGCCGCTGGAATTTCCCGAGGACTATCGGCCCGTCAACTACGCACCGGGTGCGACGGCAGGTTCTGCGGGTGCGACGAACACTGCCGGCAATCGAGAGTTCGGCAGACCTCCGGTCATTTCGCAGGTTTGGACGAAGGATCAAGCGTGACGTGCCGCAATCTGCTTGCGCCTTGATGTCGCTCACGCGTCGGAACTATCGTTCCCAGAAGCGGAAAGCGCACCCTCGCCGCGAGTGCGCTTGGAATCGTTTGATTCCTCCGGCGTGAGCTCCGCCCCAGCCGCTGGCAGAAGCATTACGAGGACGCGCGCAACTACTATTTCGACGTTTCCAGTGATGACATTCTCTGCGGTTTTCGTGCTGCCGCGGGCCTGCCTGCGCCCGGCAAGACCTGGGAGGCTGGGCCGAGCGCGATAGCTCTGTAATTTTCGGCCAATGGTTGAGCGGTATGTCTGGTATGTACCGCGCCACCAGTGATACTGAGATCCGCGACCAAGCGGTGCATCTCTTTGCTGAGTTCGCCAAGACCGTAAAGTCCGACGGCGACTGCCGTATGCGCCACTACCGTTCGAGAGGCTCGCGGGCGGGCGGTAGACCTGCAGATTTACGCAGGCTACTGTGACGCCACGAAGGTGCTGGAAAAACGCATCCCTTGCCCCTTCGGTTCTAGGCAATTGACCGCCGGCATCCTGAGCGGGTGGCCGTCGTACGAGGGCTTGTGGCGCTCGTTGGAAGAAGGCAACACCCGTGTACGCTTTGCCCCACACAGACGAGGAACTCAGCAAGCTGCTCGTGCCAGACGAATCTCCAGGGTTCTATCGCATGGTTCCGGCCGACGGCACCAAAGTGCAGGCCAAGTTCCGGCCGTTCTATTCGCTTGGCGAAGGGTACCCGTATCGCATGTACTTCGACCGGGACCGATTGCCGTTCGTATTGTGGGGCTGAACGTCTTTGGTACGTTTCCCAAATTGGATTCATTCGGCTGCTGGCGAACGCGAACACCATCCTAACTCACCTGTAGGCAATCACGAGCCGATTAAGGCCGACTTGCGCAGGCGCTAGTTCGACTCGCGTGAAGCCGGCGTTCTTCGAGATGCTTTCCAATTCGGCAAACGTATAGGCGTCGCCAGAGGGAGTTGTGGTCAGCATGATTAAGGCGAAGGCGGCGGCCGTTGGAGGAGTTACGCGATCCGGATTGGGAATGAATTCGGCGATGGCGGCGCGGCCTCCTGGTTTGAGGGTGGCGTAGATCTTGCGCATGAAAGTCGTGCACGTGGAGGCGTCGAAGTGGTGGAGGAAGTTGGTAATCATCGCAAGGTCGTAGCCGGCGCCGAGATCGGACTGGAAGGCGTTGCCGGGAATGAGGTGATAGCGGTCCGAGATTCCCATGGCTTCGGCGTTGTGGCGCGCAACTTCCAGCACATTCTTCCAGTCGGCTGCGTAGATATGGGCTGTAGGATTCTTCTGCGCGACAGAGATGCCGAAGAGTCCGTGGCCTGCGGCGATGTCGAGCACCTTGTGCGCTTCGCCATGCTTCAGAAGTTCGGTGGCCATAATGTCGGCAGGCATGCGCACAAGCGGCATCATGGCTTGCGCGAACTTTACCCAGTCGGGGTTTTCAAATTCGAGTGTGCCCTCGCCGATGGCGGTGCCGCCACGACGGACGGCGTCCGTCATACGCAGGTTCGCCCTCGCGCAGGCGCGGAGTGAGCAGGAAGTCGATCGCGCTGCCGATGTATGCGGGCGAACGCCGGTCAAGGAATAGAACTGACTCCGGAGCAAGAGCGTACTGGTCCCCCTCTTTGGTCAGGAAGCCATGGATCGTCAGGTAGTCGCAAAGAATTCGCACGCCGCGTTCGCTGCATTGGCATCGTTTGGCAATGGCTGTGGCGTTCGTGTCGCCCGCCGCGATTGTGGTGAAGATCCCGAGCTCGAGCGCGGCCTTCATGGCCTCGGTTTGCTGGTACGCGTTGATGGTGTTGAAGAAGCGCTCTGGCGTGGGCTGTCCCTGCGTGGCTTGCGAGGCCATCTCGATCCCCCCTGCGGCGCGCCATTGTAACGCAGTAGCGGCAGAGTGCCAGCAACAACGGGCCTGCTTCCAATAGCATAGTCTCTGTCCGATAATGCTGTCGCCACTTCCGGACCTAGCCAGCGTTCCTCGTCTCTTACTGTCCTGGCTAAAGCCTGATTTGCTGATGTGCGTTCGCAATGCAGCCAGAAAAACGAGCACGGGTAATGCTTGCGTTGCGACTGCAGCGCGAGTCCGACTCACCACCGCGAAAGAAAACTGCAGTCTGTACGTATGACATCTCTGAACACGGAGTCAGGGTCGCTGGATTGCAGGAGCCCTTACAGGTAGGCGAGATCGTTTTCCTGGAGCGCGGGAGCAGTCGCGCGAAGTACGAAGTCATTTGGATGGGAAAACCGGGAACTCCTCTTGGTGGACAGGCGGGAATGCGCTTGCTTGTAGGTCAAGAACCGATTTGGGACATCGAGCTAGCCAAGCTCGAGGAGGAGTACGAGCCCATCATCCTTGACGAGAGCTTGATCGCTTCGCAAAGGGAAGCCATGTTCAGTAGCAGACAAGCCCGGGCGATGGTGCTTGGAGCACACTTCCAAGCCGATGGCCATCTTGTGCAGTTGTCGGAGCACGAATGTACAGTCCTTACGGATGGAGAATTTCCTCGGAATGCGTCCGTGATCGTCTTCGTAAGTGGCGAAGGCTTCGACTTGCGGTTTCGGGGGAGGGTGCGCGTCTATGCAAGCCAGCACTTGATCGTGGACCTCAATGACCTGCGCCGTGGCGACCGCCATCTCTTCGATTATCTCTTCACGCTGGGTGAGAAACCTTAGTCATCAAAAGCTTACTGCGGCGGCCGCATAGCATTGCTAGCGACCCAAGTCTTGAGTTCCGATGACTGGATTTGTGGCGAGTCAACAGCCGCGCTGATGCTCTAGCAGAAGAACGCCACTGTTTGAATCTCGTGAGTGGCTGGCACTTCGATCTGGGTTCCCTCCTGAGCATAATTTCCGTATTGTCCGTTACTCGGGAGTGATTGTTGCAGGGCAGGGTTACATGAGTCTGGTT
>Ga0126371_10001975_pt1 | contig 17529 bp, 19 predicted proteins | sample PanSoiMetaPlot_4_FD_110145 | JGI IMG/M metagenome (GOLD analysis project Ga0126371, IMG submission 110145) | Tropical forest soil microbial communities from Panama - MetaG Plot_4 | ecosystem: Environmental > Terrestrial > Soil > Tropical forest > Bulk soil | place: Panama | collected 2016-02-17 | reverse complement strand
CTGGGATAGCACCCGTCCGATGTCCGATGCGATGAACCGTTTGGTTCTGGTCGCCGCATCCATTGCTCTTGTGGTGGTGGTCCTGGCGGCCATATCGCTCTTGCACCTCAAACGCGCGCGACGGGAGTTGGCGATGAGAGAAGCGGACGCGGCGCGCGCGGCCGACGAGGACAAGCTTACAGGCCTGCCGAACCACTCCAAGACGTTGGAGTTGTTGGACATGGCGTTGGCGGAACGCGCCGACCACGATTGCACAACTTTCGTGCTCATAGAACTCGACGGTATGGATGACGTCGCCGTGCAACACGGAGTTCTGGGTGGTGATGAGCTCGTTATTGCCATCGCAAGACGGTTGAGAGAGGTGTTGCCCGCCAACGCGACGTGCGGACGCATCGCCAGCGATGAGTTTGCGGTCATATTGACCGCGAGCCCACATATCGATGTCGAGGCTATCATCCGGACTGCGCTGGAGACGATCGCGCGTCCGCAATGGATCGATAGTGTTGTCCGAGTCAGCGCGCACGCCGGCTTTGCTCAGTCGCCGCGCCATGCCACGACGCGGGGCGAACTGACACGTCGCGTAGATCTCGCGCTGCGCGCAGCGGCCAAAAGAGGCCCGGGCGCGATCGTCAAGTTCGACATGTCGATTGATATGGCATCGACCAATCAGAAATTCATTTATCGAGAGCTTCCTCGCGCTCTGAGCGCGAACGAGTTGGAATTGTACTATCAGCCGATCGTCGCATCGCACGGCGGAAGAATGGTTGGCGTTGAAGCACTGTTGCGCTGGAATCATGCTACGCGTGGAACTATTGCACCGGCGACATTTGTTCCGGTTGCCGAACAAATGGGGCTGATGGACACAATCGGCGCTTTCGTGCTGCGCCGAGCGCTAAACGAAGCGCGGCATTGGCCTGAAGATCTCTATGTGGCGGTGAACCTGTCGCCGCTGCAGGTTCGCGACCGCACCATCGTCGATCTGGTTCGTTCTGCGTTGACGGAAAGTGCGATTACGCCCTCGCGGGTCGTTCTTGAAATCACCGAAGGCGTTTTGATCGACAACCCTGATGAGATGGTTAGGCGTATCAAGGATCTGCACGAACTCGGCGTACGCGTCGCGCTTGATGATTTCGGCTCCGGCTACTCCAATCTCGGCTATCTCCAACGCTTCCCACTCGACAAGCTTAAGATCGACAAGAGCTTTGTCGCTGCGCTCGGCCGTTCCTCCAATGGCGGCGTGATCATCCAAGCGATCGTGGCCCTGGGCCGCGCACTCGGATTGACCATCCTGGTTGAGGGCGTGGAGACGGAGCATCAGCGGGTCCTGCTGCGGCTCGCTGGCTGCGACGAAATGCAGGGCTTTCTGTTTGCTAAGCCCGCGCCTGCCACGGCTATCGACAAGCTCTTAGCGCAGTCTAAAAAGGGCGGTAAACCTTTGGCAGCCTCCGACGAGGCGCTGACAGCGTGACTTTCAGATTATAGAGTCTTGCGCGAGCGGAGGACACCGCATGATCCCCAACGCCTGGTCAGGCTTCGATTTCGGTCTCGGTACCGACGTCGATATGCTACGCAAGAGCGTAAGCGGCTTTGCGCAGGATCGTATCGCGCCGCGCGCCGATGCCATCGATCGCGACAATATCTTTCCCCGCGACTTGTGGCCCGAGATGGGCGCGCTTGGTTTGCATGGGATCACCGTCGAAGAGGAATATGGTGGCTCTGGCCTGGGATACCTTGAGCACTGCATTGCGATGGAGGAAATTTCGCGCGCCAGCGCGGCCGTTGGACTTTCCTATGGCGCCCACTCGAACCTTTGCGTCAACCAGCTTCGGCGCAATGGCAGCGATGGCCAGAAACGCAAATATTTGCCCAAGCTGATTTCCGGCGAGCACGTGGGTGCGCTGGCGATGTCGGAGCCGGGCGCAGGTTCCGACGTTGTGTCGATGCGCACGCGCGCCGAGAAAAAAGGCGATCGTTACGTGCTCAACGGCTCGAAAATGTGGATCACCAATGGGCCGGTCGCCGATACGATGGTGATTTACGCCAAAACAGATCGCACCGCCGGCGCGCGTGGGATCACGGCGTTCATCGTCGAAAATGGATTCAAAGGTTTTGCGCCCGCCCAAAAGCTCGACAAGCTGGGCATGCGTGGATCCGATACCAGCGAATTGGTGTTCACAGATTGCGAGGTACCTGAGGAGAATGTGCTCGGAGCGGTCGGCAATGGCGTCAACGTGCTGATGTCAGGCCTTGACTATGAGCGCGTGGTGCTGGCGGCGGGTCCCTTGGGCATCATGCAGGCGTGCCTGGACGTCGTGATCCCTTATGTGCACGAGCGCCAGCAATTCGGACAGCCGATCGGGCGTTTTCAACTCGTCCAAGCGAAGCTCGCCGACATGTACGTAACGATGAATGCTGCCAAAAGTTACGTGTATACTGTGGCGCGTGCCTGCGACGAAGGCCGCACCACCCGAGAGGACGCCGCCGGCGCCATTCTTTATGCCGCCGAGCGCGCAACATGGATGGCACTGGAGGCCATCCAGTGCCTGGGCGGGAACGGCTATATCAATGACTTCCCCACCGGCCGGCTGCTGCGCGACGCCAAACTTTATGAGATCGGGGCAGGCACCTCCGAAATCCGCCGCATGCTGATCGGCCGGGAAATTTTTGAGAAAACACGATAGAGCATCGTCGCGGCGGAAGGTAACCTATAACCGTGTTAACTTTTCCTCTGCACGAATCAGGTAGTGCATTGGCCGATATCTCACATCGGGAATTGCGGCCATGATGAGGGTGCGCCTGAAAGCCGATGGGCGGATAGTGGAAATTCTCCCCGACGGCAGCGAGAAAACCATCGATCACAGCAATCCGGCGCAATTCGTGCGCCAGGTGAGGTCGCGATGCGGGCTGACTCAGGCCGCATTCGCGGAAAAGATCGAAGTGCCGATCGAGACAGTGCGCAACTGGGAGCAGGGCAAACGCCAGCCACGGGGGCCGGCGCGTGCCTTGCTCAAACTGATCGATCGCGCGCCGGACGTTGCCTTTGCAACACTCGGCGGCAGAAGGCGTTGATGTTCAGAAGATCTTGCTAAAAATAAAGAAGAGCGTTGCCGACAGCAGCATCGCCACCGGCAAAGTTAGGACCCACGCCATCGCGATGTTGCGCAGAGTGACGAGTTGCAGGCCCGAACCATTTGCGGCCATCGTTCCGGCGACGCCCGATGACAGCACATGAGTTGTAGAGACGGGGAGACCGAAGTTATCCGCGGCGAAAATGGTACCGGCGGCAACAAGTTCAGCTGCCGCACCCTGGCCGTAGGTCAGATGCGTCTTACCGATCTTTTCACCGACGGTAATGACAATCCGTTTCCAGCCGACCATTGTGCCAAGGCCGAGCGCGATAGCGACGGCAATTTTCACCCAGGTCGGAATGAATTTCGTCGATTGGTCGATTGCAGTTTTGTAGGCGTTCAGCTTGGCGATGTCCTCTTTCGACAGCTCCGCCTCTTTGTCCTTCATCAGAAAGCGAATGGCCTCTGATGTCAGGTACATGTCATTGCGGGTGTTGCCGACCGCGGTGGCCGGAATTTTTGCGACTGAGCCATATTCAGCAACCTGGCTGGAGATGTCGCGCAGAAGCACTGCGAGGGAAGGGAAAGTCCCTTCGGTCAACTTGCGTTGCGCGACGTACGCAGTAACGGCGGGCCGCGGATCACCAATCACGTTGTATCCGGCAGCCTTTGCTTCAACTACGCTTGCTGCAGCCTGCGCGGCGCGTTGAAAACCGGCGACTGCCGACTCTGGCAGAGACCGGTTTAGCGCATAAGCGGTCGGAACGGTGCCAATGAGAATGAGCATAATCAGGCCCATTCCCTTTTGACCGTCATTCGAACCATGCGCAAAAGAGACGCCCGTGCAGGTGAAAATCAGCAGACCGCGGATCCAGAGTGGCGGCGCTTTTTGGCCCTTCGGCGCCGTATAAAGCTCCGGCTTTTTGATGATGGCCTTCATGACCAGAAGCAGCAAAGCAGAGAGAACAAAACCGACAATCGGTGAAAGAAGCAACGCGTATCCGATCTCGGTTGCCTTGCTCCAGTCGACGCCAGAGGTGCCATCGCGGCCGTGCAATAGCGCATTGGCAACGCCGACACCGATGATCGAACCAATGAGCGTGTGCGAACTTGATGCTGGCAACCCAAAATACCAGGTGCCCAAATTCCAGATGATCGCTGCGACCAACAAAGCAAAAACCATTGCGAAGCCAGCGCTGCTTCCGACTTGCAGGATCAGTTCGACCGGTAAGAGCGAAATTATGCCGAATGCGACTGCGCCCGACGACAGGAGAACTCCAAGGAAATTGAAAAAGCCCGACCAAATGACTGCAATCTCGGCCGGCAACGAGTGAGTATAGATGACTGTAGCCACCGCATTGGCGGTGTCGTGAAAACCATTCACGAATTCAAAGCCGAGCGCGATGAGCAACGCGACGAACAGCAGGATAAAGGGTACGAAGGTCGTAACCTTGGTGTCGCTGGCATCCACGTCCACGTACAGGCTGTAAGCCACAAACAGCAAGCCCGCGGCAAGGACGCCGAAGAACAAAATCATCGTCAGCGGGTTGAAACCTTTGTCGAGGTTCGGCCGGTGGGTCGGCATCGCAGGCTCGATCGAGCCAGGCAGCGCATAATCGGTCATTGCACTCTCCCTAAATCAAGAGGAAAGGCTCATCTCTCCGTGTGACCGGTGCATGACAGATACGTGACGCCACTCAAGCCTGATGGTCAAGTTCGAGCAAGGCGTTGGGGCGGGGAATAGCGGGCGACCCGCATCAGCAAAAACATTGCGATCAGAGTGGCGACGTAGACCAGGAGTTGCATCTCTGTCGGACGATCGATGTATCCAACCAGCGTGTGAAGCAGTCGACCGAAGATACTTTTCTCGGACAATAACCAGGACGTATCCCAGAGCGTGCGATCGAGCGCCACCACCAATCCGGCGTTGTTAAGGAATTGTACGGCTTGTGCGGCCATGCCGGCGGCGAGTAGGGCGATCAGCCAGCTCGTCACGGAAAAAATGTAGCGGTTCGGTATGGCCAGCAAGCCCAGGTAAGTCAGTGCCGTGAACGCGGCGCCACCAGCAATGCCGAGTATGCCGCCAACCAGCAGCGCCGAGCCCGTGGTGCCAGATGCCATGATGCCATAAAGGAACAGCACTACTTCAGATCCTTCGCGCAGCACAGCCAGTCCAACAACAATCGCAAGAGCGGTCAGTGGCTTCGCGCCTTCGCTCACCGCCGTACCTATGCGACGCATTTCGTCAGCGATCTCCCGACCATGCCGCGCCATCCAGGCGTTGTGCCACATCAGCATGATAACGGCCACGCCAAGCACGCTGGCATTGAACAGCTCTTGTCCAGCTCCCTGGAACGCGTCTGAGATGACCCCGGCAAACATGGCCACAACGCCAGCGCCAACTACGCCGCCGGCGACGCCGATCGACACCCAGCGCCCGCGGCCGGCGACGCCCCGCGTCGCCGCCATGACGATGCCGACGATCAGGCCGGCTTCGATGACTTCACGAAAGACGATGATTAGTGCGCCGAGCATGATTTATTCCGCAATGACCACGCCCTTGGCGGTGGCCTCATGATATTCGCCGATAAAGGGATATCGTCCGGCCTTAAGCGGCCCAATGCGCACGACACCTTTCGATTTACCGGCCACCACTTTCTCCACCTTCAAGGCACTACTATCAAACTCTTCGGGCGTGGCATCGTCATTGACTATCGTGATCATCACCCGTTGGTCGGCTGGCACTTTGATTTCCTCCGGAGTGAAGCGGTGATCCTTGATCGTCAATACATAATCATCCGCCCGCGCCACCGCACCTGCAGTCAGCAAACCAACCATCAAAATGGCAACAAAAACACTGCGCATCCGATCCTCACTATGAAGAGTGACCTTCACAAAACCATTAAAAGCCATTGATGCAATAGCTTTCTTTTACTCTTGAATTATTCCAATGTAAGAACGGACACGAAGAGCTTACGGTTCATAGTATTGCGGCCACTTTGTACCGGAGAAAAAATTACGTGATTTTTCGTCGCACCGGTTGGCACGTCCGCCGCAAACGATCGGGACCCCCCGTTGGCACTTCCGTCGGGAGGATGCATTCTTCGCGCCCCACCACCGCTCTGTCCTAAAACGCCCTCCAAGGAGACTGAAATGCAAGTGATTGACGCTCATGGCGCTCGCATTCCGATGATCGGCCTCGGCACCATGACTCTAAAAGACGACGTCTGCGTTCAGGCGGTGAAGACGGCCTTGCAGCTTGGATACAGACACCTCGACACGGCCGCCTTCTACGGCAACGAAAAAGAGAATGGTGAGGGCTTGCGCCAATCGGGCCTAAAGCGCGAAGACGTGTTCATCTGCACGAAAGTGCGCCAAGGCGACCTGATGCCCGACGCCTTTGCCAAGGTGCTGGAGCAGAGCCTGGCGAACCTGAAGCTGCCCTATGTGGACCTTCTGCTGATCCACTGGAACAATCCGGACATTCCCTTCAAGCTGTCGGTCGGCGCGCTGTGCAAGGCAAAGAAAGAAGGCAAAACCAAGCACATTGGCGTCGCTAATTTTACAACTACGATGCTCGACGAAGCCTGGGCAGTGACATCAGAGCCGCTAGTTTGCAACCAAATCGAGATGCATCCCTTTATCAATCAGGACAAAGTGCTCTTTGCCTGCAAGAAGCATGGCATGGCGGTTGTCGCGTATTGCCCGATCGCGCGCGGCAAAGTTCCTGGCGCCGAGGCGCTTGAGCATATCGGCAAAGCGCATGGCAAAAGCGCGGCGCAGGTCTCGTTGCGATATCTGGTGCAGATGGGCGTTTGTTCAATTCCGCGCACAGCGACGCCCGAACACCTTAGGCAGAATATCGATGTGTTCGATTTCAAGCTTTCGGATGCCGAGATGGCGGAACTCAAGAAGCTCAATGCGACCAACATGCGGGTCGTGGACCCACCTCACGCGCCCAAATGGGATACGCCTTGAAACGCAGAGCGGCATTCCTTGTCGCTATGTCTCTGCTGTTGTCGCCGGCGTTTGCTGAGAGCGACAAGCCAAATGCGCGCGATTCCGCAGCCATTCAGAAATGCATCAAAACCAAGACCGGCCAAAATTGGGCTTGGGAAAATTGCATTGGTGTCGTGTCAGAACCTTGCGCGAAGGACGAAGCCGCTATGCCTCCGACAAAGGTGATCGCCTGTTATGATCGGGAAAGACTTGTTTGGGACAACATCCTCAATGACAGCTTTCGGCGGCTTCGTGAAAAGCTCGACGACACACAGAAAAACAAAATGCGTGAGATGCAGCAGGCATGGATCGCCTCACGCGACAAGACCTGCGGTTTTTTCTACGACTATTTCGAAGGCACCATGGCAAATCCCATGATTGCAGCGTGCGAGACGCGTGAGACCGGGCGACGAGCACTGTTTTTGCTTGGCTTTGCCAATGACTCAGAAGGCAAGTGAAGGATGATTCAGGCGGTCGAAGTCAAAGGGTTCAAGATTCCACTCGTCGGACTTGGTACGTGGGCATTGCGCGGCCGTGATTGCGCGCGGCTGACCGAACAGGCAATTCGACTAGGCTATCGCCATATCGATACGGCGCAGATGTATGACAACGAGCGCGAGGTGGGCGAGGGTGTCCGCGCGTCCGGTCTGCGCTCGGAGGTTATGGTCACTACAAAAGTACAGCCGACCCTGCTAGCGCCACATGATCTCGAACGTTCAGTGAAAGAAAGTTTGGCACGGTTGCAGCTCGATGTGATCGATCTGCTGCTGATTCACTGGCCAAACCCGCGCGTGCCTCTCGTTGAAACACTCGGCGCCATGGCTAAAATGAAGCGCGAAGGATATACGCGGCAGATCGGCGTTTCGAATTTCACTGTGTCTCTGGTGGAAGAAGCCAACAAGGTGTCAAGGGAGCCGCTGGTCTGCAATCAGATCGAATGCCATCCTTTTCTGAATCAGGACAAGGTCATCGCGGCCTGTCGTAAACATAAAATGGCGGTAGTAGCCTATAGCCCTATCGCTCGCGGCAATGCCGTAGGCGACAAGGTGTTGGAAAAAATAGGTAAGGCCTACGGCAAGAGTGCGGCCCAGATTTGTTTGCGCTGGCTGGTCCAGCAAGCGATTGTCGTCATCCCTCGCACGAGCAAACGAGAGCGACTGGAGGAAAATTTTGCACTGTTCGATTTTGAATTAAGCGACGCTGAAATGCGTCAGATCGCCGGCCTTGCTCGCGGCGACCGTATCGTCGACTGGACCTGGTCGCCGAAATGGGATTGAGACGGTGACTTGCCGTGAGCCCTGAAGCCGACAAAGCTCTCGTCCTTTTCTCCGGGGGGCAGGATTCGACGGTTTGCCTTGGGTGGGCGCTTGAACGCTTTGCGCAGGTGGAAACGATCGGGTTCGACTATGGCCAGCGACACGCGGTCGAACTTCAAGTTCGCGCACGACTGAGGGAACGAATGTCAGCGCTGAACAGCCGATGGAAGCAACGGCTCGGCGATGATCATGTGTTTGATCTTGATACATTGGGTGGAATATCCGACACCGCGCTCACGCGACAGACGGCAATTGAATTGGCCGACAGCGGCCTGCCGAGTACTTTCGTGCCCGGCCGCAACCTGATTTTTTTCTGCTTTGCAGGGGCGTTGGCTTATCGGCGTGGTGTCCGTCACATCGTTGCCGGTATGTGCGAAACGGATTATTCGGGCTACCCGGACTGTCGTGACGACACTGTCAAAGCCATGCAGGTGGCGCTGTCCCTCGGTCTCGAAAAGCGCGTCACCATCCATACTCCGCTGATGTGGGTCGATAAGGCAGACACCTTTGCTATGGCGGAGCAGATTGGAGGCAAGGCCTTCCTTGATCTCGTCATCGAGGACAGCCATAGCTGTTACATGGGTGACCGCGCGAAGCGCCACGATTGGGGTTACGGATGCGGAGAATGTCCGGCTTGCAAGTTGCGAGCGCAGGGGTTTGCGAAATTCATGAGTCGAAAGCAGACATGATGGATAATGAGAAACGTAAGTACATTGAAGGCACCATTTTTCTTGCGTTGTTTTGCCTGACCATCCCAGCCGCCAACTGGATGATTGGCCATGCGGGGACAGTCTGTGTTCCCAACGGTCCCTGTCTGATCCCGGTGGCCCCGGGAGTCATGGCGCCTTCCGGCGTGCTTATGGTCGGGGCGGCGCTTGTGCTGCGCGATCTGGTTCAGCGGCGTCTCGGCATTGCCTTTGGCGTTGGCGCAATCATTGTCGGCGCGGCGATCTCGGCAGGCCTCGCACCGCCGGCATTGGTGTTGGCCTCAGCGACCGCGTTCCTGCTTTCGGAACTTGGCGACTTCGCGGTCTATACGCCTCTTGCCCGTCGCAAACTGGTGGCTGCGGTTGTTGCCTCGAGCACCGTCGGGCTGGTGGTCGACTCGGTCGTGTTTCTCTGGCTCGCCTTTGCCTCACTGGAATTCCTGCCGGGGCAGATTATCGGAAAACTCTGGATGGTCTTGCTCGCGATTCCTTTCGTCGCTTACTTGCGCCGCCGGGATGAACGTCTTGGTTTCAAGCCTGCATAAGGGGTGGTCATGAGCTCGCCTATCGAGATCCTGCGCAACGTTACCACCGGGACCATCACAACAATGCTCTTGAAAAAGGGAATTCGCCGGTCCTGGATGGCGGGTGCAATGCCATTCGGTTTTTCGGGCAAGCGCGTGGTGGGGCCAGCTTTCACGCTGCGCTTCGTTCCTGTTCGCGAGGATCTGGCCACGCCGGAAAGCTGGTCGAAGCCGATCTCCACACGTGGTGCCATTGAGGCCATGCCAGAAAACTGCGTTGTGGTGGCCGATGCAATGGGCATAACCGGTGCAGGAATTTTCGGTGACATTTTGTGCATGCGCATGGTCAAACGGGGTGTGACTGCGCTGATCACAGACGGGGTTATGCGCGACAAGCACGGCGTGCTGGCGACTGGCCTTCCGGTCTGGTGCGCGGGCGTTGCTGCGCCGGCTTCCGTCAACCAGTTGACCTTCGTCGGCTGGAATGAGCCGATTGGCTGCGGCGGCTGTGCGATTTTTCCGGATGATGTTGTTGTCGCGGACGATGATGGCGCAGTCATTATCCCAAAAGATCTGGTGGATTTCGTTGCAAATGAAGGTGCGGAGCACGAATTGCTGGAAAGCTGGTTGGTACAGGAAGTCGAGAAAGGGGCGAAGTTGCCCGGCCTTTATCCTCCCAACGAAGAAAATAAAAAACGCTATGAGGCCTGGAAGAAGACGCGGTGATGTTCTTCATTCTTTCGAAGAGCGTCGCTTTTTTGCTGTTGCCGTCCAATTTTCTCATCGGACTCGGTCTGGTCGGGGTGCTGCTCATGCCGACGCGCTGGAAACGCGTTGGCATCGGCCTGGCGGCCGCAAGCGTTATCCTGCTTGCAGTTTTGGGTTTCCTGCCTTTCGGAGACCTGCTCGCCCGCCCGCTCGAAGATCGCTTTCCACAGTGGGATGGGCGCGGCGGCGCACCGCACGGGATCGTTGTTCTGGGAGGAAACATCTCCTCGGGTCTTTCACGTGACCGTGGGGAGGCCGTGGTTGTTGGCGGCGGCGCGCGGATCGTGGCCCTGCTAAAACTTGCGCATGCTTATCCTGAAGCGCGCATCGTCTATTCAGGCGGTGATGCAAGCCTGTTTGGAAACCGGTCGGCAGAAGCCAATTTTGTTGGCTCCCTGCTCGATAGCCTTGGAGTTTCAAGCAGCCGGGTCACATTGGAGTTGCGGTCCCGCAATACGGCCGAAAATGCTGATTTCACGAAAGCCCTGGTAAAGCCCAAACCGGGCGAGCGATGGCTTTTGGTCACTTCGGCGCAACATATGCCGCGCGCTGTTGGATGCTTTCGCAAGGTTGGATTTCCGGTCGAAGCCTATCCGGTCGGGTGGCGCGTTGAAAAGCAAAGTGACTTGCTGGAGCCAAAAATACTTTCGGAGCGCATGGCGCGGCTCGACTCCGCTGCTTACGAATGGATCGGCCTGTTGGTGTATTGGCTAACCGGAAGGACATCTCAATTCCTGCCAGCGCCGTGAGAACGAGCAGGAGGAGCGCGCTAGCGTTTTCGCATCTTCCGGCAAAATACGTCATAGATGATGCCGATGACCGTACGCGCTTCCTCGCTTGCCAGCCTGTAATAGATAGCCTTGCCGTCGCGCCGCGTCGAAACGAGTCCGTCGGCACGGAGGCGTGCGAGTTGTTGCGACACTGTCGGCTGCCTCAAGTTCAGCAAATCTTCCAACTCACTCACTGATTTCTCGCCTTCAGCCAGAATGCACAAGATCATCAGCCGGCTTTCATGAGCCAGCGCTTTTAGGAAATCACTCGCGCGCTTGGCGTTGTCGACCATGCGGTCGAGTTCGTTCGAGCGAGCGCGGCCCTCGAGGTAGTGTAGTTCCATACGTACACCAACAAACGTTTTCGAAATCCCGCCTGAATACAGACGATCAACCGGCTGCGTGCAACGACTTTTCGATTAATTGCCCAGTTCTTTACCTGTCCCGGCGGCCTCAAGCTTATTGGTCAGCACAGATAAGTTCCGGCACACGCGATAGGCAAGGCGGGAAATAAATATAGCGACGACCAACGCCCCACGAGAAAAAAGTTTTCTTATCTGCAGCCAACACACCAAATTCATTCCTCCGTCGAATGGGGGATTGGCGGTCGCATTGAGTCAGCCAAATAACACAATGAGCAATCAACCGTAGCGAAACGCGAGCAGGTTATCGAACGACCGCAGCTCTATTAGGACGCGATGAAGCAGATCCGTATCCCGCGTATTGATGGCCTTCGGGATCAGCGTCAGGCTTGCTTTGGCGCCGTCGATCAGCCGGCGAAACTCGGGTGCAGCGTGTATAGTCTCACCGGCAATGCCATCACATCGGGTTAGCTGAGTACCATAGTTTAAAGCCTTTTTGGCGACGTCAGCGCGAATCTCGGAACTGTCCCAATCAAGCGCCCGGTCGTTGTAGGCCATGAGTGCGTCCATCATCGTGTTGGCGTCGCGTACGCAGTCGGCCAGCACAACAATGCCACTCTGTTTGCGCAGGTCGTAGAGCTCTCCGCGAACGGCGTCGAGGGCGTCGCGCGCGGCATCGAGTCTGCCTGACTTGAGCATGATGTCGGCACCGACCAGCCGAGTGCTCACGCTCGTGAACAGCTTGCTGTAAAGCGTATTGTCGGCGTAGGCATTGGGCCGCTTTCCGGAAAAGTGCTCCGTGAGCTTGCCCCAGGCATCGCGCAGGCGATCTATCTCTCGTGAGGCGAGGTCAACGTTGCCGGTCCGCAAGTAGCCGATAGCGACCCGATTATGGGCGCTGGCCGATTCGACCGCTGCGTTGAAATCAGAAAGGTCGTCGGCGCAGGCGCTCCAGCCGGTAGCGAACAGAGTAACGATGAGGCATGCGATACGCGCGATCGACGGGAGCATCGATGTTCATCCAATTTTGACGTCCAAACATATATACCTGTAAGAATAGATGGCGCCGCTCCAGCCGACGAGGCCAAGGTGGCAGCGTGGTTTATGGGACCTAATCATGATTGGGAGGCGAAATCTGCTCGTTGGTGCAGCGTCATTTGCGGCGCTAGCCGTCTCGCGTGCGCAAGCAGAACAACCGATCCTGACGGACGATGGTCTCTACAAGCAGCCCTGGTTTCTAGAAAGCTTTCTTGATCTTGGTGATGATCTCGAAGACGCCGCCAAGCAAGGCAAGCGTTTTGTGGTCATGTGGGAACTCAAAGGCTGTCCGTACTGCAAGGAAACGCATTTTGTCAATTTTGCACAGCCGCGAATAGCTGACTACGTGAAAACAAATTTCGAGGTCCTGCAACTCAACATCATCGGGTCGCGCAAAGTTACGGATTTTGACGGAGCTGAGCTCGCTGAAAAGGAATTAGCGGCCAAATATGCCGTGCGTTTCACGCCGACCTTTCAGTTTTTTGGCGAGAGGGCTGCAACGCTCAAGACCTTGCCACCGGCCGAACGCGAGGTGGCACGCTCTCCTGGCTATATGCTCCCTGATGACTTCCTCGCCATGTTTCGTTATGTGCGAGAAAAAGCTTACGAGAGCAAAAGTCTTCGAGACTACCTCAAGGCCATGCCGAGTTGACAATGTCCCGTCGTGCGCGCCGATGAATGCTCCCTTTTTTACGGATGATTTGAACAAGCCGCTGGCCATCGCTATGGTCGGCCTGACGGGGTTTATGCCCGCTCTAAGAAGCTGACCATTCGGGAGGAAATATAGATGCGGCAATTATCTCGTCGCGATGCCTTGGTGCTCGGTGTCTCCGGTGCGGCGGTCACATTCATCGGAGTCGACGAGCGCGCGTGCGCGGCAGCGAAGGAGGCGGCCGAGCAGATCGCCAAATTCACCGACGGAAAAACGGCGGAGAACGGCAAGATTTCGATTGAACTGCCCGAGATCGCTGAGAACGGCAACACAGTGCCCCTGAGTGTTTCGGTCGATGCACCAATGGCGGCCGACAATTACGTCAGCGAAATTCTTGTCGTCGCAGAGGGCAACCCAAACCCCGGCGTGGCCACATTCCACTTCTCGCCAATGTCGGCCAAAGCAGAGGCGTCCACGCGTATCCGCCTCGCCACAACCCAGAACATCATCGCAGTCGCAAAGACCAGCAGGGGTGAATTCTTCACCGGTCAGAAACTGGTCAAGGTGACCATTGGCGGCTGCGGCGGCTGATCCGACGACGATAAAGACTCAAGGAGACAATCATGGCGGAGAAGCCGCGGCTCAAGCTTCCGAAAGAAGCGAAAAAGGGCGACGTCATCGAAATCAAGACTCTGTTGCCACACGTCATGGAGTCAGGCCAACGCAAGGACAAGGATGGCAAGTTAATTCCACGCAGAATCATCAACAAATTTGCTTGCGAGTTTAATGGGAAGCCCGTGTTTGCGGTCGATCTCGAGCCGGCAATCGCGGCCAATCCGTACATGCAGTTTCACGCCAAAGTCGAAGAAAGCGGCACGTTCAGATTCAGCTGGACCGACGACGACGGCACGGTCACGACCGCAGAAGAAAGTATCACCGTGAGCTGAGGCCACGGCAGCGTCTAACAATAATATGCGGGGAGGATCCGATGACGCGTGACGGGATTCTGGCGAGCGGCACAGTCGCCGCCTTATTCATCGTTGCCGCATTTGCCATTGTCGGGGGATCGGATGTGCGAGCGCAGGCTAAGAAGGAAGCGCCGCTTGAGACCAAGGGCGATGCGTCGGTGCGGCCGTGGAGGCGCTATGCGGATTGGCCTGCACGCGACGAGTCCAAATACAACTCGCTCGGCAATGTCGTAACGCCGGCGCCTCCGACACAGCCACGCAAGGTCGCGGGCCCGATCGGTGGTGACGCGAAAAAGGGTGCTGAACTTGTGGCTGATCGCAGTCGCGGCGGTTCTTGTCTGGCCTGTCACGTGATGGGTCCGGCTGGTGGCGCAAACCTGCCGGGCAATGTCGCGCCCGACCTGTCCGAAATCGGCAATGCCGGCCGCGAGGACGAGTGGTTGTTCAACTATATCTACGATGCGCGCGTCTACAATCCGGAGACCGTTATGCCCCCATGGGGCAGCCACGGTTTCTTCAACGACGAGGAGATCAACGACATGGTTGCTTTCCTCAAGACGTTGAAGTCGCCGGCCGCTTTCAAGACTGAGCTCGACAATCCCGAAAAGCGTCCGGCGCCCGTTGAGAAACGCGAAAATCTCGACCCGATTGAAAATCCGGCGATGTGGGCGGTCGACAAGGCGCAGGAGCTTTGGAAGCAGACGGGAACGGCCGGGAAGTCTTGCCAGGACTGCCACAATAACGCGAGTACCGAATTCAAAACCTGGGCGGCCTCCATGCCAAGATGGGAACCCCGCCTCGATAAGGTTCTGGGTGTAGAGGAGTTCGTCACGCGCCACGCCAAAGCCACTACAGGCGCTGAGTGGTTGATGGAAACCGACGAGAATCGAGCCATGTCGGTCTATCTGCATTATCTTGCCAACGGCGCACCGATCAAGGTCGACACGACGAGCCCCGGAGCGATGGCTGCGATCGAACGCGGCAAGACGCTGAGCGCTCGCAAGGTCGGCCAACTCAACATGGCCTGTACCGATTGTCATGGCAAAGTGGTGAACCATTGGATTCGTGGCCAATGGCTGGGCGAGCCCAAAGGGCAGTACGACCATTTTCCCACTTGGCGCACCAGCGTGTTGGCGATCTGGGATATTCGGCAGCGCTTCCAGTGGTGTCAGGTCAACATCCGCGGCAATGAACTGCCGCCGGACGCCAAGGAATATGGTGATCTGGAATTGTATCTCGCCGCGCAAAACGAGGGGCAGAAGCTCAGCGTACCAGGCATTAGGCACTGAGCCCGTGACGCGCAACGGGTCGTCTCGGGTGGCCTTTCGATGATCTCTCGCCGTGAAATTCTTAGCGTCGGCTTCGCCACTGCCGCTCTCGCAGCGGGCGACAGCGCTTTGATGCGAGCGGTCGCGCAAGAGCGTTTGCGTGAATCAGATCTGCTCAGATTCAACGCGCTCGGCAATGTCACGTTGCTCCATGTCTCCGATATTCACGGCCAGCTCCTGCCAGTCTATTACCGCGAGCCGTCAAGTAATCTTGGCGTTGGTGAGGCGAGGGGGCGGCCTCCGCATCTCACGGGCCAGGATTTTCTCGCGCGTTTCGCCATTCCCGCCAACACGGCCGCAGCCTATGCGCTGACTAACCTGGATTTTGCGACGCTGGCAGAGTCCTACGGCCGGATCGGAGGGCTCGATCGTATGGCGACGGTGGTCAAACATGTGCGCGCCGAACGCGGCGACGACAAAGTCCTTTTCCTTGATGGCGGCGACACCTGGCAAGGTTCATTGGGCGCGAACCGCAGCAGAGGTCAGGACATGGTTGATTGCATGGCGCTGCTTAAGCCAGACGCGATGACCGGTCACTGGGAATTTACCTATGGCGACGCGCGGGTCAACGAGCTCATTGGCTCCCTCGACTATCCGTTCCTGGCGCTCAACATCCGCGATACCGAATGGAATGAACCTGTCTTCGAGCCTATGAAGATGTTCGAAAAAGGTGGGCTGAGGATCGCGGTGCTGGGGCAAGCCTTCCCCTATACGCCCATTGCCAACCCCCGCTGGCTGATGCCGAAATGGTCATTTGGTATCCGCGAGGAGGATATACGCACCAACGTCGAGAAAGCGCGAAATGCTGGTGCCCATCTTGTCGTGCTCCTCTCGCACAGTGGCTTCGATGTGGACCGAAAACTTGCTTCACGCGTGCCGGGTATTGACGTGATCCTTACCGGTCACACGCACGATGCGTTGCCGGAAGCGATCAAGGTAGGCAACACATTGCTCGTCGCGTCAGGAAGCCACGGAAAATTTGTATCCCGCCTCGACCTCGATGTTCAAAACGGCGTGATGAAAGATTTTCGCTACAAGCTGATCCCGCTATTTGCCGACGCCATCAGGCCGGATGCGGAAATGGCCGCGGCGATTGCCGGAGCGCGCGCACCATACGCCAAAGAGCTCGCGCGCGAAGTGGGGCGAGCCGATTCCCTGCTTTACCGGCGGGGCAATCTCAATGGCACGTTTGACGACCTCATCTGTTCAGCACTTTTGCAGGAGCGCGACGCCGAAATTGCTCTCTCCCCTGGTTTCCGGTGGGGCACTAGCGTTCTGCCCGGTCAGTCAATCACGATCGAGGATATTCACAACGTGACAGCTATCACCTATCCGCAGGCCTACCGTGTGTTGATGACCGGCGACCGGTTGAAAGAGGTGCTCGAGGATGTAGCCGACAACCTTTTCAACCCTGATCCCTACTATCAGCAAGGCGGCGACATGGTGCGGTGCGGCGGACTCGGATACGCCATCGATGTGTCGAAGCCGATTGGCCAGCGTATCTCCGCGATGACGCATCTGAAGTCAGGTCAGGCGATTGAACCAAAAAAAGACTATGTGGTTGCGGGCTGGGCGAGCGTGAACGAAGGCACCGAAGGGCCGCCAGTCTGGGATCTGGTTGAGCGTTACGTCACCGCGGCGAAAACCATAAGAGTTACTCCGAATACCAGCGTGAAAATTTCCGGGGGCTAATTACATTCATAAAATAGAATGTGTTACGAGTGCCGGCTTGCGGCGGCCGGCGTGAGCGCGGCGAGCGCAGAATAGCGTCAAAACCCTTGCGCCGAGTGGCGTCCTCGCACCATTTCGCCTATGACATTCGGCAGTTTTGAAGTCCAGTTGGGTTTCTCATGGCCAAACTCAATCTTTCCATCGCTGTTCGGGATTACGACCGCACCCGTCCGTTATCGGATGGACTTGTACAGATTGACGGCGTCGATCCTGTATTCATGGCGCTCGATCCAGAGGAAATTTTCTTCCGCGCGTTTCGTCGAGCAGAATTCGATATCTGTGAACTGTCGATGTCGAG
>Ga0126371_10001974_pt1 | contig 17533 bp, 15 predicted proteins | sample PanSoiMetaPlot_4_FD_110145 | JGI IMG/M metagenome (GOLD analysis project Ga0126371, IMG submission 110145) | Tropical forest soil microbial communities from Panama - MetaG Plot_4 | ecosystem: Environmental > Terrestrial > Soil > Tropical forest > Bulk soil | place: Panama | collected 2016-02-17 | reverse complement strand
TTGGCAGACACCTTTCCTCCGGAGAAGCGCGGGCTGGCATTTGCTCTTTACGGAATCACCGCGGTCATGGCGCCTACCATCGGACCGACCCTGGGCGGATGGATTACATTCAGTTATTCCTGGCGTTGGATTTTCTACATTAACGTTCCGGTAGGCATAATGACCTGGCTGCTGGTGCGGCGCTTTGTTGAGGATCCCCCATATTTGAAGCGGCTCAAAGGAGCTGGAGTCAGGTTGGATTACCTGGGTATCGCGTTCCTGGTTATCGGAATCGGCGCGTTGCAGATTCTGTTGGATAAAGGCCAGGAAGATGACTGGTTCGGATCGAATTTCATCACCACCCTGGCCATCGTTGCGGCTGTGTCCCTGATATCGCTGGTGGTGTGGGAATGGTTTCAAAAAACGCCCATCATCGATGTCCGCATGTTTAAGAACTTTAATTTTGCCAGCTCGGCGCTGATGATGTTCGTGCTTGGAATTATGCTGTTCAGCAGCCTCGTCCTTATGCCCCAGTTTCTGCAGACGCTTTTGGGCTACACGTCACTGCTTGCCGGTCTTGCGCTTTCCGCGGGAGGCGTGGTCTTGCTCTTTGAAATGCCGATTGTTGGCCAGTTGACAACTAAAATCCAGGCGCGCCATATGATTGCGTTTGGCTGGCTGGCATTGTCGGTTGCCATGTTCTATTCCACCAAGCGAATCGATTTGCAAATTAGCTTCAGTGCGGCCACCTGGTTGCGCGTTGCCCAGGTTGTGGGGTTGGGATTCTTGTTCGTGCCCATTAACTTGGTATCGTACGTTGGAATTGCGCCAGAGAAGAATAATGCGGTAGCCGGCATCATTAACTTCATGCGCAACATGGGAAGCAGCGTAGGAACATCGCTGGTAACCACGTTAATTGCCCGCCGGTCTCAATTCCATCAGTTCAGGTTAATGGAACATGCCAGGCCCGATAATCCGAATTTTAGGAATGCGGTGCAGGGATTGACGCAGCACTTTACCAGTGGGGGCATGGGAGGACCCAGGGCCTCCGCAACTGCCTACGCAAGCATTTACCGATCGTTGCAGGCACAGGCCGCAAGTCTGGCATACGTGGATACATTCATGGTTCTTTGCGTGGTCTCGGCGATCATGGTCGTCCTGGCGTTCTTCTTGAAGAAGAACGAACCGGGCGGCGGGCGTGTTGTCGCGGAGTGAAGCCGATGAAACTCTGTGGGGTCGATTCGTAACATTTCGGGAAAGCCGGCAATTCTTATGATCAAAATCATCACCATCGAACGCGAATATGGATGCGGCGGCGGCGAAATCGCTCAACTGGTTGCGAAACGCCTTGGCTGGAAACTGTGGGATCATCTTTTAACTGGGGAAATCGCGAGACTCGCCCGGTGTCCCGAGGCTGTGGTCGAAGGCAGGGAGGAGCGGACCGACCCTCTCTACTACCGCCTTTTCAAATCGTTTATGCGCGGAAGTTATGAAGGCAGCATCAATGCGCCGAAACTGAATCTTGTTGACAGCGAGACCATTGTCAAGATTACTCAGCGCGTGGTGGAGCACGCCGCGAAGCGCGGCAACTGTGTCATCGTCGGCAGGGGTTCGCAACAGTTTCTCAAAGACCGCCCGGAGACATTGCGTGTCTTCCTGGTCGCCCCCCGAGAAAATAAAATCCGCCGATTAATGGCACGCGGCAAAACTGAAAAAGAAGCCGAAGAGCTGATCGATACCGTCGATGGTGAGCGCGCGGACTTTATCAAGAAGTATTTCAACGTGGAGTGGCCTGATCGCGCGATCTACCACGCCATGATCAACACCAGCTGCGGTGATGAAGCTACCATGCGCATGATCGTGAATTTCATGGACGCATACGCTCCATGCGCCATTGCGTGAGATCGCTGCGCCTTTGCCGTCCGGTCAGGCTTTTTGGGAATTCACGAATCGTAAGTCGTTGATTCTAATTTGGCTGCCCCCCAGGGATTCGAACCCCGATATGCTGATCCAGAGTCAGCTGTCCTGCCGTTGAACGAGGGGGCAGCAAATGAAGAAACCAGTTACAATCGCTGGCTACACTGATTCTATGATGGCTCACCAGCGAGGTCAACGCTCCATAATCGGCAGCAGTGGGTCAGTTTCATCACGAATTCATCGCTGCGCGATGAACGTCTGTCGGCACCCCGTCACGCGCAAACCCCGGCGCGTTTCGGGGACCCCGCGTCGGCGACCCCAGCGCACTCACTGCGTTTTCCCGGCGCCTGCCGGCGGCACATTCACCTCGCTGATATTCGGCGGATTGTGGCTTGGCGCAGGTGCGCCGCGAAGGGCCAATTGTCCCAGCCGGACCTGGTTGATGGCGTCTCCCAGAATCCGCATTGCCTCCTGAGGCGCGTGAAATCCCATGGAGTTTTCAGACATGATGAAGTCAATCATGAACTGGCCGCGGCGCTGATAATCGCGTGCTTTGGCCAACTGGTCGGGCGTGGCTTTGTCTTTGTTGGCCTTGATGTCACTGATCAGATCCATCAAGGCATCGAGAGCTGAGTTGCGCAGATTGAAAAATCGGTCCTGGATGTCTTCCGCGCGCGCCTTCATCTCTTCTTCAGAAAAGTGATGGCAGTTCTGGCAGGAGCGATTGATCTTCAGCAGAGGGCTGTTGATTTGATGATCGCTGATCTTGAGCCCTCCCATGCGGGTATAGGGCATGTGGCAGTCAGCGCAGGCCACGCCTGAGCGCGCATGCACTCCCATGCTCCAGACTTCAAATTCAGGATGGCGCGGCTTGATCAAGGGCGCTCCCGTATCGGGATGCTCCCATTCCTTGATCTTATTTTCGTCTTCATGCGCGATGATGTCTTCCACCCTGAGACCTTTGGTCCAGGGGAAGGTCAGAGTCTTTTCCGGCCCTTTGAAGTAGTACGTTACATGGCACTGCGCGCAGACATACGACCGCATCTCCTGCCGGGTGGCCATTGTGTTGACGTCATAATTCTGCACGCCCTGCGAAGCCTTGAGAGCTTTGATTCCCTCCATAAACGCAGGCCGCGTAACCCGCAATTGCATGGTCTGCGGATCATGGCAATCGATGCAGGCGATCGGATGCGCGGCAAGCTTGCGCGCGTCCGTGTATTTCATGTGATTGATGGCCTGAAAGCCCTTCATCATGTCTCCATCGCCGGCTCTCTTGTAGACGGTGACCATGGAAGCGTGACAATTCAGGCAAGCGCCCGGAGGATTTGCCTGCAGGCGCTCGGTGAACGTCTGGTCGGTGAGCATGTAAGCGTGGCCGCGGCGCTCGCGATAGTCCTTGGAAAACGCGTAGCCCGCCCACATGACTTTCAGACGCGGGTCCTCTTCCAGTTTGGAACGCGCAACTGCAGAGCGCGGATCTGCTTGCGCCGGCGAATGCGGCATGGCCTCACTTCCGCCATATTTCGTGCGCACTTCATCCACGGTTCGCAAATAAAGGTCGTATTGCATGGGGAAGTTCTTGCCCCAGACCGCGGGATCGTCGATGTTGTCGCTCAATTCCACCACGCGATAGAAAGGATTGCGCGCCTCCTGCTTCCTCTCAAAAATGTTGATCAGAAGCGCGGTCACAGCAAACGCAGCGACCGCCGCCAGAACGACTGTAGCAATCATGAAGCGGCGCGGACGCCGTGCATTCGGATTAGCGTTGGTCATTGTTGAACCCTCGTCGGTGGATATGAAACGTCAGCCGCGGCTCCTTCTGAATGCCCGACCGAAGCGTGACAGCGCGTGCACTGGATTCCCTGGGCCTTCCCGTGTACTCCATTGGCGTCGATCGCCTGGGTGATTCCCTGATGACAGCGCCGGCAAGCGGCTTCGGCCACGTTCAGATCAAATTTCGTGATTTCGATGTTGTCGGGATATCCGCCGGTGGTGAAATAGAACGAATGGAAGAATCCGTTCTTTGCTTTCACCAGATATTTTCCAGCCAGGTTGTGAGGAGTGTGGCAGTCGTTGCAGACTGCGGCGGAGTGGTGACTGGACTTGATCCAGGCGTCGTACTGCTCGCGCATGACGTGGCAATTGGCGCACGCTGATGGATCATTCGACAGATAAGAATAACCTTTCGCGTAGATGAAAGCGTAGCCGCCAATTCCTACAACGATTCCGACAAAAATAAAAAGCAGGAGCCTTAGAGTCGCCGGCCGCATGCTGATTGGATGGTCGGCCTTCATCTTTTGTTCCGCTTCAAACTTCGCTGTGTAGGATGCCAGACAGCCTGAAAAAGGCCGGGTCTATAGCGCAGCGACACTTGCTACTCCGCCGCGAGGGAGAAGAGTCATGCTGAAAATCTGCCGGTGAACATTAGATCATGTTCATGAAGCTTGAGCGCTGCTCAGCTTTTGGCTTTGGTTCAAGGCTGAACTGCACTGTGCCAGGCGATTTCTCTCGGTTCCTGCAGCGGATAGCCTAATTCCTTCCACCCGTGGAATCCGCCTTGAAGAGGACGTACACGGCTGATCCCCATCGTTTGCAGTTTCTGTGCCACCCGGGCACTGGTCGCTTCGTTGGGTCAAGTGCAATAGAGGATGATCTCCAGGTCGTGGGGGAGCGTATTGGCGCGCTCCATCACATCGTCCGGCAACACGCGGATGGCGCCGGGCAGAACGCGCTGATCGGAAACCGAATCGAGAGGATGACGCAAATCGAGAATCACCAGCTTCTCGCCGGCATCGAGGTTTGCGCGCAGATCGTCAGGAGAGATCCTGGCCTTATACAGCTGGTCGAGAAACCGGCGCTTCTGCACATATTTCACGCCGATGTTGAGTGCCAGCAGGGCCAGAGCAGCCTCGAATATGATGGGCGCGACCGCCGGAGCCAGTGGCGCGTGCTGCACGGGAAGGTATCCGGCCAGCATAAGAGCGGCGACCCAGAGAGCGGAGCCGGCCAGATTCGTAATGAAAAAATGCTCCGGCTCGATGCCGCTCAGCCCAGCCACAGCCGGCACAACGTGCGACACCCCGGGCAGCCACTTGGAAAGGAAAAGAGTGCGGTTGGCGCCTTTCTCAAAGAAATTCTTGGATCTGCGTATGCAAGTGTCCGGTTCAAATGAAATCCGGCAAAGAATGGCCAGGACCGAATCGCCGCGTTTCCGGCCAAGCTCGTACCAGAGCGAATCGCCAAGGATGCAGGCGATGAGTGCAATCCATAGGGCAGCATCGAAGCGCATCTGTCCGGCTGCCGCCAGCGCGCCCGCTCCCACCAGCACGGGGGAAAGAAGAAGGGGAAACCCAATGCGCTCCAGCAGAGCAGACGTCAGCACCACAATATAAGGATGTCCGGTAAGCAGATGCAGCAGCGATTTCAATTCGCGCGTCCTTTTCTTCAGTGTACCGCACGCGCATAAATCCGGTGCTTTCCCGGTTTCCGGTAATCTAATGGCTGCGGAGTGAAGAGAGCATGAACCTGTTCTGTGTTGCCGTAGGCGTTCTGCTGGTCCTGCTGGTTTTGTGGGAAGTTTTTGAAACCATTGTGCTACCCCGCCGCGTCACGCGGCAGTTCCGGCTCACGCGCGTGTTCTACCGGACGACATGGCGTGTCTGGACAGCGATTGCCCGTCTGCGGCGTCACAACAAAAAACGTGACATGCTGCTGAGTTTCTACGGCCCGCTTTCCTTGCTGCTGCTGCTGGCTTTCTGGGCGGTCACGATGGTGTTCGCTTTCGCGTTGATTCACTACGGCGACGGTGCGCCGTTCGCCGGCAGCCTGAGTCCCAGCCGTTTTGGCAATGCCCTCTATCTAAGCGGCACCACGCTTTTTACCTTGGGTCTTGGAGACATTCTTCCTGCGTCCGCACTGTCTCGCTTTATTACCGTCCTTGAGGCTGGAATCGGCTTCGGTTTGCTGGCCCTGGTGATGGGATATCTTCCAGTGCTCTATCAATCCTTCTCACGGCGGGAATCCAGCATAACCCTGCTCGATTCACGCGCCGGCACTCCGCCGACCGCGTGCGAGATGCTGCGACGCCATTCCGGTCCAGACGAATTTGAAGCCCTGGCCGAGACCCTGCGTGAGTGGGAACACTGGGCTGCAGACGTACTGGAAAGTCATCTCTCCTATCCGGTGCTGGCTTATTTCCGCTCGCAGCATGACAATCAATCCTGGATCGGCGCGCTGACCGCCATCCTCGACGTTTGCGCACTCTCAATCGTGGGCCTCAAAGGGATGTGTCAATATCAGGCGCGAATGACGTTCGCGATCGCCCGGCACGCAATGGTTGATCTGAGCCAGGTCTTTGGAGCTCCTCCGGAAAGGGACGGTTCTCATGACCGTCTTCCCGCCCAGTTGCTGGCGGAGATTCGAGAGCATTTGCGTGAATCAGGCCTGATTCTGACCGATGGCGCGGAAGCCGATGCCGAACTGGATCGGATTCGCGGACTCTATGAACCCTATGCCATCTCCCTGGCGCGTTATCTTCGGCTGGAGCTGCCCCCATGGATGAAACGGCAGCCGTCAAAAGACAACTGGCAGACAACAGCATGGCGGCAATTGGAGGAACCCAAGGCGCGGCGAGTCGCGGTTCCCGAAGAGCATTTTTGAGATTCAATCAAACGCGCTGCTTACTGCAAATAGCGAGTCTGAACCTGCCACGTGCCGCTTGCTGCAGCATTAGGTCCATGCTGGCGCACATTGAGACTGCGCGGAGACTTCCGCAAACGAGACATTTCCAGCATCTCTTGCTTGCGCTGCTCGCGGTCTTCGCGCTCAATCTCGGTCTCGGTCATGAGCATTAGAAAGGTCCCGCAGCTACCGATGCAAAGCAGGCCTGCGATCAGCCCCTGTATATGAAATGCGGAGTCGTGCGGCAAGGATTGAAAAAGTGCGATTCCAGTCACGAAGGCAATCACCGCGATGAACTTTCCCATGGGGGGTCTTCTCCTATTCGCGTGCTTAACGGTGGCGCGATACAGGACTTCCGTCGACAAACATTTGATGCAGACTTCGGAAGCGGCGACTGGTTAGAGCTCCGGAAGAGGCATGAGGATAGCATCTATCCATCGATGTCAAGAAACTGTTTTTAGGACAAGCGCGAGCTGTACCTCCGGACAACGTCCAAGAACGGCATGCGAGTTTCGCTCGGTCCCTCCTTTAGAGACAGCCAGTGAGCGCCAAAGTCGCTGCGGTCACGCTGTTGGCTGCAGTTACCGTGAGCGGAGTATTCGTTGAGGTCAAGCTTGTCTGCATATCCGGGTTGCAGTCAGGAGCGTTTCCGCCACCGACAACAAAGGCCCGCGCATCGATCGTGTAATTTACAGCTTCGAGATTGGGCGGGGCCGGCGTCTGCGTGCCGCTGGTGCTGAATGTGCCAACGCTTGGATTCGCTGCCGGCAGCTTGATGGAGTAGGTGGCGCAATCTGTATTGCTGGGACAAGTGCCCGGCGCCGTCGTGAAATTGCTGGAAACAGCCGAGGCAGCGGCCAGTGGGATCGTTACAAGAACGTGCGCACCGTTGATCGTGACTGGCTGCAAAGCGGATAGCGAAATGTCGGCTGCGGCGGCCGCAGTTCCTGTAGTGGTGGTTACCTGCCCAGTGATCGTTGCTGCGGCAGTCGAGGTTCCTGATTGTTTGGTGAGCGGCACAGTCCCAAGACTATTGCCAGACTGTACGCCGGTGATCACGGTGGCCCCGAACTCATTCTGGGCTCCATCGATTGCCGCCGCTACCACATCAAATGTCCCTGCCGGGACCGGGCAAAAGACAAAGGCGCCGGTTGAATCGGTCATGGTCGACATCAGTACCCGATCTACCCCGGACGCGTCTTTTTGTTCTAGGGCGACCATCGTAGTGCCTCCGGAGATCGGCTGATTGGTTGCGCCATCCACGATTTTCCCGTTGATCGATGACGAGGTAAGGCTTACTTCGCCTGCGTGCAGCACGGGCTTGAGCCGGAACTGGCCATTGCCTTCAGCAACAATGGATTCACAGGCCATGATGTCGAGATCGAGATCCTCCGTCTGCCCTGGCTCTACCACGAATTGGCCGCCCGCGATCTGACCGGAGGGGATCTTGATTCCGGTTTGCGATTCGCTGGAGAGCAAAAGCGTGTGCGGCGTGCCCTCGGGATCGCTGCTCAGCATGACGCAATTGGCCGCGCTCCCGCACTTGTTGCCGCTTACGGTCGCGTTATTCGGTGCCAGGAGGATGCGAATCTGCTGAAACGTGCCGGGCTGAATTTCCGTGGTGGAACCCAGGGTTGCAAGGAAGCACTGGTTGTTCGCCTGTGCGAGCATGTCAACCTGCATGGGATTTTGTTTAAGACTCGGCGTCAGGTCGACCCACCCTGCGTCATTGGGGCCAGCCGTGGAGCTGGCATGAATCTCAACGTCGGTGATAGTTAGAAAAATGTGGCTGAATCCCGTTGAGGTTCCGGAGCAGGTGGCCGGATCGCTCACCATCACGTTGACCGATGCAGCATTCGTGGTGCTGGAACCGGAGCTGCCGCAGCTGATCAGGAAAAAGGCGCCGCTCAACGCCAAAGCTACGGCAATTACGCAAACTGCGATGCGGGACATAGGGGAGACCTCCAGCTGGAGTTCATAAATTTTTGGGAAATTTAGGGCCGTAAGCCAGGATTACAGCATTTTTCATGCCTTTGTTGCACAACAGGCCAAATTGCATTGTTATGAAAGGACTTGCGCGCTAGTTGGCAGTTTTGCACGAAGTCTCAAATCGTCCGCAATGGGAAAATCTTCTACTCTGGATGGGCGCTAATTTCCCAGTTTATGAAAAAAGGTTAAAGATTCCTTCTCGGCCTTAATTTTCCCCGCAAGTTGCGACTCTACCAGGACAAGCGCGAGCTGTACCTCCGGAACGACTTCCCAGAACCGGCATGCAAGTTCGATCATCTGCCCATTATTGACAGCCAGTCGTCGCCAAAGTCGCCGCGGTCACGCTGGTGGCTGCAGTTACGATGAGCGGAGTATTCGTTGAGGTTGAGCTTGTCTCCACGTCAGCCGGGTTGCAGTCAGGAGCATTACCTCCGCCTACAACAAAAGCGCGAGCATCCATTGTGTAAAGTACAGATTCCAAATCGGGCGGAGCCGGTGTCTGCGGGCCGCCGGGGATGAATGTGCCAACGCTTGGATTGGCCGCCGGCACCTGCACGGTGTAGGTGGCACAATCTGTATTGGTGGGACAAGCGCCTGTCGCCGTCGTCACATTAATGGAAACCGCCGATGCTAGTGTCAGTGGAATCGTTACGAGTACAGACGCGTTGTTGATCGTGACTATCTGCAACGCTGATACCGAAATGTCAGATGCCGCGCCCGCACTTCCTGTGCTGGTGGTTATCTGTCCCGTGATCGTTGCCGCTGCAGTTGAGAAGCCTGATTGCTTGGTGAGCGGCACAGTTCCAAGAGAACTGCCAGCCGGGACACCGGTGATCACAGTAGCTCCGAATTCATTTTGCGTTCCATCGATTGCCGACGCTACCACATCGAATGTGCCTGCCGGGACCGGGCAAAAGACGAACGCGCCCGTTGAATCCGCAAGGGTAGACATCAGCACCCGATCCACTCCCGTAGCGTCCTTTTGTTCCAGCGCGACAATCGTAGTGCCTCCCGGGATCGGCTGACCGGTTGCACCATCGATGATCGTTCCGTTGATCGAAGACGACGAGTTAGGGCTTATTTGGCCGGCGTGCACCACGGGCTTAAGCCGGAACTGGCCATTGCCTTCAGCAACAATGGATTCGCATGCCATGAAGTCGATGTCCAGATCCTCCGTCTGCCCTGGGGGCACCACAAACTGGCCGCCTGCGATCTGACCCGAGGGGATCTTTATCCCGGTTTTCGCTTCGCTGGAGAGCAAAAGCGTGTGCGGCGTGTCGGGATCGCTCGTCAGCATCACACAATTCACTGCGCTCCCGCACTTGTTACCGCTTACCGTCGCATTATTCGGCGCCAGGATGATTCGAATCTGCTGAAAGGTGCCGGGCGGAATTACCACGCTGAAACCCAGAGTTGCTAGGACGCACTGGCTGTTGGCCTGTGCCAGCAAGTCAACCTGCATGGGATTCTGCTTAAGATTCGGCGTGAGATCAACCCAGCCTGCGTCATGGGGGCCAGCCGTGGAACTGGCATGAGCCTCAACGTCCGTGATGGTTACAAAGACGTGGCTGAATCCCGTTGAGGTTCCGGAGCAGGTGACATGATCGCTCACCGTCACTGTGACCGATGCAGCATTCGAGCCGCTGGAACCTGAGCCGCTGGAACCTGAGCTGCCAGGTCCCGAGTTGCTGGAACCCGAGTTGCTGGAGTTCAAGCTGCTGGAACCCAAGCTGCTGGAACCCGAGCTGCCGCAACTCACCAGAAAAAGGGCGCCGCTCAACACCAACGCTACAGCGATAACGCAAGCCGCGATGCGGGACATGGCAGACCTCCAAAGGGGAAGTTTAGAAGCTTTGGGGGAAATTAGGGACGTCACCAAAGGAGTACGGCATTTTTCATGCCCTTCTTGCACAACCGGTGAAACCGTGTTGTTATTAAACGACTTACGGGGATAGCCGGCTGTCTTCTGGAATGCGCAAATCAATCCCCAGCGGGTATTCTGAATTGTCTGGATTTCCCAGTTCTGTGGACCGGTTCCCTGGCGCGGGCCACTGCACGAAAGGTCCACTAGGGCTGAGCATTTGGAGCACGAGGAGAAAGTTAAAGAATTCTTTCCCAGCGTATATTTTCCGCGCAAGTTTCGACTCTATTAGGACAAAGCAGGCTTATCCGTCGACTGCATATAAAAAGGGCACAGACCCGGAAGCTGTGCCTTTTTTGCTTTTTTGGGGGAAGTCTCCAAGCCAGATTTGCCCGCGATCGGCACTTAACAAACACCAGAGATTCACACAAGAGACAGTTGTGAAATTCTCCCCTGCCTAGCTTTCAGCCTTAAGATGATATTGAATTTAAAAAAATCATATTAGCTATATTTTTCAGACGGTATCCGACTCTATTGGGTATAAGCAGGCTCATCCGTCGACTGCATTAAAAAGGGCACAGACCCGGAAGCTGTGCCCTTCTTGACTTTTCTACCCACGCCAGGGTATTCGCATCAAGCTCGAACTCGTTCTCCTGCTATCTCGCGAACGAAAGAGCGCGCAAGGAACCCTTCCCGTTGTCCATTTCGAGTCCCGCCATGGAACTCGTATCGACTGCATTTGTCGCCCGCATAGCGCCTTCTACATCCGCGATGCCTTCGGGCTGCTGCGAAAACTTGCTTCTCGGGAGAGTATGTCACGCCCATTCGCGCCTGCATCTCAAGAATCAGGTAAGGAGGAAGCAAGCATGACAGGAGGTTTTCAATCGCGATCAATCGCTGCCGTGATTCTGGCTGGATGTGTGGCTATGGCAGCACTCGCCGCCGCGCAACAATCAGCCGCAGGGCAACAGAAGATGGAGCAGCGAATCACCCAGGAGGTCCGTCACCAACTGGTGATGCTGCCGCAGCTCAGCATATTTGACAACCTTGCCTACAAAGTCGATGGTGGGACGGTTACGCTTCTCGGGCAAGTGCGAACAGCAGTTCTGAAGGGCGACGCAGAAAACGCGGTCAAGGGCGTTGAGGGCGTCGAGCACGTGGATAATCAGATTCAGATCCTGCCTGTCGGTCCGAATGACGATCGCATCCGCCGCGATGTTGCACGCGCGATATTTAACGATTCACGGCTGTTCCAATACGCGATCCAGTCTGTTCCGCCGATTCACATCATTGTGAATCGTGGGCACGTGTCTCTGGAGGGCGTTGTAGCAAACCAGGGGGATAAAGACGCGGCCGGACTCCGCGCCAACGGTGTGCCGGGTGTTTTCTCGGTGCAGAATAATCTGCAGGTAGAGAAGTCGCAGGAGCGTTAAACATAACTGCCAGGCGGATGGTTCCGTTTAGCGGCGAGTGATCTTGCCGGAGGCAAGACAGGTCACGGCAAACCCGTCTTCGGACGAGCGGATAGTGCTGGTGTTGTCTGAACAGAAAGCCCGGCCTGGTCCACTGACGGGTTCAGCAGTGATGTGGAAGGATCGCGCGGGTTTCCCTGCACATCCGCTGAGGACAAATTTGTAGCCGTTGTAAACGCCGCCGGCAAATTCAGGATCCATAAAGGTAAATCTTTCCCCGCTGTCCAGCCCTTTGCCGATATTGATCAGATCGGCGATCCGGCAGGTAAATCCGCTTTCTGGATGTTTTTGTGCGTAAAGGTTCTCGGCCAAATCCACCAGACGTACGGCACGAAACGGCTCAATCCGAGGAGGTGGTTCCGTCGCTTCCGGGATGAACGGGACTGCGGGAATGCCCAAAGCCGAAACATTCCACCAGGAACGATCAAGTATCCTCGGATCTCCGAATGGCACTCTGGCGCTGAAAGTGAGCGCATTCAGCCGCCAGATTCCTTCCTGCAGCCGCAGATTGAGAAGAAAACGCAACCCCACGGGCAATGGCTGCTCTTCTCCGCTGTGGAAGGAATGAAGGGAAAGCTCCATGTCATCTTCTTCGTCGCTGCGCAGGTTGTCCGCATCAACGTGGAGCTCAACCCGTTCGTTCTTTTCAGGATTGTTTACATACAGCAGAATCGCGCCAAAGTCGAAGCTCTGTAATTGTGGAGCGCCCGCGGACTTGGCCAGAGCAAACGTCTGCAGAGGAGTCACGGCGTACGGAGCGGTCTGAGCCAGAGCAGCGAGCTTTTTCTGAACGTCGACTGTGAGGTGCTTCTTCATAGCATCCTCGCCGCCGCAGATCATCTCGATCACCGCTTGTCGCGGCGTTTGCAGGGCGACCTGCTTCTCCTTTTCCTGGGCATGGAGGCTCAGCGACAAGGTCGCCAAGAGAGCAGCCAGCGTGATCTTATAGCCCAGCATCGAGCTTTCCTCCCGGAGTGCAGAACCTATTGGGCGCGTTAGTGCATTCTGCACCAGGAGACAGGAGGTTCCTAGTGACGTTGGGACAGATTCAGGTACGTTTTCCGGACTTGGCAGAAGGGCATGTGCTGATCAGCGTTGGCCAGACAACAGGTCAGGTGCCGTTCCGCGATTTCGAATCACGCAGAACCGAAACCGGATGCGGATCGGAAATGTCCATGCGCGTGCCGCAGACAGAACAATGGATAGAGCCTGCATGCTCGGTAACGCTGGGCACAGTTCTGAACTTGCGCCCACATTTCGGACACTGGACCTCGATGATTTGAACCAAGGAGGCAATCCCATTCATTTGAGGAGTAGATTTACAGCTTAACAATGTCTCTCCCGGCTCGCAAATCAGAAACCGGAATCGGTTTCGATTCGTAAAGAAGCCATTTTGGTTTGCTATTTGGCGATGCCGTTGCTCGCGACCACTCGAGCCACCGCAAGCATCGCGATCGCCTGGGCTGATGTATCGCGGAGCTTCTGCGCCCGCTGCAGTGCCTGGATGGAATCGACTTCCGCCGCAGCCTCGCCTACTTCCTGAACAACAGATGCCGCATTGGGCTGGTCAGGACCGGCGTCTTTTGTCTCTTCCTGGGAACGCGCATCCCAGGCTTCATCGACGGCGGCAAATGCCATATCGAAGTATTTGGCTGCCTGCTCCTTGTTGCCGGCTGTGCCGACGGCGAAACCATGAGCTGCCGATTCTCGTGCGCGCTCGACGGCCGGCAACTGGCGCAGCTTGTCACTCTGATCGGTCCCATTGTTCTGCATCGCCTCGAGCACCGAAATCCCTTGCTCTGAAGGACGATCCACGTTCATGTTTTTGCCTTCTGCGTTCTGGGCTACCGAGTTGGCTACTACGTCGCTGCTCATGGCCTGGCGGAAGCCTTCTTCGCCGAGCGTTTCCTTCATGGCGCCGGTGGTGATATGCACAGCCAGATTTCGCAACGGATTATCCTGAAGTTTCCCCAGCCACACCAGGAGTTGCACGCCGGTCTTGCTGGCCGCAGAAGCATCGACCGAGCCAGACATGTGCGCGTACATCGCGGCAAAGTTCTCGGCTTCCGCGGCATTGCCTGCAGGGTCAGGAAGCGAAGCAAACATTTTGGTGAAATGTAGTTGTGACCAGGGGGACTTGAGTCCCTGGGCGTCCATGGCCGCCATCAACGCTCGCGCGGGCACGATGCCCTTCTCCAGACCGGCATCGAGCTTGCGGGAAATGATGTCGAGCGTCTGTTTAGAACAGCTTGTTGTGGCTGCGATCAGAGACTGCTCAGCCTGCAGAAGTGCTGATTCCGGCAGGTTCTCGACGAAATTCTGCGCCGCTGCGCAATCGGCCTGCCCGCTCGCCATCATCGACAGCGTCGGCTTCTGACCGATTCGGATCAGCTCCGATTCAACGCGCACGCCTTCCTGCCAGAAAGACCGCGCCATCTTGCGATCGATTGGAGAAACCACGTCAGCCGCGGTGGAGAGCACACGCAGGCGGTCCTGGGGATCAGGCTGCGGAAGGGCGACAGCCATCCGCACTGTATCAATGACAAACTTCTGTTCCGGGGTCAGCTTGCGTTTTGCCTGAGCGGCCGCCTGCGACTTAGCGTTCCCGGCGGGAACCGCATGCTGGGCGACTGCGCCCACTGAAATGATTGCTGGTAATAAGATTACGGCAAATCGCTTGATACCCTGCACTGGCTGCACTGCTCCAAAAGAAAAATGACTTCCGAGAGCCTACCGAAGCATCAACTCTGCTTCAATAAGAGAAACGCCGGTCTCGAAAAAAATCCGGAGCAAGGATTACGAGACCTTAATCCTCCGGGTTTCTCTGAAGAGTTATTTGCTCTCAGTCGCGCGAAGCTCGGCGACAATTTCCGCAGCGGCCCGACGGGCAGCGTCGCCCTGACTTGGAGGAAATGAAATCGCGCCGACCCTGGCGTGTCCGCCTCCGCCGTAACGCTCGCAGATTTTGGCGAGATTGACCATATTCTCCTGGGTGCTCCAGGGATTGGATCCCACCGAGACCTTCACCCTGAAGCTGCTGCTGCTGAGGCCCACGCTGTAAACGGAATCCGGGTGCAGGTAATAGGGAATGAATTTGTTGTATCCCTCGAGATCGTAGTCGGTAATGTCGAAATAAACTGTGCCGTTTTTGCATTCGGAGCGCTGACGAAGGATGTCAATCGATTTGCGATGTCGTTCCAGCAGGGGCGGTATCACGGCGGCCACAAACGGCTCCTGCAGTACGCTGGCGAGAGGCTCGCTCACCAGGAACGGAATTAATCGCGGGAGGAAGGTTGGGTCGTTGGTCGATTCAATCGCCATGGTCAACTTGAGCGCCGGCTCCGCCATTTCGACCGCCTGCTGCGGCGATTTGAATTGAGCGCCATCCACAATATCGGCCCAGGTAATCAGCTCACTGACGGGAGAAGGGTCAAAGCCGAACTTTTCCTGCGCTACATGGGCCAGAAATTTAGTGCAGGACTTGAAGTCCGGATCGTAAAACTTGTGAGTTTTATCGCCCTTACGAAAGTGTTCGGCATCTTGCGGCGTGAGAAAAGCGCTCTGATGATGGTCAAACCACCAGGTGATCCGGGGAGAGGGTGAGTATTTGAAGTCTACGATGGCATTCTCGTCGCCGTCGAAATCCTGTTCATCAAAAAGAGCGCCGGCGCGGTGCACCAGCCCACTGAACTGGAAATCAGCATCGGCACGGATTCTTTCACGATAAAACCGTGAGAACAGAGCCGCTGAGGCTGTACCGTCGAAACATTTGCCGTGATAAAAAACCCGAACTCTCAATCAAACCCTTCTATAAATGGAAATTCGGCACAGCAGTAAAGCTACTAGAAATGACATTCCTGAGCGGCTTCTGTCAAGGAAACGATGCTAAGAGGCTGAAGTTCAAGGTGCCAGAACTAAAGACCAAAGCCGCCGGCATGCCTGGAGTCTGCGGAACTCACTTGTAGATGGAAAACTGGTCTTTCGGCTTCTGCAGCTTGATCGTAAGCTCAAGCTGGGGCTGCAGGATGTCCTGGTCATTGCCGTAAGTTTGAAAACCTTTGGCAATCACCTGGACCCGCCAGCGGCCGAAGGGAACGCCACCAGCTTCTGCTCTTCCGTCTTCGTGGGTCTTCAATTCGATGGCGTCCTGCTTCGTTTTGCCGTCTTTGTCCAGCAAGTGCAGAACCACTTCGGCGTTGCGCACCGGCTTGCCGTTGGTTTCGCGGAGCACAAGCACGTTAATCGTGGCGGTATTGCGTTGTTGTGCATAAGAAAGACCGAAAAGCACCAGGAGAAGAAAGGAAACTGCCATCTGAAGCCGAGTCATAAAGGTATTCTATCGCGGCAGGTTCAAAACACGACAAGATCAAGTTCCAATGCCGTTTCGAGTGCCGGAGGAGCCACTGGAGTAAATTAGTTTGACTTCGATTTTCGCGTAACGACGGCTTTAAGGCGTCGGGCGGTTAAAGAGGCCGCCTCTTTTTTATCAAATCGGCCCCTCGGCGTACCTGCACCATCACTGTAGCGCCCAGGACGATCAGGATGCCAAGCACCTGGAGACTTCGCAGCTGTTCGTGGACGAAAATCACGGCAAAGACGATAGCGAAGACCGGCTCCAGGCAGCTGGTAATCACGGCACGCGTCGGGTCGAGGTACTTGAGTCCGGTGAAATAGAGGGAGTAGGGCAGCAGCATGGAGATGCAGGCAAAAATGAACAGGAAGATCCATTCACCGGCGCTCATGTGCAGCGCGGCCAGCTTCCAGGGCGGCGCGGTTTCGCCGGGGGAACTGATCACGATCTTGGGAACCGCGATCGGACCTGCCCAGCTCACGACGCTCACGCTCGGGTCCGACGGCAGAGTCTCCACCACGCTTGCCGACACCCAGGTGCTGTTCGACGACGTTCCTTCACCTCTCATCTATGTTTCCGCTTCTCAGGTGAGCGCGATCCTGCCGTATGCCGTCTCCGGTAAGACCTCCACGGCGGTTCAGATCGTCACCAAGGGTCTGAAGTCCAATGTGCTGACAACGCCTGTTTCTACCTGCGCGCCGGCGCTGTTCACGGCGGATTCAACCGGGAACGGCCAGGCGGCCGCCCTGAATCAGGACAACTCTTACAACGGACACAACACTCCTGCCGATGCAGGATCGATCCTCACGTTATACGCAACCGGCGAAGGCCAGACCGATCCGGCTGGCGTGGATGGGCAATTGCCTCTCTCGACCTATCCGAAGCCGGTGCTGCCGGTCAGCGTCAAAATCGGCGGAGCGGCCAGTCTATATTATGGCGCGGCCCCGCAACTGGTCGCGGGAGTGATGCAGGTGAATGCCAAAATCCCTGACGGCGTCTCCTCCGGCGATCAGACGATCGTTCTGACCGTGGGTTGCTCGAGCTGGTGGGAGTCACCGTTGCAGTGAAGTGATCGCGGCGAAGCTCAATAACCCAATTCTTTCCTGACGATGTTCTGCAGCGGCTCGCCTTTGCAATAACGCTCGAACTGCGCGAGAAAGAAGCGCATCGCCTCGTCCGTCCAGGTGGCGGTGTGGTCGGCACAGTGCGGGCTGAGCAGCACGTTCTCGAGCGAGTAGAACGGATGTCCGACGGGCAAGGGCTCGGTATCGAAGACATCCAGTC
>Ga0126371_10001972_pt1 | contig 17541 bp, 14 predicted proteins | sample PanSoiMetaPlot_4_FD_110145 | JGI IMG/M metagenome (GOLD analysis project Ga0126371, IMG submission 110145) | Tropical forest soil microbial communities from Panama - MetaG Plot_4 | ecosystem: Environmental > Terrestrial > Soil > Tropical forest > Bulk soil | place: Panama | collected 2016-02-17 | reverse complement strand
TGCTTCCATGGCGACGTCGTTCAGAATCTCCGCAAACGCAGGAAGGTTCCGGCTGCGTGGCAGCCTGCGCGCTCCCAGAGAAATCTCCTCGATTCTGGCATACGCGGGAATCTGCTTCTGCACGTCGGCATTCCTCCAGGTCGAAAGCCGCACTCCAACCGTGCCATGCTTCACGATGCCCAGGTCCATCTCCGGCTGTGTCAGGAAGTGGATGAAGTCATACGCGGCCTGCTTGTTCTTCGATCCCGTCCCGATCCCCAGAGTCCAGAAGACCGAGAGTGACGCGGGCGGCTTGCCTTCATCCGCCGGAATCGGCGCAATCGCAATCTTGCCCTGAAGAGGAGAACCCGGCCGGTCGCAGCGCGCAGCAAAGCCAAACCAGTTCACCATCATCGCAATCGCTCCAGACAGCACCACATCGCCCGAGCGCGTCGAATCAAAATCCGCCGCTCCCGGATAACACATTGACGTATCGCGTATCGTGTTCCGGTAAAAATCCAGTGCAGCCGTCGCTTCCGGAGTGTCTAAAACCGCCTTGCCATCCTTGTCTTCAAACTCGCCGCCCCGGCTCCATAGCTGCAATGCAAAATCGTAAAGCGTATTGTGCCCATCCGGAAATGCCGCAAACAGCGTCCCATAGAGATTCTCAGCAGGCCGGGTAAAGAAACGCGCCATATCTGAAAACTGCTTCCATGTCGACGGCGGCTTCAATTCGTAACCGTATTGATTACGAAATCGCTCCTGCTCGCCGCGGTCCTCAAAAAGGTCCTTCCGGTAGATAAGGCATTCCGGCCCATCGTGCCACGGCAGCGTGTAAAGCTTATCGCCAAATATCAGAGGCTCGACAATCGACCGCGCCCATCCCTGCGGCCAGTCCGCCACTGGTTTCTGCTTCATATATGACGCCAGTTCTTCGACTGCGTACTCATCCACCGCCTCGGCCAGCCAGTCCGTACTGATGTAGCCAATGTCCCATGTGCCGTTGCGCAGCCCATTCTTCTCGAACATCTCGCCATGCAGCTTATGCAGGTCCAGCGGAACAGCCTCGAACTCCACTTCCGGATGCTGCTTGCGATAAATTTCGATCTCTTCGGCAAGCGCATTCTCAAAATCCACAAATTCCCGGACCGCGATGCGCAGGCGTGTAGTTGGCATATTCAGTGCCCCATCAGCGGAACCCCGTCCCGCTCGTTTGAAATATACGCGGCCTCAACCGTCCGCATCGTGTCGATTGCGTCTTCAACGCTGGTCGGCAGCGTTTTTGCGTCGCCATTCACATAAGCCTGCAGCGATCCCATCGAGCCGATAAACGCATCCGGAAACCAGTTGCCTTCGGTCGGCAGCGCCTGCCATCCCTCATCCGTCCGCGCGAAACTCAGCGAATCCGGACGCCCCTTCGGATAATCGAGATTCACGCCCATCACCGCGTGGAGCGCTCCTTCAGTCCCTTCCCACTGCACATAACTATGCTGCGAATCCTTGAACTTATGGCCGTGATTCGTCGCAATATACACGCGCTTACTGCCGTCGTACTCGAGTATGATCACGCTTTTGGTTGCCGCCAGCTTTGCCGTTCGCGGATTCCGTACCGTTTTCGCCAGCACTCGTTTCGGATTGCCGAACCACGACCGCGCCAGGTCAACATAATGAATGCTGTGGTAAAGAATCTCTAGCCGCGGTGCTGTCGCAAGAAAAGTCCACAGGTCCCAGGGCGTGAAGACGTTCACCCGGACTTCCATGTCATGTATGTCGCCCAGCAGGCCTGCATCGGCCATATGCCGCGCCGCCATCATCACCGGCGCATAGCGCAGCTGGAAATTCACTGCCGCGGTCAGCCCCTTTTTACAGCAGATTGCCAGAATCTGCTCCGCTTCCGCGAGCGTATTCCCCATCGGCTTCTGAACCAGGGCAGCCGCGCCGTCCGGAAGTCTGGGCAGCACATCAAGAATCGCCCCCGCCGGTACAGCCACATCAAAAATGCAGTTGGCAGGCGATTTCCGAATCGCCTCATCCAGCGACGAAGTAGCGAGCGGAACGGAAAACTCAGCGGCCACCGCTGCCGCCCTCTCAGGATTCGCGTCTACCAGCGCCGCCACCGGAAATCCCGCTTTTCGATATGCAGGAAGGTGCGCGTCACGCACAATCCCGCCAGAGCCGACTACGATAATCGAACGCGGCTGCCGCGGCAGAGGCGGCTTCTGCTGAATACGGGCTGGAATGTCCATGCTCACGACAAAGAAAAGGAAAGCGCTCTCAAACTTCTATATGTAAAACTTATTATTTGTCAATAAAACATTAGCGGCCAGATGCGCCAGACCAAAGTCCGACGAATCTCGCCTACGCCATTCATTCGCCCGGAGGCGAAATCTTAAAGCTGTAAGCATAATCGCCTGGGGCCTGCGCCGGAAGCTCCAGATGCAGCCCATCGCTTTCCTGGGTGAAGTGAATCGCCCCGCTCGCTCCCAGCAGTGAAACATTCCCCACCTTGAACCCGCCGCCCTCGCCTAGCGAATGAATCACTAGTTTTCCGTCCGCAGGCCAGCCCATCGCAATTGCATACAGTGTCTTACCTTTGGTCGTAAACCGGATGTCCTGCGCCGTATAGGGCTTCGTATCCGCGTCGTTGAATGATCCCGCAACCACCTTCGTCGGGCCTTCGCCGTAAACCGTCCACGGTCTCGTCCCATAAATGGCATCGCCATTCACCTTCAGCCACGCGCCCATATGCTTCAAAATCGACTGCGCTTCCTCCGGAATCGTCCCATCTGACTTCGGCCCAATATTCAGCAGCAGGTTCCCGTTCTTGCTCACAATGTCAATCAACTGCCAAACAATGCTCTCCGGCGACTTGTAAGTATCGCCCTTGATGTACCCCCACGACTTCTGGCTGACAGAAGTATCCGTTTGCCAGTGCTGTTCTCGAATCTTGTCCAGTTGCCCGCGCTCAATATCCAGCACTGTCGTTCCGTCCGGAAACGCATTGTTCTTCCGGAACAGCACCACCTGCTGTCCATTCTTCGCCGCCTCGTTGTAATAGAACGCCGCAAACCGCTGCAGATACGGCTGGAACGTGTCCTGCTCCACCCACCAGTCGAAATACATCAGCTCCGGATGATACCGCTCTACAATCTCGCCGCTGCGCGCCAGCCAGTCATTCAGGTAAGCTGTATCGGGATGCCCCGTCTGGTCTTTGTCCGGATCGATGCCCACATGCGCCGGCCCATAAAACGAAGCATACTTCGGGTCCTGAACGTCTGAAGGGAACTGCCGCCCGCCGTTCATGAACCAGTAATGCTCCGCACGGTGCGACGACGCCCCAAAGTGCAGCCCTTCGGCCAGAATCGCCGTCCGCAGCTCGCCGATAATGTCCTGCTTCGGCCCCATCTTCGCAGCGCACCAGTCGCTCAGGTTGGAGTTGTACATCTGGAAGCCGTCATGGTGTTCCGCCACCGGAATCACATACTGCACGCCTGACTCCTTGAACAGCGCGGCCCACGCCTTAGCGTCAAAGTCCTGCGCCTTGAACATGGGGATAAAGTCCTTGTAGCCGAACTTGGTCTGCGGCCCGTAGGTCTCCACCTCATGTTTGAACTCGGGACTGCCCTGCACATACATATTCCGCGGATACCACTCGTTCCCAAATGCCGGCACCGAATACACGCCCCAGTGAATAAAAATCCCGAACTTGGCGTCTTGATACCACTCCGGAATCTTGTACCCTTTCAGCGAGTCCCAGCTTGGTTGAAACGGCCCTTCATGCGCCGCCTTGTCCACATCGGCCAGCACCGCCGTGCGCTGCTTGTCATACTTCGCTACCGATTTCTGCCAGACGATATCGTCCGCATTAGGCTGCTGCGCCACGGCAATCAATCCGGCGCTCATCACCACCATCCCGGCCAAAACTCGCAACCCACGTTTAGCTCTCAAGCTCATTCTCCTATTTGTCCCTGCGGTGAAACAGGTTTTCCTCTGCGCACCTTAGCGCCCTCAGCGGTAGAGGTTTTCGCCTGCAGAGGCAAGATGTACGCCGAATCACTCCTTTTATACGCTAAACACCCTTTTGACCGGCAACACCAAATGCTCTACAGTCTTTCCGAATGGCCGGTTTACAATCGCTGCAATCCCCCACGGGGCACCCACTTTGAAGACGCCAAAACGACGCTACCCGACTCCGGCCCTTGAAAAAGGCCTCGACATCCTTGAACTTTTCGCACTTGAACCGTCCGGCCTGACCAAGAGCGACGTTGCCCGCCGCCTCAACCGCACCGTCTCGGAAATCTTCCGCATGTTGTTGTGCCTGGAGGAGCGCGGCTATATCAGCCGGTCGGACGAAGACGACCGCTTCCGTCTGAGCCTCAAAATCTTCCGCATGGCGCTCGAATACCCGCCCACTAAGCGCCTCGTCGCCGAAGCGCTTCCCGTCATGCAGGACCTGGTGCACGAGCTCAACCAGTCCGTCCATCTGGGAGTACTCGAAGGTGGCCACGTCGTCATCATCGCGCAGGCCGATTCGCCCGTCAGCCCTGGCTTCTACGTCAAGGCCGGCTCCATCGTCGATCTCATGCACGCCGCCACTGGCCACGTCATCCTGGCCCACATACCGCGCGAGCAGTGCAACCGCGCTGTAGAAATTTGGCAGCACCAGACCGGCAACCGCATTCCCAAGGATTTAGAGGAGCATCTCGCAAAAATACGCGAGCAGGGATACGAAGAGCGTGACAGCTACCAGATACGCGGCGTCATCAACATCACCTATCCCGTGTTGGACGAGAACAACAATGCGGTCGCCGCGCTCACCGTACCATACCTGGCGCGACTCGAAGATCCGGCCACGCCCAGGACCGTGCGCGCCGCTCTCCGCGAAGCCAGCCTGAAGCTGACAGAAGCCATCGGCGGTACGCACCATCCCGCCATCGCACAAGCCGAAAAGAAACCAGCAAGAAAGCCGAGAGCCCCGCAGCCCCAACCCGCTTAAACCTTATTCGCGATTAAAGACCATGATGTCGGGTTTGTCGCGTCCCGGTATGTGAATGGTCATGGTGAGGATTTTGCTGTCTTGGGAGATCTCGATCTGCTGCGTATAGAGGGTCTTGCCATTAATTTTGTCGATGCGCTCAACGCTGCGATCGTTGATGCGACGCCCTGAGGAGGCATAGCCCGCGGGCACATTAGGACCGGAGCCGGGATAGTCCTTGCCGTCAAATTGGAGGCTTTGCGTTACCTGGGCGGAGACGTTGGTAAAGGAGAGCCCGCCATCCTGGAATGGCTTGATCTCCATCTCGTAAGTGGAGTTGACGTCTTCCGTAGTGCTTTCCCATGTGCCTACAAAGCCAGCGGCAGGGCCAGAGATGCGCTGGTAGATGTAGTGCAGATTGGTGGTGGTCCCGTTGTTGTGATAGCCGGTAAAGTTGTCGGTTAATGTTTTGCCGTCGGGGGAAAGCTCCCATAGTCCGATGATGGTGGTGCGGCCGTTGGTTTTGCGGATCACCTTCCAGTTGTTGGCGTCCTGGACGATGATGGCGAGGGTGCTGCCGAAAAGACCGGGCTGGTCAGTGCCGTCGGCTACGATGGTTTCGACATTGTCGCCAGAAAAATTGAGGTTATATTTGTCCGGCCCAGCTGATTCGACTTTCATCTGATCGGTGAGACGGCTATGTGCGGGATCAAGCTTCCATTTGCCGAGGAAGGGAATGACCGAATCGCCGGGAGCTGCATAGAGAGTGCTGGTTAACACGGCGAGAGTGAGCAAAAAGCGTAGAGTGCGTTTCGTCATGGCTTGCTCCGTGTATGAACGGTGCTGCTTTGGCTGCACTGTTAGGTATGCATGAGAGTGACCAATCGGGATGCAGCCAGAAGAGGTGGAATTAGCGGGAGCTAATTATCACAAAAGTAATGGTTTAGGCGCGCGATGAGCGCGGAGCGAACGCAATGTGGAGCAGAAGAGATGTTCGCCATCGGACAGCATGTGTGCTGAAGCGGACACTCAACTTGGAGGAATGCCTCTATGTGTACCAGGCTTTCCGCTTTATCTAACTCCCGCGATGGAATAAATTCCTCATCCCTCAGTTCTCCTCGATGAACTCATATTGCAGGAGCAACATCAGGCATGAAAAAAAATACGACTCATCCTGAACCGGATGTCCTCGACTCATCCGCATCATTGGACGGCATCGACAGGCGCGGTTTTCTCAAGTGCATGGCCTGGGCTGGGACAGGCGTGGTCTGGAGCTTCGCCGGGGGCGTTCCCATATCGCGCGCTTTTGGATTGCCGATGCGCGGCTCCAGACAAGAAGACTTCAGCTTCGTCCAGATCAGCGACAGCCATATCGGTTTTAACAAGCCCGCGAACACCGATGTTACTGGGACACTACAGGCCGCTGTAGACAAAATTCTCTCCGCACCCGGCTCGCCCGATTTCCTGATCCACACAGGCGATCTGACACACACTTCCAAGCCATCTGAATTCGACACCATGGACCAGGTGCTCACCGGCGCCAGGCGGCAAATATTCTATGTCCCCGGCGAGCATGACACCGCCGTCGACGACGGCAAACTCTACCTTGAGCGCTACGGCAAGGATGCTGCCGGAAATGGCTGGTACAGCTTTGACCACAAAGGTGTGCACTTCGTTGGCCTGGTGAACGTGGTCCAACTGGAAGGCATGGGCAGGCTTGGCCAGGCGCAGCTTGACTGGCTGAAGAAGGATTTGGCTTCACGCAAAAGCAGCACCCCAATCGTGCTTTTCGCCCATATTCCTCTCTGGGCTGTCTACCCAGACTGGGGATGGAGCACGTCGGACAGCGAGCAGGCCTTCTCTCTTCTCAAGCGCTTCGGTTCCATCACCGTCCTCAACGGACACATCCATCAGGTCATGCAAAAGGTGGAAGGCAACGCGACCTTTCACACCGCCATGTCCACCGCCTTTCCCCAGCCTGCTCCCGGCTCGGCTCCATCGCCGGGCCCGGTGAAGGTATCAGCGGAGAAATTGCGCGGCGTGCTTGGGATCGCGGAAGTTCATTTTGTGGCGCAGCGTCATTCACTTGCAGTCGTCGATTCCACGCTCACTGCTAGGGCCGAGAAACAAACTTCTTCAGGCGCGGAAATGAGCAACAGGTGATCCACGAAGGTGCAGGGCTAAACGGGAGCGAATCGAGCATGATGTCGGAGCAGAAATGATGTTAAGACAAAACTCAATCCTGTCGTGGATGGTCGGTGTTGCAATGGCTACGGCGCTGCTCTCTGGTCTGGCCATCTTTCCTCGCGCCAGTAGCGCCTATGCCAGTGCCGATGCTGACCGAGGCAAGCAACTCTTTGAAAAGCGCTGCACCGGATGCCACTCCCTCGACCGGAACGAGGAGGGTCCGCGGCTGCGTGGCGTTTACGGCAGGCAGGCGGGCAAATCGCCCGGCTTTACATATTCAGCGGCGTTACAATCGTCGCAACTAACCTGGAATGATGCTTCGCTCGATAAATGGCTCATGGATCCCGATTCGCTCATCCCTGATAACGGTATGGAATTCTATGTTGCAAATCAGGATGAACGCGCCGACATTATCAGCTATTTGAAGAAACTGTCTACGAAGTAAGCACGACTTAAATGTTTCCGCGAGAAGGAAATTTTAGCCCTGAAATGTAAGAACCCATGGGGTTGCACAGGAAATGGACCCTGAGTTTTTTGAACAGCTTGCAATGCCGCTGTTCGATTCGTTGTATAACCTCGCCCACTGGTTGACTGGCGACCGTGTCGACGCGGAAGACCTGGTGCAGGAAACCTATGCCAAGGCATTGAAAGGATTCAAGTCATTTCAGGAAGGCACCAATCTGAGGGCATGGATGTTCCGTATCCTCCGCAACACGTTTCTCACATCGCGCAGTGGCCTGGCGGCACGCAGTACCTCGTCGCTTGAAGACGAGGAGGAAGAAGCAGGGGCGCTCGCCGCGCATAGCATCACGCCGGAGTCCCTCCTGCTGAGAAGTGAGGACCGGCAGCGCGTACTCGACGCGCTGGCGGAGTTGCCCGTCCATTATCGCGAGATTCTTCTGCTGTGCGAAGTCGAGGAGCTTTCCTACCGGGAAATAGCCGATGTGCTGTCGCTACCCATCGGCACTGTCATGTCACGCCTGTCACGCGCAAGAAATTCGCTGCGCCGGCTGGTGGAAATGCCATCCATGAGGTCTCAACATGAGTCCGTTTGATTGCGACACTGACGTGCTGGCGCAGTATCTCGATGGCGAACTGCCGCTGGACCAGGCCGGCCACATTCGGCAGCACATCAGCGAATGTCCGCGCTGTGCAGCCGAGGTCGGTGCGCTCATCAGCATGAAACGCAGCCTGCGCGCCGCCGACGGCCATTTCACGCCCGCGCCCGAATTCCGGCGGAAGATACAACAGCAGATTTCGCGTAGGCCCCACCGCGGCTGGGACCTGCGTCTTTCGTGGGTCTTCGCCGCACTGGCGGTGGTTCTCATCGCCCTTGTCTGGTTGGAACATCCGCGCCATGCGGATGCCTTCACTGAGGTCGCTGATTTGCATGTCAGCGCTTTGGCCAGCGCGAATCCGGTCGATGTCGTTTCCACGGACCGCCATACCGTCAAGCCTTGGTTTGCCGGCCGGATTCCGTTCAGCTTCAATATCCCCGAACTGCAAGGGACTGAGTTCACATTGCTTGGCGGACGAATCGTCTACCTGGACCAGCATCCCGGAGCGCAGCTCATCTTCGCTTATAAGCAGCACAAGATATCTGTGCTCATTTTTCGACAGTCTTCTGCCCCGGCAAATGAGCTGACTGATGGGGGAAAGGTGGAGAAGCGCAACACCTTTAACATCGCCGCATGGAACGAGCAAAATCTGCGCTTCATAGTGATCGGCGACACAGCTCCTACCGAAATGGATAAGTTGATCCAGTTGATAAAAACCGCAAATGAATAGTCGGATAAACCAATGCGACCTCTCACTCTTCTCGAAGAGATATGAGTGAGACAGGCGCCTCACCTTCGAGACCGCAAAAACTCAAAATGTTTGTGCGGCACAGGAGATGAGAGCACGATGCTTGTAGTCGGAATCCCGTAAGGCAAAAGGCGCTCAATCACCTGCTCCAGCTCTGCGATGGAGGCCGCCGTCACCTGCAGGAAGAAGGCGTCACCTCCGGTGACGTGATGGCATTCCCGGACTTCGGGCAGCTCTTTCACGAACTTGAGGAAAGGATGATAGCGCGGCCCGTCGCAGGTCATGCGAATGATGGCCAAGATCGGCAGACCAAGCGCTTCGCGGTCGATCTCGACCGAGTAACCGCGGATGATTCCTGCATCTTCCATGCGTCGCAGGCGCTCGGCGGTAGCTGAAGGGGACAGCCCGATGCGTCGTCCCAGATCGGCATAGGAAGCGCGCGCGTCGCGTTGAAGCTCGATGAGCAGCTTTCTGCTGTAATCATCCAGGATTTCCGGTGAATCCATTGAAATAATCTCCTAAATAGATGAAAACCATTATAGGTAGCTATAAATTCAGTGGAAATGCCATGTACGGGGAAATGTATGACTCGGTACCATTGCGAGTCATGGCAGTAGCAGCACCGCTCGCGCTTTCCGGACAAGCGCTCACCATCGAAGAAATCGCATCTGTGGCGTTCGACAGCCGCGAAGTTACAGTGGCCGTCGAAGCATGGCCTAAGATCAGGGCATCACGCGAAGTCGTGGAAAAAGTTGTCGTCAACGGCGAGACTGCCTATGGAATCAATACCGGATTCGGCAAGCTGGCCGATGTCCGCATCTCAAGTGGCGACCTGAGCGCGCTCCAGCGCAATCTGGTTCGCAGCCATGCCAGTGGACTTGGCGAGCCGCTACCCGAGCCGGAGACTCGCGCCATGCTGCTGCTCCGCGCTAACGTCCTGGCCAAAGGGCACAGCGGCGTACGTCCGGTTGTGCTGGAGACACTGATCGCGCTGCTCAATCACGGCGTTCATCCTGTTATTCCGTCGCGCGGGTCGGTGGGGGCAAGCGGAGATCTTGCGCCACTCGCGCATCTCGCTCTGGCGTTGATTGGCGAAGGGGAAGTCATTTACAAAGGCGAGCGAGTCGGGGCCTGCTGCGCGATGCTCGAAGCCGGAGTGGATCCACTTACGCTCGAAGCCAAGGAAGGATTGGCGCTGCTGAACGGCACGCAAGCCATGGCTGCAACCGGAGCGCTTGCGCTTGGCCGTGCATTGCGCGTGACCCAGCTATTTGATCTCGCCGGGGCGATGTCGCTCGAAGCGCTGCGCGGGACACCCACTCCGTTTGATGAGCGCATCCACACGGCCCGCCCGCATCGCGGACAGATTGAGGCGGCCGCGCATCTCCGCCGCCTGCTCGCAGATAGCGAGATACGCGAATCGCATCGCCACAACGATCCACGCGTACAGGACGCTTACTGTCTGCGCTGCATGCCGCAAGTCCACGGGGCCGCTCGCGGCGCGCTTGCTCATATCCGCGAAGTCATCGAGACAGAAGCTGGCTCGGCCACCGACAATCCGCTGATTTTCACTGACGGAGACGACATCCTTTCCGGAGGCAACTTTCACGGCGCTCCGCTCGCTCTCGCGCTCGACTATGCAGCCATTGCTCTGACTGACCTGATGAGCATTAGCGAGCGCCGCATCGACCGTCTCATCAATCCGGACATTAACGAGGGACTTCCGCCGTTCCTGTCTGATACGCCGGGCATCTCATCCGGCCTGATGATCGCGCACGTTGCCGCCGCCTCGCTGCTCAACGAGGCCAAAGTGCTCTCACATCCGGCAAGCGTAGACTCGGTGCCGACTTCCGGCGGCAAGGAAGATCATGTCTCTATGGGCATGACCTCGGCGCTCAAGTTGCGGCAGGTTGTCGAGAATGCAGAGCGGGTGCTGGCGATTGAGATGATGTCAGCAGCGCAGGGGCTGGATTATCGCGCGCCACTTAAGCCGGCTCGTGAAGTGGAATGTGCGCGGATTGTTGTTCGCGGCGTGGTGCCGCGCCTTGTGGAGGACCGCGTATTGTCGGGGGATATCGAGAAGTTAGCAGACACGATTAGGTCAGGCGCATTTGACGATTGGAGAAACTAGCATTGGGTGCATTGGGTGCATTGGGTGCCCCACATCTCGAAGAGATGTGGGTTCCTCCTAAAGGAGAAACAGAGATGTTAGAGACAACTACAGAAGTCATTCGCGCTCCGCGAGGCACCGCGCTCAATACCAAAGGCTGGCAGCAGGAAGCCGCGCTGCGGATGCTGATGAACAATCTTGATCCGGAGGTGGCTGAACGTCCTGACGACCTCGTTGTCTACGGCGGAACCGGCAAGGCCGCGCGTAACTGGGAGTGTTTCCACGCCATCGTCCAAGCTCTTAAGGGCCTGGAGAATGACGAAACGCTGCTTATCCAGTCGGGTAAGCCGGTGGGCATCCTGCGCACGCATGAAGCGGCCCCGCGCTTGCTGCTGGCCAATGCCAACCTTGTCGGTAAATGGTCGAGCTGGGAGCATTTCCACGAACTGGAGCGCAAGGGCCTGATGATGTACGGCCAGATGACGGCCGGTTCGTGGATCTACATTGGCAGCCAGGGCATAGTACAGGGAACGTACGAAACGTTCGCCGAAGCCGGGCGCCAGCATTTTGGATCGCTTGACGGCAAGTTTGTCGTTTCAGGCGGAATGGGTGGGATGGGCGGCGCGCAGCCTCTTGCCGCGACTATGAATGGCGCTCGTTTCCTGGGAATCGATGTTGACCCGGCTCGCATTGAGAAGCGGCTGGCAAGCGGATACTGCGACCACATCACGCGGACGCTCGATGAAGCGCTCACTATCCTCGATGCGGCAAAGAACGAGGGAAAAGCGATTTCCGTTGGGCTAGTAGCGAACGCGGCTGACGTGCTGCCGGAACTTATCCGCCGCAACATTGTTCCCGATGTGCTGACCGACCAGACCAGCGCGCACGATCCGCTGAATGGATATGTGCCGAATGGGATGAGTCTGAAAGAAGCGCTCGATTTGCGTCAGCGCGATGCGGACGAGTACACGCGGCGCTCCATGAAAACGATGGGAGAGCACGTGAAGGCGATGCTGGAGCTGAAGCGCCGAGGCGCGGTCACATTCGACTACGGCAACAATATCCGTGCGCAGGCGAAGCTGGCCGGGGTGGAAGACGCATTTGAAATTCCGGGCTTTGTGCCGGAATATATTCGTCCGCTCTTCTGCGAGGGCAAAGGGCCGTTTCGCTGGGTCGCGCTCTCCGGCGACCAGAAGGACATTTACCGGACGGACGAGCTTGTGCTGGAACTCTTCCCGGAAGACGCGAGTCTTCGCCGCTGGATTGAGCTTGCGCAGAAGCGTATCCACTTTCAGGGACTGCCCGCGCGTATCTGCTGGCTCGGTTATGGGCAGAGGGCAAAATTCGGCGTTGCCATGAACGAGTTAGTTCGCAAGGGCGAGATCAGCGCGCCGATTGTGATTGGCCGCGACCATCTCGATGCTGGCTCCGTCGCGTCGCCCTATCGCGAGACAGAAGGGATGATTGACGGATCTGATGCTGTCGCTGACTGGCCGCTGTTGAATGCGTTGGTCAACACAGCGGCGGGCGCATCGTGGGTGAGCATCCATAACGGAGGAGGAGTGGGTATCGGCTATTCGCATCATGCAGGCATGGTTGTTGTCGCCGATGGATCAGATCTGGCGGCGCAGCGACTTGAACGGGTGCTGACCACAGATCCGGGAACCGGCGTGCTGCGCCATGTTGATGCAGGCTATGAGAAAGCCATCGAGTTTGCTAAGGACAAGGAGATTCGCGTGCCGATGAGCGAGAGGCACGCTTGAGCCAATCATCACTCCTCGTTACGAACTGCTCTCAGCTGGTGACACTGGCGGGGTCGGCGCGTCCGCGCATTGGCCCGGAGATGCGGGAACTGCACATCATCAACGATGGCGCGATGCTGGTGAAAGATGGACACATTGCAGAAACCGGAACAAGGGAGCAGGTTGAACCGCTGGCTGAAGCGGATACACACGTTGTTGATGCTGGCAGGCGGGTCGTTATGCCGGGGTTTGTGGACGCGCATACGCACTTAGTCTTTGCCAGCAACCGCGCTGATGAGTTCGAGATGCGCTGCGCAGGCATGACCTATCAGCAGATCGCAGAGCGCGGAGGCGGAATACGATCCACGGTCCGCCGCACTCGCGAGGCCACGGAAGATGAGTTGGTCACTATAGGACAGAAACACGCTGGCTGGTTTCTGCGAGGCGGGACGACGACGGTCGAGGCGAAGTCCGGATATGGCCTGACTGTCGAAGACGAACTAAAGCTGCTGCGTGCAGTGCGCCGTGTTTCGGAAACAACACCCCTGCGCTGCGTTCCGACGTTTCTTGGCGCGCACGAAATTCCTGACGAGTACAAATCGCGACCCGACGATTATGTCGATCTGGTAGTGAATGAAATGATTCCCGCCGTTGCCGCTGGAAAACTGGCGGAGTACTGCGACATTTTCTGCGAGGCTAAGGTTTTCAGCGTAGCCCAGGCAGAGCGTGTGCTGACAGCGGCAAAGCAGCATGGACTTGGCCTGCGTGTACACGCCGACCAGTTCACATCAAGCGGAGCGGTTGAGCTTGCAGCTAAACTGGGTGCGAGGACAGTGGACCATCTGGAACAAACTACGCCGGAATCGATTGCCGTCATGAAAAGGGCAGGCGTGCAGCCAGTGTTGCTGCCGGGTTCGGTTTATGCCATTGGTTCGCAGAAATATGCGCCTGCGCGAGCGATGATCGAAGCAGGACTGCCGGTCGTGATTGCCACGGATTTTAACCCCGGTTCGTCGCCCACGGCTTCGATGACGATGATTCTGTCGCTTGCATGCACGCAGATGAAGATGACACCGGCGGAAGCGATTACAGCGGCAACCGTGAATGCGGCGTGGAGTTTGAATCGAGGATACAGGATAGGTAGCCTCGAAGCCGGTAAATCTGCGGATTTCGTCATCCACGATGCTGGAGACTATCGCGAGCTTGCGTACTATTTTGGCGGTCACCGGGCACATGCTGTTTTCGCAGCGGGCATGAGAGTTTGACGCAGCCGCGCGGCTCTGATACTGATAAGTCAACCGCCATGGAAATCAGCAGCCAGCGCCGTGAAGTAGTTCCGCAGTCCCGCGCGATTGCCATTTCCATTTGCATCGGCATCATTCGAATTACTTTCGAACAACATGCGGGTGCATAAGGCGACCGGAGTTTAGAAGCAACACAGAGCCACCACCCGCAACGGGTGGTGGCTTTTTTATTACCACCCCAGTACGTGAATACCGCGCGTGCCGGGAACCCGGTTTTTGGCGTGAGGAAGTCATAGGAATGAGCGTGTCATTAGAAGACGTACAGGCAGCGCGGGCGCGGGTCCGCGACTTTATCTATTGTTCACCCGCGCAGCACTCGGCAGCGTTATCGCAGATGACGGGGCAGGAGGTGTTTCTCAAGCTCGACAACCTGCAGCGCACGGGGGCCTTCAAGGAGCGCGGCGCCCTCAACAAGATTCTCATGTTGACGGAAGCCGAAAAGTCGCGCGGCGTGATTGCCGCTAGCGCGGGCAATCACGCTCAGGCCGTCGCATTTCATGCAACACAGCGCGGCATCAAGGCGCGCATTGTGATGCCACTGATGACGCCGCTGGTGAAGGTGTCTTCGACCTCCGGGTTCGGCGCAGAGGTTGTGCTGCATGGGGCGAATTACGATGAAGCCTATGCAGAAGCGACGCGACAGGCGGAAGCGGACCGGATGACATTCCTGCATCCGTTTGACGACGCGCAGGTGATTGCCGGGCAGGGGACCATCGGGCTCGAATTGCTGGAACAGGTGCAGGGGCTTGAGGCGGTTGTCGTACCCATCGGCGGCGGCGGACTCATCAGCGGTGTGGCCTGCGCCATCAAGGAAAGCAATCCGAAAATTCGCGTTGTAGGAGTGCAAACCGAGCGGCTGCCCTCGATGCTGCGCGCCACGGAAGCCGGCAAACCGATCACGGTTTCGGCTGAAGCAACCATCGCAGACGGCATTGCCGTGCGGCGCGCGGGTGAGCAGACACTAGCTCTAGTCCAGAGCTATGTCGATGAAATTGTGACCGTGGACGAGGAAGAAATCGCGAAGGCGATCCTTATTCTGCTGGAACGGGAGAAGACTCTGGCGGAAGGCGCGGGCGCGGTTGCTCTGGCCGCATTGTTGCAGCGTAAAACCTCACTGAATGGCCAGCGGACAGCGGTTGTAGTGGGCGGCGGCAACATCGACGTCAGCCTGCTGGCGAAGATCATTGAGCGCGGTCTGGTGAAAGACGGACGGCGTACGCGGCTGCGGATTCATCTGACGGACAGGCCGGGAGCGCTGCATCAGCTTACGAAAATACTTGCCGATGTACGGGCCAACATTGTGCAAACGGCGCATGACCGCGCCTATTACGGTGTGAACCTAGGCGACACCGTCATTGACTTTACGCTGGAAACGCGCGGCTATGAGCATATCCGCGAGATAGCTGATGTGTTGACCGCAGCCGGCTATCGCCATGAGAGGATCGAGTGATCCGGTGAACGTCTAGTGTTTGCCGGCGGGTCTTGGGCCAGTTGATTTGCGCACGATCAGGGTAGGCTGAATGGGATATTCGGCCCCTTTGACTGCACCGGATTGGTAGGTGTTGTAGAGCGCGCGAAAGGCCATTTTGGCGATTTCCTGCCGCGATAATCTGACTGTGGTGAGCGCGGGTCGCGTGAAAGCGCTCAACTCAATATCGTCAAAACCGATAATGGAAATGTCGCCCGGGATTTCGAGGCCGCGCTCAAAGATTGCGCCCATAGCACCGATTGCCGTGAGGTCGTTGGACGCGATGACTGCCGTTGGACGCGACTTCAGATCGAGTAGGCGCGCCATCCCCTCATGTCCTCCGTCAGTGCGGTGGTTGCCTTCTTCAATGAGCTGAAGATCAAGATGTAGGCCGTTGCGCTTCATGCTCTGGATAAATGCGCGTTTACGGATACGCGCCGATTCAAGCGACATTGGGCCTGCAATGAAGGCGATGGCCTTGTGTCCCAGGCTGGTCAAATGCCCCACTGCCGCGTCGACACCTGAGGCATAGTCAACGAGGATGTTGCTGATGCCTTTTTGCGGGACGGCGGTATCGAGAAAGGCCAGAGGAATTCTGCGGTTATGGAATTCATCGATCAGATGTTCGGCGATTTCCGAAGTCATGATGGCTACTCCGTCCACCTTGCGCTGCAGCATCCGGCTTACGCATAGTTCCATGCGGTGCGGGTCGTAGTTGGTGTTTGCGATCAGCACTTCCTGGCCGTGCTGCACAGCAATGTCTTCAAAGCTCTTGACTAACTCGGGAAAAAACGGGTTAGTGATGTCGGAGATGATCAGCCCATAGAGGCTGCTGCGTCCTGAGCCGAGTGCGCGCGCGTTGGTGTTGGGGTAGAACTTTAGCGTTTCTATCGCTCGGCGCACACGCTCGGCTGTTTCCGGCGTGACCTTATCGGAGCCGTTGATGGTGCGGGAAACAGTTGCAGTGGAAACTTTGGCGAGCTTGGCAACCTCTTTAATGTTCATACCGGTTCTGAAGTCGAGGGCAAACGGCAAGAATTTTGCGGATGCCTGTACGTCTCAAAAAGAATAAACACTTTAAAGATTGGATAGTATCGCAAAGCGACAGATTGTGACACGGTTGCGGCTTCATGCACTTCGGGCTGAGACGAACACCATGCCAAATCTGCTATATTCAGCGCGTGTCCCGTTGTAAAAAAAGGTGCCATTTGTACAGAGGCGGACGTGTGTCTGCCACTTCCATTTTTCTTATTTTCTTCGCAATTCTGTCCGCACGCGGACAAACGCCTCAGCCTGCCCAGGCCCCGATGGGAGGCAATGCCACGGGAGGGGTCCATGCGCCCGTCCATGACGCTGAAAACAGGCCCATTACCGCCGGCGGATTCGTAGACAGCGGCCCAGTTATTTTTCAGGACATCAGCAAGCAGGCGGGTCTGACGGTCTGGCGTCACCAGATGGGAGTTCCGGAGAAGCAGTTCATCATTGAGACGAATGGCTCTGGCGTGGGGCTGATTGACTACGACAATGATGGCTGGCTGGATATTTATCTCGTAAACGGCTCGACCTATGAAGCCGAACAAGGCAAAGCCACAGCTCCGCACGCGGCGCTCTTCCACAATAATCATGACGGCACGTTTACCAACGTCGCTGAGAAAGCCGGAGTCACCAACGATCGCTGGGGTTTTGGAGTCGCGATCGGCGACTACGACAACGACGGCTGGCCTGACATATTTGTCGGCAATTACGGCAAGAACCGCCTGTATCACAACAACCATGATGGGACCTTCACCGACGTTGCCGAGAAGGCCGGAGTCACGCTCGGCAACTGGTCAACCGGGGCCACGTTTGGCGACTACGACGGGGATGGCCGTCTCGATCTGTTCGTGCCGGGGTATATCCACTACGACATGAGCAATCCGCCGGTACCGGGAACGAAGGCTGTAGGGTTTTCGGGATGCCAGTTCCGCGGC